>ERZ772974.330-NODE-330-length-36924-cov-8.427378_pt1 | contig 36924 bp, 53 predicted proteins | sample MGYA00580671_ERZ772974 | MGnify/ENA primary metagenome ERZ772974 (study PRJEB29015, sample SAMEA2738065) | human oral metagenome | biome: human oral; feature: human-associated habitat; material: saliva | place: China | collected 2218 ... | reverse complement strand
CTTTTTGCTATCTTTTGCCGAACTCAAAGTATTGAAATTTCAATGTTTGTATAAAATTTGTTTCTAGTGTGTTATTATCTCAATAATTAAGGCGTGAATTTTTGTAATTTTTGCTATCTAGCCTTGGCTTCCTTTGTATGCTTGAGTAATGCGTTTTTTGGATATTTCAAAATATTTATCTTCTAATTCAATCCCTATAAATCTTCTGCCTAAATTACCACAGGCAACCCCAGTGGACCCACTGCCCATGCAATTGTCTAATACAAGCATTCCTTCATCTGTATAAGTTTTAATCAAATATTCAAGTAGCTGCACTGGCTTTTGTGTCGGGTGTACGCACTTGCTTTCTTTGCTGAAGTTTAAAACATTATTAGGATAGTTAGTGTATTTTTGTAAATATTCCTTACATAGCACATCTTTGCCATCATATATAGTCTCTCTAGTGGGCTTCTTTCGAATAATATTTTTAGGATTATCTAGCTTTACTAGCCCTTGTGGATTATATGGAGGATGTTTCTTATAAAACACATTTATATCTTCCACTTTTCTCATAGGTTGATATTTCGCAAAACTAAAGCCCGTGACATTATTTTTTACCCAATACCATGAATATTTATAGTCCTTGATATTAGAGTTTATAAGCTTAGTTGTAAATGGCTGTGCTGAAAATAGAACAACCACCCCACCAGGTTTTAAAATTCTATTATACTCTTTCCATAAGGCATCTAAGCTTATAATACAATCCCACTTACATGCTGTAGTCCCATATGGCAGATCAGCCAGTATCATATCTATAGTATCACTTTCTATTTCTTTCATCAATTCTAGGCAGTCACCCTTTTTCAATTTATAATTAAAAATACTTTCCACATTAATCTCCTTTCATTATATAAAGAACATATGTTCTTTATTCCATTATACCACATGAATTTAGATGAGTACATATCAAGGAAAAAAGTATCTTTTTTAAAAAAAGTTTATAAAAAGTATTGACAAGTCGGTACGACTAAAGTATAATATAATTACAGTAAGAGATAACTTACAAGTTGGCAAAGGGCATTAAGCAGAAAGGAGAAAAAGATGAAGGACATGGGAATGACAGATAAGCAGTTTAGTGGTTTTCTAAGGATGCTAATTGACAGACTAGAAGAAACTAGGTCAGAAAATGACAGCGACACAAAAAACCAGAAGTTAGAAAAAATAATCTCAGATTTACAAAAAACAATTGAAGATTAAAACTACCTCACTATCGCAGTAGTAAGGTAGTTACAAAAAAATTGAATACTGGTGTATGCCCCACCAGTTTTCAATTTCATTATATCACAAGGGGTCTAATAAATGAAAGAGGAAAGAATTGTTAAAGTGTTGTTTAGCAGAAATGGAAATGGATTCAGGTCGACAAAAATTACTTTACCTGTCCCATGGGTTGATGAAATAGGAGCCACAGCAGAAGATAGAGAAGTTAAAATCTCTATCGATGGTAAAAAAATAATTATAGAAAAAATTGAAAAAAGTTTATAAAAAGTATTGACAAGTCGGTACGACTAAGGTATAATATAATTAAAGAAAGAGTTAAGGAAAACCTCGGAAAATATAAGTTAAAAGGAGACTAAGAAAATGAGTAAAAATTATAAGGACAAAGTAGTCGATCTGGGATACAGTGATATAGCTACACTAATATTAAAATCACCATGTAATATTGGTGAAGTGCATACTGGTTCAGATGGAGACTATAAGGGATACCTAGTTGATGAAACTGTTGAGATACCTGATTATTATAAGAAGGTATATGAAGCAGATACATGGTTGCGAGTGTACGATGATGAGGCGATGGTTTTTGAGGCCAGAGCTAAGAAAATCAATGTATATAATGCCGGAAAAAGTTGTATAATTCAGTTTGTTGGAGATTATGAGATAGAAAAAACAGTATCTCGTATATGCATAGATAATAAAGAATACATTCATATCAAAGATCATAGATATGAATAAATATGAATAAAAACGAAAAATAAGGGGGCAACTGAGCCCCCTATTTTAATGCCTACTTTATCAAGTAGCCGTCTTTATCAAATTCATGTGTCTTACCGTCAATGACCTGCTTGCCCGTCATACAATAACCTTTAGAATTGAAGTAAAACCAATTGTTATTGTATTTTAGCCAACCTGTGGCCATCTCCCCGTCTTTGTCTGGTTTTAGGTAAAACCACTTAGATCCTGACTTTAGCCAGCCAGTTCTTTTCTTGCCCTTATCGTAATAGTACCACCCGCCGTTTTCTTCAGTCCATCCTGACTTAGGGACTGCCCTTTGAGTGGTCTGCTCAACTTCTTCTATGGTGCTATCGGGGGCCTTACCTAAAATACCATAAGCTATAGCCTGGGCCATCTTCTCAAATCCTATTTTCTTAGCCTGGTCTGAATCCTTTTTATTGTCACAGAAAAAAGACTCCACAAGTACAGCTGTTGGCTTAGTGTCGTTTATCATATATAGTTGTCCGGTTATTGGTCCACGATTGGTAAAGCCTAGGCTACTGATATTCTTACATATCTGATTGGCTATGCTATAGCCCTTTTTATCTCCTGGATAGTGGAAAACTTCTACACCATGCCCTGCACCATCTGCAGCATTTAAATGCAGTTCGCAGACAAGATCATACTTGCCTGAATTTGCTATTGGAATTTTATAGCTATATTCACTTCTTTTACTTGGGAATACTCCCTCAGGGCAAACTATCACGTCGCATGAATGACCTAGTAATTCTAAAATCCTCTTAATATACGGGGCTAGCTCCTTATTATATTTATACTCGTGAGTATATCCACTAGCTGATGTGCAGCCACCACCTTTTAAAATTGAGTGCCCAACACTTAAGAATATCTTCATCTTTTTTACCTCACTTTCCTAAAATATAAAAGGTGGCCGTAAAGACCACCTCAAAATTAAAATTTATTTATCTTCTGTTTTTCCTGACATCTTGCCTAGTATATCCTTGAAAAGCGTTGTGTCAATGCCGCATTTCCCTAGGTTTTCTATTATTGACTTCATTTCAAAGAATAAGTACCCTATATATAGCGTGGATATAAGCATTGTATCTATCCCGCTTGGTAGCAATGTGCTAACCGGCAAGAATATTGTTAGTGCTAACATACTGGCCACTTTCCTTAGAATCCCATTAATCCCGGCCTTAGATTTAAAATCTATTTTAGGGTTTACCCAAGCTCCAATTACCCCAGTTATAAAATCAATAATCATAGCACTAGCTATTAGTGCTAGCACGAATACAACTCTTGATTCCTGTGTGTTTGTACAACCTCTAAAAAAATCAAATAAATGTGCTGCTGTCATTTTTATACTCCCTTTCTTTATTTTACAGTATATCCTATAATCTTTTCACTAAAATCAAAATTGTAGACCATTTTTTGAGAGCCTGACGCTCTCCCAACTTGTATAAATATGTTATTATCGCTCACATCTAACAAAAAGGCTTCGTTCAAGTCTAAATCTTTTGTGACTACTACATCTAGCTGCTCATCTAATATGATTAACTTTCCATCTTGAGTTAATGCTAGAAAATGGTCGTATTTACTGCGAAGGGTATGTAAGTAAACCTGATTGTCTACCAATTTATTCGCAACCACAACTGTACTATCTCTTATTTCATATATATTAGAATTCGACTCAAATAAAACCTTTCCTGTTTGATAATTCACTTGAATATATTTACTTGATAGTCCGGTATGTATTTTGTTGTTGGTATGGGTATTTAAGTCATATGTATACAAACACTTATCATCTTTTGTATAGTATAAGAATTTATCGTTTATGAAAACCACCTCAACCCCTTGTTTAAAAATTGTTTCAGGTGTTTTTATAACAACATTTTTAGATTTATCTTCTAGGCTATTTACTATCACGATCTCCGCATTAGGCACATCAGTTAGCCCTTTAAGGTTTGGTCCTACTACGTAAAATGACTTGTGATTTATACACACCGCTAACTCACAATTAACATTAAGGTTGGTGTATTTCCCAGATTCTAAATTTATTAATGCTAAGGTCCCACCGTAATAACCAACCATTGTATTTGTTTTATATATAAACCCATTATATGCAGGTACACCAAAGTACTTTTTTTCTACGTTTAAACTATCTTTTTCAACAAATATAGTTGTATTACTTGATGAAAACACATATTTCCCATCGTATTCGCCCATTAATTTATGCCATGAAAAATTGCTATACTGTGCATCAAATGCTTTGTTTGTATTTTCAAAAATGAGGCTTCTGTCTCTTTTTTCAACTAGCTTATCTATAGGTATAAAGCTTCCACTGGTAAGCCCGCCTGACTCAACTACTAGCTGACTGCCGATATATAGCTTGTCTATTTTCTCAGTATTCAAATTTAAAGTAGCCATAAATTACACCTCTTTCTTAATTAAATAAAATGTCTTGTCAGTAGGTGCTATTGTAAGCGCATTGTACTCTGCTTGAGTCAAGACTCTTACTTCACCAGGTAGACCCTGTTCGCCTTTATCACCTTTAGCCCCTGGTTGACCATTTGCCCCAGGGTCACCCTTATCACCTTTTAAACTCGCCTTCTGCGTTGGTGTAAGTGCTTCAAATGTTACTTGACCATCTTCACCCTTTGCCTTCTGCCTTGTGTCTACTCCGTCAACATACCAATTACCATTTTGAATTGTGATTACTGGCTTATCACCCTTAGGGCCTGTTAGTCCAGTATCTCCCTTGTCACCCTTAGCACCTTTTAGACTGTTCTTTTGCTCCTGTGACAACTCTTCAAATGACATCTTACCATCTTGACCAATTGCCCTTTTGCCTGTGTCTACATTGTCAATGACCCAGTTCCCCTTGTCGTTGATTGTAATTACTGGCTTATCACCCTTAGGGCCTTTTAATTCGTCTGTGTGTAGCCTAAGGTGGGTAATCTCATCTATATACTGCTTTACTTTGGCATAGTCAACTACTATATTAACCCCTGCCTTTGCACCTGTCTTAATCGATTTACCTATCTTAATTTTAAAAGGTGGGGACTGGATAGACTCACTGCCATTTGACATTTCAATCTGTGCATAGTGGATTGAGTCATTTTCAAGCATTTCAGAATTTAAGACTACTTGGAATATTCCCTGGTCTGCATTGACCACTGACCCAGTTGCAAATACCACCTTAGTGCCTTGTTCTACCATCATTTTAATTGTAATACCTGATAGGCTCATTATTTGAGAGTCATTAAATACCTGGAATTCAAACACCCTGGCAGTGTCATATTGAGTCGCATAGCAATCCTCAATATATCCATCTTTCATAGTTATTTTATACTTTGCTTTTCCTATGTCTCTAAGTGCCATAATATTGCCCCTTTCTGCCTACTTGTTTGTAGACAACATACTTTTAAGAGTTTCTAACTCTTTTCTTAAAATATCTATATCAGACTCTAAGGACGTGACCCTAGCTTCCAACATTTCTCTTTTCTTAATTTCCTCTTGCATGCCTGCATGTAAGATTGATGTATAATTGTATACGTCTATTGCATATGTCTTATTTATCTTGTTGTAGCCTACTATTACGCTTCTTATAGGATCTTTAATGAGCTGCGCTACAAGTGAAAACCTAGGCTTATTTTGACCCTTGAAATTGTAATTAAAAAGTGATGTATTTCTTAAAAAATCAAACACATCACTACTAGTTAAATTATTGAATTTTACATCGTCATTCTTGCGTATAATTTTATCATCATCAATTTTGCATAGATTTTCTTTTAACTTAGCGTCTGAACTTAATTGTGCAGTGGTAGAATATACACCTTCTCTAGTGGCTAAGATTACCTGCGTTCCACCCGCCCTAGACCAAAATGCCTCTGAATTAACTGACATTAGAGTATCAGAACTATCAAGATTCATCACAGTACCACTTGCTACGGATATTCCGTCATATTGGCCCGCTGTTGCAAATTTACGTTCGCCTGCCCTATATCCACTTATCCCAGTATTGCTGACACTCAAATATGCATAGGCGCTATATTTTAATCTTATAGCATTACCCGTAGCATCAATAGATTTAGCGTCATTGGCACCAGGTGCTAATCCACGCTCTAAAATTATACGTTCGCTATTTCCAGGATATATTGCGTCTGTGGTTATTTTAGGAAGCCTAATATTGCCACTGCTATCCCAACTAATATTGTCTGTTGAATTTCCAAAAAATCCTGAACCATTATTACTTATCCAGGCGGTTGTTGTACCACCCCTTTTTACGTATAGTCCATTTTCATTAAAGAAAACACCACCATCTCTATTACCTGCAAATATATTAGGTGATATGACTTTACGGCCGTCTACTTGTGTGTAGGTGCCATTCCAGTCCCTTAACCATTCATACAATGTGGCATCTGTTCCATCTCGTCCATCTTTCCCTTTTAATTCGTTTTTTAACTCTTGGCTTAGGCTGTCCTTAGTTATTGAATTTGCCCCAAACTTAGCTAGTCCACTGTCTAAGTCTAAATTAAAGTTCTTACCAACAATTTGCCCTGCCCTGATTACATTAGCGTTTAGCTTTCCTGATGTGATATAGTCGGCAACTATTGACCCGTCTTTAGTCATTGCAAGCCCATATGGACCGTTTATTCCTGTATTAGAAAACCCTAAGCCATTCTTATTCCACATCCATATTTTTTTGGCGGTATTCTCGTTGTCGGTGTCCATTATCAGGATCTTGTCGGGCATAATTTTAACATGTCCCCCAAATCCTTCTTTTAACATTTTAGTTGCCAACTTCTTGGAGTCATCAACCGCACTCATTACATCGGTATCAATTTTGTCATTAATTCGCCTTAGTTCTGATGTGATTGATGTAAAAGTTTCAGCAATATTCCCTAGCTCTACTTCAATATATTTCATGCTAACAGGGTCATATTTGTAACTTATCATTCTAGCGGTGATACTGACCTTTTCTTCAGGATGTATTACTTTTAGGGTATCCCCTATATTAATGTTCTCAAGTTTCTTAATATGCTTATATTCCTTAGTCTTTTCTAAGTCTATAAAGCTGACCTTATAATTAGCCCTAGGCTCATCAATGTGATTTTCACTAAATTCTGCCCAGGCTCTTCTTCGCATTTCAGTGTAGGCTTCTTCCTTGGTCATTCCTTCTGTGTCACTTGATCCTACATCCCTAATCTTAATATCACTATATTCAATTACCTTGATTTTAGTATTGTGATATTGATTAACTTTAGGTGATGTTATATATCTTTCAGGAAGAAGAACCCCATCAGCTGCCTTAGGCATTATTTTGGTAGTAATCTGTGTGTAGTCAATATCGGCTTCATAGCCTATTAAATTCTTCTTGTATCTAATTTGAACTGAACTATCAATCCCCAGTCGTTTTCTAAAAGTAATATTGAAGTTGTTTCTTTCAACCTCTCCACCCCATCTATTAATGAATGAATTATCATCACTTCCTAGCATTGCTCTGACCGGGTTATATCTAACTATTCGACTACTGGCCACCTTATTTGAAATATCTGTATAAATTTTAAAAGGATGCGTATTAACACATCCCTTATCAATTTTTTCAAGGGCTGCACTCGCCCCTAAATTTACAATATTTATATCCTCTATTAAATTATGATTAAGGTCATAGAATATATGATAGCATGTGACGTGGTACATTCCATTGCTTTTTCTTATATGCGATATCCTGAATGCCTGGTCGTCATTTGTTGGAGTGGGTGCGACAACAATATTTTCCATCTCGATATAATCTGAATCCTTAATTGGAATAGAAAATTCAAGCTGATATATACCATTGATTTCCTCGGATACTACCGGGTTAGATATTAGCCTATCAAGGACCTGAACCCCATTTCTTTTGAAATTAATTTCATTTGACCTGTAAACTCTAATCACTATCTCCACCCCTCTCTTGTCATGACCTCAACCTTAGACATTCCACCATATGCAGTGACTCTGTGAATGCCCCTATCAAGTTCAATAAAGTCACCTATCATATATTCTAGTAAATTAATGCCATCATCACTTCTGCAAGTCATATTTTCACAGTCGACATAAACCACAGATGCCCTTATGTTTACTCCAATTTTCTTACTATTATCATTATCTAATATAAAATAACAATCTCCCTGTGAATTTGTAATTTTAAATAGTGGGGCTGACTTATACCCATCTACCCTAAATGAATCAATTGCTGATACAAATTTAAAAGTGGATAGCTTATAGCTAAAAGGCTTACAGTTAAATGTGACTTCAAAGGATCCATAGAAGTCTACCTCATTCTCTATATCACCTATCTTGGTGAAATTTACCATGTAGCAGAACTCCTGATCGTCTGAAAATATAATCTTGTCACAGTCAAGCAATATTTCCTTGACCCCCCTTATTCTATCCTTTAGATGGTCGTCCATGAAGTTAAGTTCAACTGTGATATCAATATCCTTATATCCCTTTTCAACATGTAAATCCCCATCACGTCCTGGGATATCTATTGTTTCTATAACCCTTTCAGATGTTGGAATTGAGGGCCTTTCCTTTATGCAAAATCCTAGCTTAGACAGGTCTATCATTTTCTCATTTACTTCAACTATTAACTTCTGCATTTTAGATTGCCCCCCTTCCATAACTCAACTTATATCCTCGCCTCTTTAGTTCATGGTCAATGATATCCATGCCCTGCCTAAAGTCTGCAGTTTCTTTGATGTCCTGATTTAAAATAACGTTAATTGTCCCGTTGTTGCTATTGTCAAATTTTATCCTATCTACAATAGCCTGTGCGAATGGCATCATATATCTACCTTCAAGTGGAACAACGGCCTCTTTTCCTGCTTCACCTATACCAACTATGCTTGGGCCTGTGGCTATACCACCCGTTTTATACCAATCAACCGATATATGAGGTATACTCGGCGGGTTAAGTGAGAAGCTACCACTAATATTAAAGTGAGGTAGCCTTATGTGAGGTAATTCAAGCCTGCAATTTCTAAAAAATCCTGTTATTGAATCTATGGCTCCTCTTATGTGGTTCTTGATGCCATCCATCTTGCCACTGATAGACTGTTTGATTACATCCCAAACCGCACCTGAAATAGTCTTAATGTTCCCCCATGCAGTTGAAATGGTCTGCCTGATGGATTCAAACTTACTAGATGCATTACTTCTTATATTGTCCCAGTTCTGCCCTAGATTAGTCTTGATGTTATCCCAAGTGCTACTAGTTGTTGACTTGATATTGTCCCATGTTGTACCTAGAAATGTCTTTAAATTTGTAAAAGTTTCAGACGCCTTAGTCTTGATATTTGTCCATGTATTTTGCAAGAAGCTTGTTGTTGCATTCCATGTATTTGTCGCACTGTCTTTTATTTTGCCCCAAGTCTGTGAAAAGAATTGAGTCATAGGCTCCCATATGGTCTTAATTACACCTATAAACAATTTCATAGCAAGTGTTATTGGTGATGTGATAGCTTCCCAACTTATCATGAATATTTCCTTGATATGGTCCCATAGGAACTTGAATACTAACTTGAAGTTTTCCCAAAGTGTCTTAGCACCTTCAATAAAGCCATTCCAAGCGTTTGTTATACCTTCAGTGACAGCATTCCAACCATCAAGAAATATCTGCTTAGTTTCTTCCCAGTGTTTCTTAAAGAAGGCTTTAATATCATCTCCCCACTTTACCCATATGAATATTAGGGCGGCAACTGCAGCAGCAACTGCAAGGGCTATTGGATTTGCTATTATAAATGCAGCAACTGACTGTAAGGCACCCGCTACCATTGGAAGTAGTCTTGCGAATACTCCTGCAAGGCCTGAGAATAAGCCTTTAAATACTGTAAGAATAGGGCCTGCAATCTTACTTATGCCTTTTAAGACCATAGATAGACCCTTAACTGCAGGTGTAGCTGCTTCTGCTCCTGCAAATGCAGTTGCCCAGGCTCCTGACAGGGTCCCAAATACTGATAGTAGTCGGCCAACAATGGATAAGACTGGACCAATTGCTATTACTACTAACCCTATTGCCATTACCATCTTCTGTGTTTCAGGGCTAGCCTCGTTGAACTTCTTAGCTAGTCTCCCTATTGCTTCTAAAACTGGCTTTAAGTGTTCAAACATGGTCTTTAGTGCATCAGCTATTGGCTTTCCTGCATCATTCATAAATGCTATTATTTCATTCTTCAGCATGCCCATCTTACCTGCGAATGTGTCATTTCTTTTCTGTGCTTCATTAGTTAATGCATTGTTCTCATCCCAAGCCTTATTTGCATCTTCAATTGCATTTGTTAGTATATCTTGACCACCTGCCAACCTTTTAAGCGTATCAGTTTCTCTTAGTTCGGTGATTCCCAAATCACTTAGAACGGTATTGACATTTTCCCCTCGCTTGCCCATTTCTCCCAAGCCTTTTACAAAGGCATTGATTGCTTCTATAGGCTTTTCTTTAAATGTCTTAGCGAACTGCTCGGATGACATTCCTGCTACTTTTGCGAATAAATCAATTTTAGATTGTCCTTCGTCAAATTCTTTGACCATGTCTTTCAATGCGCTTTTGGTGTAGCCTGTTTTATTGGCCATCTCCTCTAGCGTTTCGCCGCCCTTTTCAATAGCTGCTCTTACATCTTGATATGTTACACCAACTCTACTTAATTCACCTTGAAATGCCTTAAACGCTTCTTGTGGTCCCATTACTGCGTTTTGCATTTTGGTCATAACCTTAGACATTGAGGATCCACCTGCATCAGCTTCAATTCCCAATGAACTCATTGCAGTAGCTAGGGCAAGTACATTCTGTTGGGTCAATCCTATCTGATGTCCTGAACCTGCTAGCCTCATAGCCATTGCAGTAATCTCGGATTCAGTAGTTGCGTAGTTATTGCCTAGGTATACTATAGATGACCCAAGTCTATCTACCTGACCAAGTGACCCACCCATGATATTTGTAAATCTTGCTATTGATGTAGCTGCGTCTGTTGCACTTAGGTTTGTAGCTTCACCCATTTGCACCATTGTCTTTGAAAATGACAAGACATCATTAGCCTTAACACCCAACTGACCTGCAGCCTCTACTACTCCCGCTATTTCAACTGCAGATGTCGGCATGGTCTTAGACATTTCAATTATTCCATTTTCAAGATCTTTATAGGAAATGACTAGATTGCCATTCTTGTCTCTGACTTCATCTACTGTCTTTCTTACTCCTGTAAATGCAGTTTCTAAGTCACTAGCAACTTTAACAGTAGCGCCTATTCCTGCCAATAGCGGGATTGATACCCTTTTAGAATATGAATCACCTATATTTGAAATAGTCTTGCCTGTGTTTGATAGCTTGTCCGACACCCTCTTAGCTGTGCTTCCTACATTTGAATACTCATTCTCAAACTCCTTGGCCTTGGCAGTAGCTTCTGCTAGTTCTTTTTCAAGCTTATTTACTTCAACGGAGTTTGCACCAAATTCTTGCTTGGCTACTTTCAGACTTTCTTCAAGGCTCTTGACCTCTTGCTTGGTAGTGGCCATAGCCTCTTTTAAATAGGTCTGCCTTACTTTAAGCTTATCAGATTCACTTGCATTGTTACCTAGTGCCGTGACCTGTGCATTATATTTTGCAGTTAATGCATCCATCTTAGATGTGACCTTGTCCTGTTCAGAAGCAAGTTCCCTTAGCTTTTCTTTTCTTTCCTGGCTCGCCTTAGCAGCTGCACTTTCAGCCTTCTGTGCTTCAGCTAGCTTCTGATTAGTTATGCTTATCTGATTACCAAGGGTAGCTTCTGCCTTTTGTGAGTCCATAAGCTGACTGGCCCACTTCTTAGCCTCTGTGGAATTCTCGCCCATGGTCTTCTTGGCATTTTCTAGGGCCTTCCTGATTTCCTCAGTCTTTTCCTTCTGTAAGGCCTGCTTCTGCTTTAAGTGGTCTAGGGTAGCACCTAACTTTTCAGACTCTGACCCTGTTAATTTCATCTGCTCTGACTGTAGCTTAAATGACTTTGTTAGGTTTGTAATTTCACTTTGAATGCCCTTAATAGAAGCGTTGAACTGACTATTAATCAGCTTATATTCTATATTGACCTCTCTGCTTGTTTTTTTAGCCATGTTATTCCCCCTTTCTTTAAAATTTTTTCAATAAAAAAAGCCCCAAAAATATGGGGCTAATCTATACTACTGTTTAAGTAATTGTCTATGGCAATTTTATTCACTGCTATAGACATTAACATGGATATAGGGATTTCCCATATATCCTGACCTAAACCGAAATAAAAGGCAAATAATGAGAAGAACTCCTCAACATTGCTAGGATCTAGCGTTGGTGTTTTTTTTTCTTGCCATTAGATGCCTGCTTTGGTGTGGCCTTCTTAAAATCACCAGGCATCTTTCCTGGTCTAGTTATTAAATTTGTTAACACTTCTGTGTATATCTCAGTTAAGTCTTGGAAATTAAGGTCTGCCACTTCTAAGAATTCATCAATGCTTAGTGGATTTTTATTTTCCATCGTGTAGCAAATATAAGCAAGATCCATAAGAAGGATATCATCCATTGGCAACGAATCAAACCCTATTTCATTTCCCATGCTTGTCTTGATTATCCCTGATATAAAGTCCTTGTTAAGTAGACCCTTTATCTGTGCGTCTCTTAATGCTCCAAGTGTTAGGTGTGTATTTATTTTAAATTCTCCACCCTCAATTAATTTGATTGATGTAAGTGCCATATTGACCCCCTTTTAAATATTTTAATTCGTTTATGCCTTTAGCTTGCTTGCGTCAAACTTTGAATGCCATGTATCAGCAACAGTTCCAAGTTCTGACCTAAACCCTCTATACATAAACTTGCCCATTTCATCAGCAGTTATTGAAAATTCAAGTTCTATCTCTGCTACTTCTTCCTCACCATTCTTGATAGACAGAGTTAGTCCTGATGTAACTGCAGCCTTTGGCCAAGCAAGAAACTCTTCATCTGTTTCCATTAGGTCATATGCTGAAAATGTCAAGCACCCTACTTTGCCAAGAGAGCTATCACCATATGCATATACACCCGGCTTAAATCCTGTTGTATCTATACCAAATATTTTATTTAGGACATCTCTTTCAATATGACCTACAAACTTTAGCTTCTGACCAACCACCTTGGCCCTCTTTTCCTTATCGACTCCCTCGCACTTCTTAACGATTGTTTTGATTTCGGATTCGACTTCTAACTCACCAGTGCAGCCTAACTTCTTTGATGCAGTTTCACCCTCAAATAATATATGGGCATTTGTAACTTTAAAATATGAAAACTGGCTATCTCTCTGCGTTGCTCCCATCTTATCTTCTCCTATTCTAAATACTAATATTTTCATCAATGATTTTAATTACATCATTAAATATCTTATCCTCTTTGCTTTCCAATCCTTTTTGGAAGAACTCCTGGGCGACTGGGTTATTTTTCCCTATTCCTTGGTCAGGGAATACTAGATATTTGTAAGGGCTTTTAGGTGATATTTCAAATCCTAAATTAAAATTCCTACTCTTTAGCGAACTTCTATCTTTAGCGTGCGCCTTTTTCCTATCAGACTTAGGCATAAATCCTATTATCCCCTGAATGGCATATTGGCCGCCTTTTGTGTGCAAATATTCATTTAGCTTGCTTTCAAGAGCTGAACTTGTCTTTTTTAAACCCTCGGCTATCTTCTCACTTTGTTCAGGCTTTAATATGAAGGATATCCTGCTCATAGGCTACCCTCTACACATCCTGTGAATGTGAATAAATGTAAAAGTAGTCATGCTAGCCTCTACATCTAAGCCTTCTATCTTCCCAACCTGTGTTTCGCAAGAATTAAATAATAGTCTGTGATCGTCACACATTTCTATTATTTTGAATTTGTCCAGGACCATTTTTTCCCTAGTCACAAAATACAAATAAAATTCTTGCTGATATTGATTTGTTGACGTGTCAGGCTTTTTGATATCGCCATCATCATCATAAATAAAGAACGACTTATTCTCCTTGACCTCGTCTTTTCTTATGTCGGTGGCAAATACTGGTGCTATTGCCTCTAATTGGTCAAGTAGCCCCTGTAGATTTTTAATCATCTAGCCCACCTCTTTTCTGTAAATACAAATATGTAAATCGACCTGTTAGATCGTCATCCATTTTAACGATATCGAAGTAGGCATTGTCAATTCTTATTAACTGGGTCATTTCTAAGTCCTTGACCTTGTAGACTTTGATTTTAAGGTCTACCCTTGACTCAATCCCAAAGTAATTTGTAAAATCTTCATACTTGAAATACTTGGTTTTATATTTCAAAAAACCCAACCTTACAAATCTATTACCTACAACTGCCTTCTTCTCATCTCTTACTGTTTTCTTGACTCCATATTCAAGTAGTCCACTATTTAATTCTTCAGATGTTCTCTTGTTAGGTTTCATCTTGCTAGTCCCCCAAACTGTGCTTAATCTGCAGATTTAAAATATCACTCTTAAAGTCATCCTCAAATGAGTAGATTGCCCCGTTCCAGGCATAGAAGCAATATTCTTTTAATAGCTTTCTTGCTGATATCTCAGTATCAAAGTTAGTCTTGCCAACCCTTGATTTGATGAAGTCTTGACCTTCCAAAATCATTGTATTAATTTTAGGATCGTCATATTCCCAAGTAACATCAAGCCTTGCTTTCACCTCTTCTAGTAGCGTCATGCTATCACCTACATCTCTTCGTCAAGCACTTCTTCCACATAGTCTGCGTTAAACATTTCCTGGGTCTTTTTGTTTATTTCATCAAACCTAGTCCTTGTTACTGAAAATATATCTCCACTATATCTTATTACATTATCTTGTAAGTCCTCAAAATCAAATAAGACTCTTGCCTTAACATCTTCTGATGCCTTAACCTTTTTTGATGCCATAATCTGTCCCCCTTTACTTATAAAGGCCAGTGATTAACACCGGCCGTCATACTTATAAAATCTTATACGCTTGGAATAGCCATTGCAGCAATATTGAATACCAAGAATGACTTAGGTTCAATTGGTTGACCATGTCCTAATAGCTTCTGTGCGTATACTCTTTCATCTTCTAAGAACTGATATTCATCTGAATATACTACAGGACCATTAAATCCTATGCCAAGGAAGTAATCATCAGGAATACACGCTATAAGCTTGCCTTCAGGAACAAATGCTGACTGGCATACTTCTGCGTTTATTGGTAGTACATTAAATACATACTGACCTGCAGCACTTAGCACTGTAGTCTGTGGGAATATTTTTTCCCAATAATCACCAGGATTGCAAATCAACAATACATTGTTAACAGTCTTAACCTTCTTATCTACAAGTGGCTTCATTACATTTTTACCAAGTGTTCCAGGCTTTAGGTCGTTAAGTGCGACTGCTGCCTTATCAGGATATCCAGTAGTAGCTGACTTCGCCTGCGTGATATCCTTTAGCATACCAACTGGGCAATCTACTCCGTTACCTTCAATTATTGCCTTTTCTAGGCCTATAGCTATTGATTCAGCTAGTAGTACTCTAACAAATTTATCTATCCACAAATCACCAAGAACTAATATATCATTAGATACTGGGATAAATGCAGTTAGCTTATTAAGAGTAGTATTTACTACAGTAAATGAGTTATCTAGCTTCTTCTTGATTTCAGTTCCAAGCTTACCCCAAACAGCTCCTTCTGCATCTGACTTTCTGGCAAGCCACTTAGTTATTCCAGTAGTGTTTACAAACTGAATCTTCTGTAGAAGTGGATGTTCTGCCTCAATATCCTTAAATATTCTATCTATTATTGTGATAGGCATTAATTCTTCAATGCCTCTAAATCCACCAGTAGATAGGACCTGTGCATAGTATTTCTTTTCGTGACTTGTCAAGGCTCTTAGTCCTCTTGACTCAAGAACTCTTGAATCTGATAAATCATCTGTTGCGGCCTGCTTTGCCTGCGCTATTATATCCTGTTCAATTTGTGCAGCAAGGGCAACCTGCGCCTTTGCAAATGCCTCTTCATTTTCTGCCCTAGCTAGATCTAGTGCTAGCGCCTGTATATTCGTTTCGTTATCTTTGTTTAGTAAAGCCATATTGTAATGTCCTCTCTTTCTTATCTAAATTTATTCATATAAAAAGAACCCTTGTTCTGTGTTTTGTCGGATTCTTTTCGCATGGCAATGTACTTGCCAATTATTGAGTTTTTGATTTCTTCAGGGTCTTCTTCCGGTTCCTTTGGTTCTGCCGGTTCTTCCTCGATTTCTTCATCAGCCAAGCCAAGGGCTATTGACTCTTCTGCAGTCAAATAGCTTTCAGCGTTAAGTAGTGCTTTTAGTTCTTCGACTGTTCCTGAAAATCTTGTCATGTAAATATTAGATATGCTATCTGATATCTTGTCTAGGTCATCTGCAACCTTCCTTAACTCGTCTGCATTCCCTGCTGCAAAAGTCCATGCATTATGGATCATTAGCATTGTCCCAACACCCATCAAAATCTTATCACCTGCCATGGCTATCACTGAACCTGCACTCGCAGCCATTCCATCTACTTTGACTGTGACCTTACCTTTGTAGTCTTTTAGAATATTGTAAATGCTTATTCCTGCAAACACATCTCCGCCATTGGTATTTATCCTAACAATGATATCTTCACCATCAGCTTCCTTTAATGCTGCCATTACATTTTGAGGGCAAATATACTCATCTGAGTCAAAATACCATGCCTTACCATTTACCACCGGCCCATACAACACTAACTCCTTTAGTCCGTTATTGTCGACCAACTCACATCTTGCTTTAATTACCTTATTCTCCATCTATCTCACCCCCTTTCTGATTAACTGGTTGATAGTTCTTTGTCTCCATATATTCATTGGCCCAATCTTCTCCTATCTCTTCATATTTCAATAGTCTTCTTACTTCATTAGTGTTTAAAGTCCTTATTCTATATAGGGCCTCTACACTTGCAGCAATCTTGGTTAGGTCATAAGATTTAATTGAAGATGTCTTGATTATCATCTTAGTCCCTTCTAAGTATGATTTCTTCCCATATAGTTTTCTGTTGATTTCATCTTCCAACTGCCCTGCAATAGGATTTATGCAGAATGAAATAAAGTTATCTGTCATAGCTTCCACATCTGCAGTATCACCCTTTAAAAGTCCTCTAGGGATATTGAATATATCAGCCACCATATTTACAATATCGTCAAATGCACCTCGTATATCATCAGTTTCTCTATATTTCGACCCAGACCCATTGAACTCTGATGTCTTATCTTCAATTTCTAGGCCCTTTTCAATTGGTGTCGCTGAATCAGATTCAGAAAAATATCCTACTAACCTATTTTTGAATAAATCGTCTAGCCTTAAATCGTATTCAGTCTGACCAGTTTCAGGATCCACAGTATTCTTAAATGTTTCAAACATGGTATCAATTTTAACTAATACCTTCCTTGAATTCTTCCTATTGTAATTCTTAACTGCACTTGTTAGAACTTTTCCAAACATTGTATAAACACTTGTTACAAGTTGCTTTACATTTTTGTTTGATAACTTTAAGTGCAAGACATCACTTTCCTTGAATTCCCTATTGAATATAAAGTCCCCAATTCTTACATCCTTATAGACGTTGTCCTTGACTGCTCTTTCCATAATGGTGTAACTATCTGCTATTAGCCAGTAGCCTTCATAGGACTGAACTATTAATGCCCCATTAGGATTAACCACCATTTCAAGCACTAGCTTATTCCAAAAATCAGTTATATTTTGATTTATGTTAGGCTCAACATTGAATTGATACCATACTTCGCCTTTTTTGATTTTTCCCTTTTCGTATGTTTCGATTGTACATTGGCTTAATGCATTGGCGATCTTGTTAATACACATACTTATTGCATATTCAAGATATACTTGTTCTGATGCCAATGGAATGGTTATCCCATCAAGCATAAAATCCCCCACTGGTAGCATATCAAGTCTCTGCTTGTTACTCCCAGTTAGTACTTCCATCATTTTGTTAAATACTCCCATCTCTCCACCCCCTTTCTTGTTAATATGTGTATGTTTTAAATCCCTTGTTAATATTGGCCATTGTGGCTATCCTTATAGAGTCCCGTTTTAACATAGCGTGAATAAATGCCATAAATCCATCTGTCTTTCGTCTTTCAGGATCCTGCTTTTGATAAGTCTTATTTCCCTTACCATCAGTGACTACCTTAACGTTGTTCGTATACCATCTCATCATCATATCATCACCAAATACAAGGTTGTTATCAGCAAATAGCTTTTCAATTATTGGTGCAATTTTCCCGTGAGAAATAGGACCACTTCTAACTGTGGTAAGTGGCAGACCTACCTCGTTGAAATCGTCCTTAATTAGTTCATATCTATAATCATCTGTTGCTATCGCTTCAATGATATACCTATTCTCTTTTACTTCATTCAAGAACCAACTTGTCAAATATCTAGGATCCATTGTTTTTCCTGGAACAATAGTAACTAGTCCCTCACTAATGGCCCTATCTAAATCCACCTTGAATTTTACTAGCTTTAGACTCTCTTCGACAATGAATGTATGGTGCTTAAAATAGTACTTAGTATTGTCATTGACTATCTTCTTGAACAATAACCCAACACCTATGAAGTCTCTCGAACTCGCATAGTCTACACCACCAACACATGAACACCCCATAAAGTCCTTCCAGTTTACCTCTTGATTGGTTGCCAGGATATCTTCCCAAGAAGCAACAGCAGTGTCTGTATCTTCCATGGTGAAATTTAAACGCTTGGTTATAAACTCAACCTTCATATGTGGTCTTTTCTTAGCATTCCTAAATGCATCCTTATATTCTTGCTCTAGAATAGGCAAGTATGGAATCATTGGATTTGCCTTGACCCATAGGCTGGGGTCGTCCCATTCTTCGTATCTGTCAATGACTGCAATAAAAGGGAATAGTTTGGATTCTAAGTCTTGTTCAAGTAAGCATTCCTTACCTTCTGTTACTAGGTCATCTAATACCCCACCTCTGACATATCCATTAGTAGTAATATATATAGTCAGTGGTTCAGGGACTTTACCTAGTGCAGACCTAAACACCTTGATATTATCATAGTCCTCATAAGCATGTATTTCATCAAATACCACTGCTCCAGGTCTAAGTCCGTCTTTAGTCTTAGCGTTGGAAGTATAGTATTTGACTTTTGAATTAGTCCTAACGAATTCAATTTCCACCAGGGTCCTTTTATATGCTCTTTGTAAATCTGTGTTATCTCCTATGGCATTATACACATCTGCAAATGATGTTTTAGCCTGGTCTTCTGACGTGGCAACTATATCAACATTGTAGCCTTTTATACCATTTACATTGCTAGTTGCCCCTAAGATGTAATCACTTACATAGGCATTTTTACCAAATCCTCTACCACTTTCAATGAGGATTTCGTTCCATGCTTTTATGCCTGGTGCTAGGTAAGTGTAGGGAATACAGTGTAAGAACTTCTGCACTGGTGCCAGCTTGTAGGGTCTATATTTTTCAATAGTTTTTATTAATTTATCGACTTTCTTAACATCAACATATATATTCTGTTTCTCTATTTTTTTGAGAATTAAGGACCTTAAATGCAAATTCCATATACTAGTTGGCTGTTTGTCGCACAATTCAAACCACTTATCAAAATACTTACATCCAGTGTTATATTTCACTAGATATCACCGCCAAGCTCATGCTTAACCGTTGAGGTAGACAGGCCTAGCTTTTCAAGGCATATTAACATCTGCTTATTAAGATTAGTTAACATCGCTACTGAATCATTTTTCTTTAGTCCTTTTTCTGTCATAATCTGAACTCCACGATCTCGGATATCTTCTTCAAGCATTATGGTAACTTCCCACATTGCCATATATCGTTCAGCAATATCAATGTATGGCTCTTTGTGAGTTCCATTTTCCTTCATTTGGTCAATTATTGCCTTATGAATTTTATTAGACTTGATTTTCTGACTCTTGTTTAGTTTGAAAACTTCTTCCATGCTATAACCCCCTTTCCTCGTGCGTGCGTGCATGATAAATTTTAGTAAGTATATTCTCCGAGCCCCACTCCGCGTTGCTACCCCTCTCCCAAAGAAATGAAATGATTCGACCCGGGGGGACCCATCAAGCTTTAACATCTGATTACCAACGTTCTTCCGTTGTAAAACTTTTCTTCTTGTTACCCTCAAACCTGTCGTGTCTTTTATTGTGACAAGCCTGGCATAGGCAAGCCACATTGTTTAAACATAAGAACTTACTAGGGTCAGTCTTTAATTCTATCTCATGATGTACTTCTTCTATCGGTGACAGCTTACCTATCTTGGCACAGTCAACACAGTACTTATCCCTAACCTTAGCCCTTGCTCTTATGCCATTGACTCCTCGCCATTCCTTCAACTGGTAGCACCTATATATATTTCCTTCTGCTAACCATTTATTAATCTTGGATAGTAATTGTGGTGTCATTAGATCCATTGCTATTCATCCTCACTCATCACCATAAATGATTTATTCATAGCGTGAACAAAGTCAATTAACTCTGTTCCCTTTAGTTTAAATATATCAATCCCCATGTCTTCTTTTATGATTCTAACGTTATCCTTATTTAAAAGCAGGTGATACATAACTGCAAAGCATACCTCATTAACTTCCCTGGTTGTTAACTTATGATTGACTACCATATTTATAATATCGTTTGTTACTTGGTGTTTAGTCTTTAATTCATTACTCATAAGGTCCCCCCTTTCTAAACTCAAGATACTAATAAATCAACACACCAAAAAAGATAGCCTAGGTAGTTGGCTATCTTTCTTGGAATTATTAAAAATTTATATGTTAAAAGGAGGTATATGAAACTCCCATAAACTAATTGTGGGAAATAGATTGATTGGATATTGTGTAATGTGTTAGAGATTTTTATTAGCCTTTTCTATTTCCACACTAACATATTAACATATATCAATGGCTCATTGTGGCCCATCATTCATATATCGTTTGAATTCTTCCAAGGCCCACCCATGTTTACGCTTAATGTGACTGTAGCTATAATTCATTTCATTGGCTATCTGCATAAGTGAATACCCTTTGAAATATCTTAACATTAATATCCTGACATAGTCCGGATTATTCATCTTATCTATCTTGGATATGGAATCTTGTTTTAAGTCAATTAATTCGTTTATCATATTAGCCATGTCCTTTTCAAAATCATATATCCTAGTAATTATATTGGCAAGACTATCACTGCATGGTGAAGTCTGAACTCTTTCTGACATTGCAGTCGTGCAAGACTGTGCTCTTGTTCGCTCCTCAATTATCTGATCTCGCTTTAAATCTATCTTTGCTTCCAGTACCTGAATTTGCTCTAAATATCTCTTAGGTGTCACAATGAATCCCCCTTTCACCCATTCAGTTTTTAATTAATTATTTGTCCTCAAATCACCCATTGAAATATGACATATCTAATATTCTGTAATATTTCATATGCTATATTTATAAATGGGGAAACATATTGATATCATAGATATTTGACATACATCATAAACGTCAAATTAATCATCAGATATTACACCCCCTCAATATGTAATAATTTAATCAAATTAAAAATAACTCATAGACTCATAAGCATCAGATATTGTATCTTGGTTAATCCCTATGTATCTAAGAGTAATTGACGGCTCACTATGATTAAATATATTCTGAAGCACTGCAATATTCTTTGTCTTGTTATAGTAATTGTAACCGAATGTTTTTCTAAGAGAATGTGTACCAACATTTTCTATACCAAAGCCATTACATGTATCTCTGATGATCTTATAAGCATGTTGTCTTGATATTGGGTCAATACCTGTCTTAGAGTTTGCAATTAAATATTCGTACTCTTCCTTGCCATCAATATATGTATCTAGCTCCTTTTTTAAGAATTTGTTAATCTTAATAACCCTACTTTTATTGGTCTTCTTCTCTTTAATCCTTATACTATCTTTGTCTTTTACATGCTTTACTTGGAGTTTCAAGATATCAGATATTCTTAGTCCAGTATATAGTCCCAGACAAAAAAGTATATAGTTTCTTTTGTTTGTTTTCTTCAGATACTTCAATATATCTTCTAGTTTATTATTGTCTCTTATAGGCTCGACATAATTCACATATCATCCCCCCTTTTCTTATATTTTTTGACAACAAAAAAGAAAGAGGGTTTTTCCTCTCTCTTCTCTGTGTTTATGATAATAATACAAATACTGACTCTTTTACTTAGTTACATGATAACACAGATTTAGGGGCTTTTTGTTGCACATTTGTTGCAACCTTCTGTATTATTTCAGGTCATTTTTCGCACTATAATTTATGATTCTAGACACTTTATGCCATATATTACTACAGCTAACTTTCTAACTGCTGCCACTCTCTTTCTAAATATATTAGACCTCTCGTAATTGGTATATAAAGCTATTTTAGAATCTGGGATATTGTCAAAATACCTCATTTCAATAATCTCTTTCTCTTGATCAGTTAAGTTAGACATCCCTTTTTCAACAAGACTTATATATTTTTTCTCATCATCAATTTCCCTCTGTACTCTCTCCAACATTTCTGACACCTTGACTACCTGTTTGCCAATAGAATCCCCTGGAAATGATGATATCTTTACTCCATCTGTAGATATGGATTTAATACCTCTTGATTTATACTCTTTTATTTCATCCATAGTATTCTCTAGAATCCCAATGTGCCTGATTATGCCCCTATGATTTCTTAATATAACCTCAGTACTCTCAAAAAATTCCTTTTTAACTCTTACCTTTTTCATTGTATCACCTCACCTTGCCCTTACATACATGCTTCTGCACTCCTTTATTATTCAATTGTCCATGAACCATACCGCACCTTGGGCATACATATAAAGTTCCTATGGAACTCTTGCTTTTTATTTTCTTACTCCCACAAAATTCGCACTCATTCGGAAATATCTTAACCCACATAATACCCCTCCTATAATGGAATGTCACCATCATCTACTGCAGCAAACTCTGTCGATGATTCTAGTGGCTCCTCATTCATTTCTACACCTCTCTAATCAAATAAAACCGATAAGAATATTAACATCCAAGCTAATCCCCATCCTATATAAATATAACTATCATTTCTCATGTTATTCTCCTTATATTATAAGTAACTCATATTGCCCCTATCTATGATATCCTTTTGTGTTATATAAACATTTTTTCTAAAGCTGTTTTTTTGACACTTTTCCAGGCACTTATCATTTGTTTTTCGCTTTCTGCCCAGGCATCCAACAAATTAAGCTTGTTTACTATCTCATTTTGTTTGTTAACATCTGTGACAATATCAATTTCCATTTCTTTTAAATTTGAAATCGGAACATTGATATTTTGAATATACTTGCTTAGCCATTTTTCATGAACAGATAATATAGCATAATATAAATATTTACTGTTATATCTTCCATCAAATTCCACTGCAGCATATTTATCTTCAATTTCTCCATCTTCTTCTAAGTAATGCACATCCCCACCTCTGGTTGCACTCACTCCTATATATACAGTTCCAGACTTATATATTCGTCCTTTTTTTACTCTATCAACATTTGCTAAATTCTTTAACAACACTTTCAAGCATATTCACCTCCACTTTTTGAGAATCATTCAAAAACTCAACAGCCTTATTTAATTCACGCTGCACTTCATCACTATTACCGGTCAATTCTTTCATCATAGATATAAACTCTCCCTGAGTCTTAACTATGTCTGTCTGTATTGCCAATAAATCGGCCATAGCAACGTCTAAGGGTTCGCATTCTTCCTTTTCAGATGTATCCACGTATCTTGGAATGTTTAGGTTAAAGTCATTTTTCTTAATCTCTTCATAACTTGCAATATGCGAATATTTTTTAACTTCAAATTTATTTTTGTAAACCGAATCAATTTTATCAATGTGTTTTTCTTCCAGCTTGTTGAATTTATTAATCTTAATAAATTCTCTACTTGCATCGATAAATAATACATTTTTGTCCTTGCGATTTTTCCTAAAAATGACTAAGCAAACCGGTATTCCTGTATTTTGGAACATTGAATCAGGTAGTCCAATCACAGCTTCAATATATCCCTTTTCCAATAACCACTTCCTTATTTCGCCTTCTGCATTCCCTCTAAATAGAACCCCATGTGGTAAGACCATCACCATAACACCATCATCGCTAAGGTTTTCCAATCCTCTAATTATAAATGCATAATCTGCCTTTGATTTTGGTGGTGCTTTTAATTCATCTATTAGCGAAACTGGGCTCCAATTTTGTGAATAAGGTGGGTTTGAAATAATAACATCAAACTTATGTTCAATGTTTGGTGGCGACCCCACTTCTAACATCTGGAAGCATTCCCCTGTTAATACATCCATTTGCCTTACCGTTGCATTTGCTTTTCTTATTATCAAGTTTAATAACAAAAATGCAGTGGCCCTTTTGGAGTATTCCCTGAATTCCATTATCCTTTCATTGCTATTGCCATCTATCAACCAAGGAATAGATAAGCTTCCAGTTCCCGCACAAAGATCTAGCACAAGTCCATCTCTTTTGACCAACTTGTATATAAGCTTACTTATTTCGCCCGGTGTATAGTCCTGTTTTAAGGCCTTTCTGTCACTGTGTTCAGTCTGAAAATATTCTAAAAACAAATCGCTATCCTTGTCGTTAAGGTCTATCCCTTTAGATAATTCATTGGCTATATTCTCTAATCTTTGTCTATTATTTATATATAAATCGATAATTTTATCAGGAAGTTCAAATCCTTCTTTACATTCAAATAATCGATATAATATTTCTGAATTAATCATTGTTCACCTGATCCTTAGAATGGCACATCGTCATCATCTACTGCACTAAACTCGGCCGGTGCCTCTTTCGGTGTTTGTTCGCCCTGTTCAGCCTTTGACTTACTCTCTAGTGCTTGTATATTTCTACCTGCTACCTTTGTGAATGTCCTTTTTTCTCCATCCGGTGTTTCGTACCTATCAACCCTGATAGACCCCTGAACACCTACTAACCTGCCTTTGGTTATGTAGTTAGCTACAAACTCTGCAGGCTTGCCCATAATCTCTACTGGTATGAAGTCTGTAGTAATGGACCCATCCTTATTCTTATAATCTCTATCAATAGCCATTGTAAATGTGGCTACTGCTGTTCCTGATGTTAAATATCTAAGCTCAGGATCCTTGGTTAATCTTCCAACTATAACAACATTATTCATTCTCCATCTCCTTATATCCAATCTCTTAAAATCTCTGGTAGTTCTCTGTTGTGATTCTTATATTCTTGTTTGATTTTGCTTTCAATACTACCAAATTGACTATTTAAAGCTGTTGATATTAAATGCCTGTCAGTATTTGTCAATGATTCTTCGCCTAACAATACATTCCATCGACGATTTATTTCCATTTCTAAATTTCGTTTTTTCCTTAGCTTTTCATCTAGAGATATTAGCTTTATTTTAAATTTTTGTTTTTGATTTTCGTCCATGTTTTTTCCTCCCTTTATGATGGCTTGTGCAATTTTTGCATATCCCACTATTACACTATTCAGTAACCCTAAACCAATACTTTACAAGTCTATCTTCACCAATTTCATCAATTACCTTTTGGGCTATTTCTTCGCTTGCAAAGACTGGACCACCTAAATAGTGAAATTGTGCCACACGTATAAACATCATGTTATCTTCAGTATCACATACAACTATATAATTGCATTCACCATTTTTAAATGGTCTGCTATACTTCCTTAGGATAGCCTCTATCTTTCTTCTTTCTTTTTCAAATTCAGCTTCTTCTCTAGTCAAGAAGACATTCCCCATTTCTCTAAGAACTTCATCATCTTGGCTATTAAAGATATGACAACCTGTACTACCATCAGACCATAAAACATAATATTCTTCACCTTCTTCTATATTCAGATCCCATATACTCTTAGGCTTCTGCTCTGCCTCCACTTTTTTAACAATAAGCTCTTTTATATCTTCCCAGTTGTCATCTACTAGTTTTCTTATATCGTTGTTCATTTTTTAACCTCTCTATTTTCCCTGACTTTCAAGCCACTCTTTTAATTTCTTTAAATGTTCACTATACAATCTTTTTGTTGCGATAACTTGTGCTTTATAATCATCAGTCGGTAAGATATCTATGTATTTGTCTATGCCGCATATTGCTTCTTCCAAATAAGATGCAGCGTAAGTCGCTGTAATTATTTGTAAATTATTATCTAGATCCATATCACTCACCAACACCTTCCAAAGTCTCTATTTTTCTCCCTAATCTTCCGTATATTGGCCCAGTTGCTTTCTTGCCAAATAAATTCATCCCTTTGCTCTCCTAAATATTCACTATCTATTTATAATCTTAAGCCTATTTCATATGCTACATTTACTGTAACTGCATTACCTGCTTGCTTATAAAGCTGTGAGTCGCTTACCCCACTCGATCTTGCTTTATCAAATGCCCAGTCAGGGAAACCTTGTAATCTCCAGCACTCTTTAGGAGTTAATTTCCTAACTCTATATTTTTCTTTGGTATTTTCAGGCATAACCACTTGCGTATCCTCTACTGAAATTATTACTCCTTGATTACATGATGAGGTTAAAGTTTGTGCAACTTTCTTGCCTACCCTACCTCGTCTAGTTTTACTGTCTGGGTACTCTAAATTAATTGAGTCCCCCAAACATGCTTCCGTATAACCTTTTACTGTTGCTTCTTTCACTAAAATAGTAAGTTTATCTACTTTTTTCTTTTGCTTATTTTCAATAACATACGATCCGTTGGATTGTGCCTCTCCATACCTTGCTGTAATGGTATTAGTTGATTTTTCGTTTCTGTTAGGAATTTGTTTATAACTCGATCTGATAGGAAATACTTTTCGTCCACGTTCTCCTCTAAGATGTCCAACAATGAACACTCTTTCTCTGTGTTGTGGAACTCCGTGATTTTTTGAGTTAAGCAATTGCCATTCGACATCATACCCCAACTCATCCAGCGTATAGAGGATAGTTTCAAATGTCTTTCCTTCGTCGTGTGACAATAAGTTTTTGACGTTCTCAAATAACAAAATCTGTGGTTTGATTTGTTTGGTTGCTCTAACAAGTTCAAAGAATAAAGTTCCTCGGGTATCACTAAACCCCCTTTTATGTCCTGCGATACTAAAAGCTTGGCAAGGGAATCCCCCGACCAACATATCAACTTTTCCTCTAAGTTTTCTAAATTCTTCATCTGTAATTTTTGTAATATCTTCTCCAATTAACTTTTCCTTTCCTGTATCATATATAGCCTCATAACTTTGTCTTGCATATTTATCTTTCTCAACGTATCCTATGCAAGTATGACCTGCTTTTTCTAAGCCTAATCTAAAACCACCTATCCCAGCGAAACAGTCTAAGAAATTCATTTTTACACCTCTCTTTATTTAAATAAAACCGATAAGAATATTAACATCCAAGCTAAATACCATCCTAAAACAATGTAATCGACACGTCTCATATCACTCACTCGCACCTTCCAAAGTCTCAATAGCAAAGTCTAAATTCTTCCTGGCTTTCTTTAAATCTTCAAGACCATTCTTCTTCTCCCACCTAAACAAATATTTCATAGCATTGCCACAAGCCCAGTGTACATACCCTTTAGTGCCTAGCACAGATTTTAGGACATCCTTAGACTCTATATCTAAGCCATCTAGCTTGTAATGGGCTGGGCTATTTATCATGTCCAGTTCTTCGTTTTCATCCTCTTTTTGTTTACGCGTTAAATTTTCTAACGTATCAAGCATATTCTCAACAGCCTCGGTTATATTATTTGTCATATTATCCTCCCTTTCTTTTTAATTGTCTTGCAAGTCAATTACTAAGTATTTGAGTTGTAAGTATTCTTCAATAATTTGATTTAAGTGATTTACTGCTTCAAGATGAGTTTTGTATTCTTGAAGCGTATAGTAATCTAGCCCCTTTTTAGCAACTAGTCTTCCCTTTTCTATATAATTTTCTGGTCGCTCATCTGCATATATGCAGTCAGGATTAAATATAACCCCATCTCTATATCTAATAGCCACATTCATATATCCTACCTCCTGTATTTATCACCGATTTCAAATTGCTTGTACTCTTCTTTTGTAACAAAAACTGTTGTTTGGCTTCCAAAAACATCCTTTAGTAAAAAGGAGTACTGCTCTTCTGCTCTTTCAGGCACCTTGACTACTTTCAACTTGCCATCAATCCACTCGTCTCTTCTTTCGTACTTTATCTCACTTGGCTGGTAGTCTTTCTTAATGACTGTCCCTACGTAAGTCTTAGCTTCCTGCTTCACAATTCCATATCCTACAAACACCCCCATATCAAAACTACAAATTAGAGCTACGGCATAAATTTTACATCTATGTTTGTAAATCCATTCCATCATTTTTTCTTTCCCCTTCCAAAAACATTCTTATTAAGTTCATCTTGAAAATATCCTCTCAAATCAACACTTTCCTTTGCTTTTTTATACACGTACTCTCGCTCCTTTCGATATTCCTTGTATTTCAGGCAATTGTCATGACAATTTACATGTCGTTGTTCGCATTTATAGCATGGAGCCTTCACATATAATCACCTAACTTTCGTAGTATGTCACCCTAGTACATCCTGCTGCCTTTGCAAGTGGGTATAACCTTTCAAGATTTGCCCAGATTTTCAAAAATGCAGCATATTCTTTTGTAGACTCTATATCCTTAAGCTGTTCCTCACTTAGTGATTCGAAATACTTTTCTGCATCATCAAACCTTTCAGGTTCTTCAAATATTCTTCAACTACATCCATATCTAATTCTCCTAAAATGGCACATCATTGGCCACATCATCCAGCTCTACAAAGCTAACCTGGTCAACTTTGTCATAGCCATAATCTTTTATTTTATCCCTATCATCTATCCAGAATCTTTTTCGCAGATCATCAAAGTTTAATCTTCGACTAATTCCCTGTTTACCTGTTGTTCTATTCTTAAGAATTCCAATTTTGGTAATATCAGACACATCATTAGTCTTGCTATCAACCTTAATACTCCTAGTTAATATCAACTCATAGTCTGCCAGGTTAATAACTTCACTGGCTCCTGACACATCATGCATGTGATATTTATCCTTGTCACCCTTTTTCTTAGGATGTGCAACCAAGATAATGCATATCCTATATTTTCTGGCCAGAGACTTAAGTTTCTTGGCCAGTCTTTTCTGCTTATCTAGCTCTTCAAGGCCTGAATTGTCAACCGTCATCATATTATCTAGGACAAATAGCTTAACATCCTTCGTTCTGGCTAAATATTCAATACTGACCGATATGTTATCAACACTTGAACTGGAATCTTCTGAATAAATAAACAGTTTATTCTTAATCCACTGCCTTATAGAATACTCTCCATGAGATGTTACATCATAGTAAGAGCCAACCTTTCCCTTAAATTCTTGAAGATCGCTTGGATTAGCCACCGCTCTCATAAACCACTGTAATACATTGAAGTCTGTCAATTCTCCTGAATACAACATGCATCTATGCCCATTCATTATATTTTGGGCCACAATCTGATTAAGCAATGTTGATTTTCCTGAACTTGGTTCCCCAGTTAAGACCGTTAAACTTCCGTATACAAGCCCCCCTAAAAGGGCATCCAGGTCTTTAAACCCAGTTTCAAGACCTGAATTTAAATCTGTCCTTTTGATTTCACTTGCGTCAACAAACAATTGCTCGACACTCCCATAATCAAGCTTGTTAGCTAAATCTTCTATATAGCTTTTAATCTCTGAAGGTGACTTACTTTCAAGACTGTTAACTAAATCAAATACCTGGTCTTTAACTTTTCTTTTGTATGAATTATCTTTTATTTCATTCATATAATACTTAAAATTAGGTGTTATTCCCATAGATGCCATATCTGTCAAAAGACTTACTGGGGCCTGTATTCCCATAGCTTTTAATTCAGCAACCAGACTAACCATTTCTATTGGCTTCTTAGAGTTATGGATTGATAACATGCACTGATATATTATGTCAAAACCCTTGCCAGTTAAGTCTCCAGGCTTTATGCCATCTTCTATAGCCTTTACTATTAATTTACCATCAGTGATTATCGACCCTAAAAATGCCATTTCTGCATTAATATTACATATATCCCCAGTCATCTTTGTCACCATCTTTCTTAAATGGAATAACATTCTTATCTTTTGGTATGTTCATGTAAAGCTTATCGAATTGTTTCCTCAGCTTGTCAGTTGAAAGTATATTCTTGTGCCAAAAATCATCTTGTTGGCACCACCTAATAACAGCTTCAATGTCATCAACGGACCTTTTATCAATTCTAAGCATTTTATCCACATATCCACACCAGTTATCCAAGTTGGGCTCTTTAAATTTAGGATTGTTCTTTTTTATGAGCCCATAAAGAAGATTAGAGAGCCTGAACTCTTCAGAGTCAGGACTATACTTCTTGTATTCTTTATTTCTTATATTCTTGTTAGTGTTTAAAACACAGGTGTTTTCTGTGTTTATGTTGCGTGTGCTTTGTGCGTTTTCTGTGTTAGTATTTTGATACTTCTCCCAATTTTCAATACTTATAACTGTGTGTGTTGTGTGTGTTGTGTGTGTTAGGAAATGTGCGTTTTCTGCGTGTTTTATGGTTGCACGCACAACTTCACGAGTACAGTCTTTTCCACAACAATCTGCAATTTTTTGAAGTGATGTAACACATTGCCCTGGCTCAGTTTTATATTTCACTCCTTTATAAATCCATTCCCTGGGCTCATGATTCACCATGAGTAATAAGGTGATTATCACATCTCTTTGTCTGCCTGTAAGTCCTCTATAAAATTCAGAATTTAAAATTTTTCTATGAACCTTTATCCATCCAGCCATGAAATCACCTCCCCTTGACTATCTTTGAATTTTGTATTACAATATTTACAACAATTATTTTTTTTTTGGATTCGCGTGACTTTTGCGGGTCCTATTTTTTTGATTTTGTATGCAAAAATCATGCTGACACTCCTTCATCCATATAATTACATGCTATTTGCAGTAATTTGATTTTCACTTCTTTACTAATACCTTTAAATTTCTTTAAAGATTTAAAGCCTGTTGAATTTCTTGATATATTCATTACTTTTCCTATACATTTGAAAAAGCCTGTCATTTCATCTTTTTTATAACAAATAACCAACCATTCTGCAGGTGTATGCTCGACAGTAAACTTATAGTCAGGATTCTGAATTGCCTGAATCTCTTGCTTAATTAACATATAATCACCTTCCTTTTACTAGATCTTTCCTATAGAACACGAAACCCAGCAGTTTTGATGACCGCAAGGGAATCTTCTTTTTGACCCTATATTTTCCCTACAGGATTCGCAGTTAAATTCATTAGTCGGATTGTTCATCCAGTTAATATAGTGTACTAGATCCATAACACTCAGTAAGTCGTATGACAATTGACCTCTGAAAGACCCCTTATGGACTTTTATCTTTTTTGCAGTAGGGACATAATCCCTCACCTTTCTACTGTAAACTCTCACAACTACCTCCTTGTTTTATATATTCTGCCATTTAATCCAAGCTATTTTTACATACTCAACACCTATCAAAATGGCATATCCTACAGCCATTATAAAATTATCAATTTCTTTTATTAGCATTCCCCCATAACCTCCTTATATCTATCTTCACCAACAGCTTTTTTGAGTTTTTCAGGATAAATAACATAACTATATGTCCTACTCCTGTCATTTTTCTTGAAGGCTGTCCCAAATTCAAAGGCCCCACGCTGAAGTCCAACCCTAACAAATTGGTCTGTAACTCCAAGCATTTTAGCAGCTTCTGATACTTTAATCTTTGTCATTATTTTCCCTCCTATACAATAATTCAAATGAACTTTTAATCATGTTACCTATTAACTTTTCTGCTTCTTCCCATGATTTCAATTCATAGTCTGAAATTATGCCATCTGATGCTATGCTAATAAGTTCAGCCTTCTTCTTATCTAGGTTTTGTAAGCTGTTTAAAAATCCCAATGTTGAGCAGCATAAGTCCTTATCTTTTAATGGTGGAAGGACCATTGCACCTACCTGGCTATTTTCCAAATGCTCATACGCAAGCTTCATATCCCCATATAACAGGCACATCCTTCTTGCTATGTCATTTGGTGGTATATATGTACCATTTTCATATCTCTTGATGGTATCGATACTGATATTTAAGTGTTCTGCAGCCTTTTCTTGAGTTAGGCCTGCTATTTTTCTGTATTTTTTATAAATATTTTCCATTTTTTACTCCTTGTTTTTACTGACATGACAATATAGTTAAGACTTATAATGCTTTACTTACTCTTGTTAGGGAATACCATTATCCCAATAAAGTAGTACGCATCTGTCGGGAAATCTGTAGATAGTGGTGACCCAATGTAAAATGGTTCTTCAAACGGCAGTCCGTCTTCTACCTGTTCCTTACTCCACCAGATGCAAGGTCCATCATCTTCGTGCCAGTCTTCAGCCTCCCTTAAGGTAAGTAGATCTTCTAAATCGCATAATCTTTCAGTAGACAATAAGTGTGCATAAAATGTGTTGTAATCTCTGTACATCCCTACCAAGTCCACTGAATTTAAGGGCAACAGAGTTGTAAATTGTTTATGTCTCTCTGTCATTCTTTTATTCGCCCAATCGCCACAATGTAAAGTTCTCAAAAGAATACCTCCTATTTTTCTATTAGTGCATTTTCTGCACTTCATTTTAATATTTAGCAATGCTATAATTTTTAGTATATTATTAATCAACTTTTTGGGTACAAAAAAGATCTTCAACGCTTTTATTATATATCCTTGATAGAATTATAGCTTCATTGACTGATATTTTTACGACTCCAACTTCTTTTTTATAGTAGTTAGACTTTGTTGTGTTCAGCTTTTTTGCAATGTCTTCAAGGGTTAACCCATGCTTAATTCTTTCATTTTTCAATATATTCATATCACTTTTATCTCCTTTCTTTAGTTTATTTTAAATCAACTTTATACATATATGATAATTGATTTAAAATAAACTGTCAATAGAAAAATGGAAATTTATGAAACTTTTTTCTATAGGCTTGTTTCTTGTGGTGAAACACTGTAGAATTATAGTATACAAAGCAAGGAGGGATACTATGAATTTGCTTGGGAATAGAATAAAATTACTAAGAAAAGAATTTAACATGACTCAAACTGATCTGGCTAATAGGTTAAATTTAACTAAGTCTAATATTTCAAAATACGAAAATGGAATAGTTGAACCTAGTCTTGATATACTTAGATCAATGTCAGATTTATTTGAAGTATCGGTTGATTATCTCCTTGGTCGCACAAATGTAAGAAATCATCCAGAAACTTTTGCAGCACATACTGATGAAGATATGAGTGATGAAGCAAAGGCAGAGTTGGAAAACTTTAAAGAATTTTTAAAGATGAAATATGGCAAGTAAATGGAGGGGTGTTATGAGTTTATTTAACTTTAAATCTGATACTAAATCAATGGAATTAAGGAAAGAAGATTTTTTTATTTTAGATGAAAATGGATATAGAGTTAGACCCATGAAAGGAAATAGCCTTTTTATGTTTCCTGATGACTATATTGTATTGGATTTAGAAACTACTGGATTAGATCCATTGGTTGATGATATTTTGGAAATTGGTGCAATTAAAGTTGTTGATAATGTAATAGTAGAAGAATTCCAAAGATTTTGTAGGCCGGACGATATATCTATGCTGTCTGATTTTATACAAAAACTTACTGGTATCACCCCAGAAATGTTGGATAATGCTGAAAATCCTATAAATGGGATTAAAGATTTTATGCAATTTGCAGGAGATTCTATTATACTTGGCTATAATGTGCATTTTGACATAAATTTTTTATATGACGAAGCTCTTACTAGAAATATTTCTCCTATAAAAAATGATTTAATAGATGTTATGAGGTTTAGTAAAAGATTTTTATCAGATCTTCCTGATTACAAACTTAAAACAGTAGCACAAGAGTTGAATATAGATTCTGCTGGTTCTCACAGAGCTATTGCTGATTGTAAGATTACTCATAATGTTTATCAACATATTAAAAATGTAATTGGAAATGATGGAAATGCTGCAGACGAATTTTACAAGAGGGCAATAAATAAAAGGAAACCTCTAGACTGTAAAGATATTACTACAGATAAAACAGAATTTGATATTACTCATCCACTATATGGACAAGTTTGTGTGTTTACTGGCACCCTAGAAAAAATGAATAGAAAGCAAGCTATGCAGCTTGTTGTAGATTTTGGGGGAGAAAATGGAAAGAGTGTTACAAAGAAAACTAATTTTTTAATTCTTGGAAACAATGATTATTGCCCTTTGATTAAAGATCCTGATGGTAAAAGCACAAAACAGCTTAAAGCAGAGAAATTAAAAGAAAGTGGTCAAAATATAGAAATAATATCAGAAAACGTATTTTATGACATGTTGGAAATGTAAATTTAAGTAGTTTATAGGCAGGATATGCCAGTATTCTGCCTATTTTTACACCCATATAACGAACATATGTTTTTTTATAAAGGAGGTATTGATGATAGAAAAAATTTGTAAGTACATAGAAGAACAAGAAATTTTAATTGATAATTGCCCAGAACTCAGCAAGTTCAAAAAGGCAGCACTTTACTGTAATATCAATAACAAGAATTTAATACTCCTTAGTCCTGAATTTCATAATAGAAACTCGAAAGAACAGGCTGAAATACTGGCCGAAGAATGCGGGCATTTTGCTACTAGTGTTGGAGATACATTTGTCTGCCCAAATACTTATTCTTCAAAACTAGCAATATCAAAAAGCGAACAAAAGGCCACCCTATGGGGTGCTAACTATTTTATTGATGAGCAGGATTTAAAGAAATATATCTTAATATCTACCAGTGTAGAAGAGCTTACAGACTACCTGGGTGCTACAGACAGGATGCTATATGACTATTTATATTCACTTAGGCATATGGGCCAATATTGGCAGCTCAATGAAAGATTGCTTTTAGACCTGTATAAATTACCTAATTTAGTGATTATAGATAAAGAAGATTTAGAAAAAGGAGTTGATATATATGAGGAACCCTAATGGCTATGGCAGTGTGTATAAATTATCTGGAAATAGAAGAAACCCCTGGGCTGTTCGTATCACCACTGGATGGGATTTTGATGCGGAAAAAGGCAAGTCTAATCCTATTTACAAATTTATAGGATACTATAGAACACAAAAAGAAGCCATCATGGCACTGGCCCACTATAATGAATCGCCTTATGATATATCGGCAAAGACCCTTACTTTTGAAGAGATATATAACAAATGGTCTAGTATCCACTTTGAAAAAATATCAGATTCAAATATAACGGGATATAAGGCTGCATATAAAAGTTGTGAGTCTATAAAAGATATGATTTTTTCTGAAATTCGCCTTGATCAGCTACAAAACCTTGTAGACAAATCGGGGAAGAATACTCCAACCCTAAAGAAGATAAAAATCATGCTAGGGCTTATGTATGACTATGCAGTAATTCATGATATAGTTCCTGTTGAAAAAAGGGAAAAAATCAGGTATCTAGATATATCAAAGCCTGGCAATCCTAATTCTTATACCAGGACTAAGTTTTCTAGTGCTCAGATAAATAAGGTCTGGTCTGCCAAAGATGATGATATTTACTATAGTGTGGTTTTGATGTTGTTATACTCGGGTGTAAGAATCGGGGAGTTGCTTGAGGTTAAAAAGTCAGAAGTTCACCTTGATGAACAATGGTTTTTTATAGCTAAGTCAAAAACTATGGCAGGAATCAGGGAAGTGCCTATCGCTGACAAAGTGCTACCTTTTTTTAAATATTGGATGGCTCGGGACGGGGAGTATTTGATTTCTACTCCTGAAGGTGAAAATATGACTTATGATAGATTTTATAGAACACACTGGAAAGCTTTGATGTCGCATTTGGATATAAAGCATACCCCGCACTGTACTAGATATACTACGATATCAAGTCTTACGCAGGCTGGTGTAGATGATAGAATTATTAAGCAGATCGTGGGACATAGTGGTAAGGACGTTACTGAGATTGTTTATACTAAAATTGATATGGATGTTAAGCTTGAAGCTATAAACAGAATTTAGGTGATTTTATGGGTAGGAATCAATATATAAATAGTTATATTAAAGACAAGTATGATAGACTAGGGTTACTTTTGCCTAAGGGCCTAAAAAACGATTTAATGACCCTCTGTGGCGATTTAAATATATCAGCTAACGAATATATCAAATCGCTTATAGTAAATGATTTGCAAGGTGGAGAGTCCGTCCTATTCTCTAATAATGGCCATGGAACAGTTGACAAAGAGCTTTTGGATAAGTGGCAAATTCCTAATAAATATAGGCCTATGATAGAAGTCGCAAGCTACTCTAAGAATGATGGCTATTTTGTCAGGCTAAAAGATGGATATATAAATGACACTACTGGGACCAGAATTATACATGTGAATAAATTAAGTGAAATGAGATTAACTATAAATAAGAGTCATAAGGTAAATTTATAAAGTTTCATTTTCGGAGACCTGTTATACGTATAACAGGTTTTTTACTCTAAATTTTTGTTACTAATGCGTTTCTAGCGTGTTACTATTTCATATAAAATATGGCAATCTTATATAAACTTATACAAACTTTTAAAATCCGTACAAACATTGAAAAACCTCGGCATACATTGGTATACCGAGGTTTGAAGTGTTTTTAAAATATTGCCAATCGCTACCTTTTTGCTATCTTTTGCCGAACTCAAAGTATTGAAATTTCAATGTTTGTATAAA
>ERZ772974.325-NODE-325-length-37167-cov-49.623787_pt1 | contig 37167 bp, 28 predicted proteins | sample MGYA00580671_ERZ772974 | MGnify/ENA primary metagenome ERZ772974 (study PRJEB29015, sample SAMEA2738065) | human oral metagenome | biome: human oral; feature: human-associated habitat; material: saliva | place: China | collected 2218 ... | reverse complement strand
GCATCGTTGACCTGCGCACCGGTAACCTCGTGTCCGACCGCTTCCGCATCGACACTCCCAAGCCCGCAACCCCCGCCGCTGTGGCCGAGGTTGTACGCCGCGTAGTCGATGAGCTGCAGGGCCGCGACCTGGCACCGGACCCCGAGTCGGCCGTGGGCATCGACTTCCCCGCCGTGGTGAAGAACGGCATGGTCTTCTCCGCCGCTAACGTGGACGATTCCTGGATTAACACCGACCTGGAGCAGGTCATGAGCGAGGCGCTGGACGGCCGCACCGTCTACGGCCTCAACGACGCTGACGCAGCCGGCCTGGCTGAGGCAACCTACGGTCAGGGCCGTAACCGTGACGGCCTGATCGCTGTCATCACCCTGGGTACCGGCATCGGCTCCGCCCTCATCAACGACGGCAAGCTGATCCCGAACACCGAGCTGGGTCACCTGGAGATTGACGGCCACAACGCCGAGTCTCAGGCTTCCGCTCGTGCCCGCGAGGTACACGAACTGTCCTGGAAGAAGTACGGCAAGCGCCTGTACCGCTACTTCGAGCACGTTCAGATGCTCTTCTCCCCCGACCTGTTCATCATTGGCGGCGGCATCTCCAAGAACCCGGAGAAGTTCATGCCCTACTTTGAGGATCAGATTCGTACCCCCATGGTCATGGCTGCCCTGCGTAACAACGCGGGTATTGTGGGTGCCGCGCTGTGGGCCGGCGGTATGCTGCCCGAGCGTAAGCGCCGCGGCGAAGCATAAGAGCTACTTCCCGCTTTACCCGTGGTCGCGTCAGCGCCGCGGCGAGGCGTAAGGTCTCCTCAACCCACCCGCGGCCGCGTAAGCGCCGCGGCGAGGCGTAAGGGCCTGCTCCCCCACTAAACCCGCGCGGCCACAACGGTATCGCGGCGAGGTGGCTAAACGCAGCAGAAGGGGCCGCCTTCCGAATCATTCGGAAGGCGGCCCCTTCTGTACGTCTCTTGAAGTCTCGGCGCTACTCTGCGCTACGGGTTAATGCGGTCCTCACGCAGACGGGCAATTGCCTCTTCAAAGTCCTCAAGGTTCTCGAAGGCCTGGTACACGCTCGCGAAACGCAGGTAGGCGACCGCGTCCAGCTTCGACAGCGGCTCCAGAATGGTCAGGCCCACCTCGTGAGCGTTAATTTCCGCCAGGCCGCGGGCACGAATCAGCTCCTCGACCTCCTGGGCCAGCTTGGCGAGGTCGTCCTCCCCCACGGGGCGGCCCTGGCAGGCCTTGCGCACGCCGGCGGCAATCTTGGAGCGGTCGAAGGGCTCGGTCACGCCCGAACGCTTAATCACCGAAATGGTGGTGGTTTCGACCGTGGTAAAGCGGCGAGCGCAGGAGGTGCACTGACGGCGGCGGCGAATGGCGGCGCCGTCATCGGTGGTGCGGGAGTCGACAACGCGCGAATCGGTGTGCTTGCAATAGGGGCAGTACATGCGTTTCTCCTTGGCTGGGCGCTCAGTGTGGCGCCCGTATATACAGCGCTCAAGAATATTTATACCCATTCTAACGCGATAGACGGCGGTTGAGCCGAATAGTGACGTTGAATATACGCAAATATACGCTCAGGGTGGACTCCAACGTTTAAGAACGTTCGGAATCCGCCCTGAGCGTTGCCCGCCCTCGCGCAGGTCTTCTTCTTTTAGCGACGAATACAGCTCGGGCCGAAAATCGTCTTGATTTCGCCGAAGAGGCTCGGGTTCGGCTCCACGCGCACGCTCGAATCCAGCAGCACCAGCTGTTCCTTATCGCGGGTACGGATGAGCATGCGCACGTCCGCAGTACCCTTGTGGTCGCGCAGAGTCTCCTTCAGCTCGCGCAGCTTCGCCTCGGTCACCAGGTATTCGGGCACCGCAATCGTGATGGGTGCGGCGCGGCCGTCATCGCTGATTTCCAGGATCTGCAGTTCCTGGGCGCTCATGTTCACGCTGCCGTCGTCGCGGCGCTGCACGCGGCCACGAATCGAGCAGATGAGGTCGTCCGCCAGGGCGGCCCCCATCGTCTCGTAGGCGCGGGAGAAAAACATGACCGTGATGGTCGCGCCCGAGGGGTCCTCCAGCTCCACCGAAGCGTACTGGTTACCGCTGGACTTGGCGATGCGGCGCGAAACGCCGGTGAGCATGCCGGCAATCGTGACGGTTTCACCGTCGCGCACGTGCGAGTCCTCGCTGATGATGTCGTGCACCGAGTGCGAGGCGGCATCCGAGAGGGCGCGCTCCAGGCCGCGCAGCGGGTGGTCCGAAACGTACAGGCCCAGCATATCGCGTTCGAAGTTCAGCTTCTCGCGGCGATCCCATTCGGGCACGTCCGGGATGGTCACGGTCAGCTCGTCGCCCAGGGCGTCGTCCATGCCGAGGGAGCCGAAGAGGTCGAACTGGCCCGCCGCCTCCTTGCGCTTGACGGCCACGGCCGCATCCACCGCCGCCTCATGGATGAGGGACAGCGAGCGGCGGGTGTGGCCCAGGTCGTCGAAGGCACCCGCCTTGATGAGCGATTCGATGGTGCGCTTGTTGCACACCTGTAGCGGCACCTTCTTCAGGAAGTCGTTGAAGGACTCGTAGCGGCCCTTCTCCTCGCGGGCGGCGACCATGCCCTCGACCACGTTCGCGCCCACGTTGCGGATTGCGCCCATGCCGAAGCGGATATCCTCACCCACGGGGGTGAAGGTCAGGGCGGATTCGTTGACGTCCGGGGCGAGCACGGTGATGCCCATGGCGCGGCACTCGTTCAGGTACAGCGCGAGCTTGTCCTTGTTATCGCCCACGCTGGTCAGCAGCGCGGCCATGTACTCCTGCGGGTAGTGCGCCTTCAGGTAGGCCGTCCAGTAAGACACCAGGCCGTATGCGGCGGTGTGCGCCTTGTTGAACGCGTAGTCCGAGAAGGGCAGCAGAATATCCCAGAGGGCCTTCACGGCGCCCTCGGAGTAGCCGTTAGAAATCATGCCGTCGTGGAAGGTGGCGTACTGCTTATCCAGCTCCGCCTTCTTCTTCTTACCCATCGCACGGCGCAGCAGGTCTGCCTCACCGAGCGTGTAGTTCGCGACCTTCTGGGCAATCGCCATCACCTGCTCCTGATACACGATCAGGCCGTAGGTGGTGTCGAGGATGTCCTTGAGCGGCTCGGCCAGCTCGGGGTGAATCGGCTCGATCTCTTGCTTGCCGTTCTTACGCAGCGCGTAGTTGGTGTGCGAGTTCGCACCCATCGGGCCGGGTCGGTAGAGCGCGAGCACTGCCGAAATGTGCTCGAATTCCTCGGGCTCCATGAGCTTGAGCAGCGCGCGCATGGGGCCGCCGTCGAGCTGGAACACGCCGAGGGTGTCGCCTCGGGCCAGCAGACGGTAGGATTCGGGGTCATCCAGCGAGAGGGACTCCAGCTCCAGGTCGATGCCTCGGTTGTTCTTAATGTTCTCGATGGCGTCGGAAATAATCGTCAGGTTACGCAGACCCAGGAAGTCCATCTTGATTAGGCCCAGGCCCTCGCAGGTGGGGTAATCGAACTGGGTGATGACCTGGCCGTCAGCCTCGCGGCGCATCACGGGAATCACGTCCACCAGGTTCTTGCTGGACATAATCACGCCCGCGGCGTGCACGCCCCACTGACGCTTCAGGCCCTCCAGGCCCTTCGCAGTTTCGAACACCTGGCCGTAAATCTTATCGACCGGGTCCTCAATGAGGGCGCGCAAATCTGCCGCCTCGGCGTAGCGCTTATCCTCTTCGTTGTACACGTTGGCCAGGGCGATGTTCTTACCCATGACGTCCGGCGGCATCGCCTTGGTCAGGCGCTCGCCCACCGAGTACGGCTGGTCCATCACGCGGGAGGCGTCCTTAAGCGCCTGCTTCGCCTTAATGGTGCCGAAGGTGACGATCTGCGCGACCTTGTCCTCACCGTACTTATCGGTCACGTAGTCGATGACCTCGCCGCGGCGACGATCGTCGAAGTCCACATCGAAGTCGGGCATGGAGACGCGGTCGGGGTTGAGGAATCGCTCGAAGATCAGGTCGTGGTCGAGCGGGTTCAGCTCGGTGATGCGCATCGCGTACGCCACCATCGAGCCCGCACCCGAACCACGACCGGGGCCCACGCGAATACCGTTGCGCTTGGCCCAGTTGATGAAGTCCGCCACGACCAGGAAGTAGCCGGGGAAGCCCATGGAGGTAATGACCCCCACCTCGTATTCGGCCTGCTTGCGCACCCTATCGGGAATACCCTGCGGGAATCGGTAGTGCAGGCCCTTTTCGACCTCCTTCACGAACCAGGATTCCTCGTTCTCGCCCTCGGGCACGGGGAAGTTCGGCATGTAGTTTGCCTTGGTGTTGAACTCCACGTTGCAGCGCTCGGCAATCTCGAGGGTATTCTCGCAGGCGCCGGGAATATCGCCGAAGATTGAGTACATTTCCTCGGGCGAGCGCAGGTAGAAGTTATCCGCGTCGAACTTGAAGCGCTTGGGGTCGGTCAGGGTCGATCCGGACTGCACGCACAGCAGCGCCGCGTGGGCGGTGTGGTCTTCCTGCCGGGTGTAGTGCAGGTCGTTGGTGGCCACGTAAGGCAGGTTCAGCTGCTTGGCCAGGCGGTGCAGGTCCTCCTGCACGTTGCGTTCAATGTCGAGGCCGTGATCCATGACCTCGCAGTAGAAGTTGTCCTTGCCGAAGATATCGCGGAAGTCGCTGGCGGCCTGCAGCGCCTCATCGAACTGGCCCAGGCGCAGGCGCGTCTGAATCTCGCCGGAGGGGCAGCCGGTGGTTGCGATCAGTCCCTTCGAGTAGGTCTGCAGCACCTCGCGGTCCATGCGCGGCTTGTACAGCTGCCCCTCGAGCGAGGCGATGGAGGAGGCACGGAAGAGGTTGTGCATGCCCTCGGTGGTCTCGGCCCACATGGTCATGTGGGTGTAGGCGCCACCGCCGGACACGTCATCGCGTGAGCCATCGCCCCAGCGCACGCGGGAGCGGTCGGTGCGGTGCGTGCCGGGGGTCAGGTACGCCTCCACGCCGATGATGGGCTTAATGTCGTGGGCCTTGGCCTGGCGCCAGAAGTCGAAGGCGCCGAAGAGGAAGCCGTGGTCGCTGGTGGCCATGGAACTCATGCCCAGCTCCTTGGCGTAGTTGAAGAGGTCGCCCAGGCGCGCGGCACCGTCCAGCATGGAGTACTCGGTGTGCACGTGCAGGTGCGCAAAGTCTTTGGTTGCCACGGATATCTCCTGAAGGTGGGGGGGTGTTCCGACCGATTCGTTTGACGGTCGGCGGGGCGGGGCGGTCCCGGGGTAAGCCGTGCGGTCCCGGGGTGAGCCGTGCGGTACCGGGGCCCGGACGGCTCTCTTAACTCAGCTAGGTATGCGGGTACCTACCCGAGCTGCACGCGGCCCTCGCGCAGGGCGTCAAGCGCGTAGGCCAAATCCAGCGGGTACTCGCTGGTGAAGCTCATGCGCTCACCGGTGGCAGGGTGGTCGAAGCTGAGGCGGTGGGCGTGCAACCACTGGCGGGTCAGGCCCAGCTCGGCGCTGAAGCGCGGGTCGGCGCCGTAGGTCAGGTCGCCGCAACAGGGGTGACGCATCGCCGAGAAGTGCACGCGAATCTGGTGGGTTCGTCCGGTCTCCAGGTGCACCTCCACGAGGGAGGCCGGGCCGAAGGCCTCGATGACGTCGTAGTGGGTGATGGAGTTACGGCCGCCCTCAACCACCGCGAACTTCCATTCGTTGCCGGGGTGACGGCCAATCGGCGCGTCAATCGTGCCGCGCAGCGGATCGGGCAGGCCCTGCACCAGCGTGTGGTAAATCTTGTCGACCGTGCGTTCCTTGAAGGCGCGCTTGAGCTCGGTGTAGGCGCGCTCGCTGCGGGCCACGACCATCAGGCCGCTCGTGCCCACGTCCAGGCGGTGCACGATGCCCTGGCGTTCGGCCGCGCCAGAGGTGGCCACGGAGATGCCCTCCCCCATCAGCGCGGAAATCACGGTGGGGCCGTGCCAGCCGGGTGAGGGGTGCGCCGCCACGCCGGCGGGCTTATCCACCACGACGATATCGTCGTCCAGGTATACGATGCCGAAGCCGTCCACCTTCTCGGGTCGAATATCGGCCAGGTCGCGCGGCGCGGGGGCGTCCACGACGACCAAATCTCCGGCGGAGAGCTTGTAGGATTTGCCGACCTTCACGGCACGCCCACCGTTGGTGATGCTCACGTGCCCGTCGCGAATCCACCCGGAGGTGCGGGTGCGGGGCGCGTCGAGGGCTCCGGCGAGGGCAGCGTCCAGGCGCATGCCGGCCAGGGCGTCCTCAACGGTGAATTCGGCGCTGATGCGCTCCGCGGTGGTTTCCTCGCTCATGATTCTCTCCTCGCGCTGCGGTCTGTGCTGTGGTCTATGCTGTGGGTTGGCGGTCTGTGCTGTGCGTCGTGACGTACCGTTAGGCGCCGGTGTTCTCGCCGTCGGCTTCCGCGCTCTTTAGGGTCTTAGCCTTCTTCGAGGCGCTCTCCTGCGGAGCCTTCGTGCCGTTGAGGTTCAGGCCCATGAAGTTTAGGAGCACGACGAGCGCCATGCACACGCAAATCGCCGAGTCCGCAACGTTGAAGATGGCGAAGTTCGGTACCGAGATGAAGTCAACCACGTGCCCGGAACCGAAGCCGGGCTCGCGGAAGAGGCGGTCAGAGAGGTTGCCGCAGATGCCGCCGAGCAGGCCGCCCAACGCGAGGGTCCAGGCCAGTGAGCGCGTGCGGCGCAGCAGGTAGAGCACCACAATCGCGGCGGCCACCATGACGAGGGTAAAAATCCAGGTCACGTTCTCGCCCATGCTGAACGCGGCCCCCGAGTTGCGAATCGAGTACCACCACAGCAGCCCGTCGATCACGGTGATGCGCTCCCCCAGCTGCATCTGGGTGACGACCAGGTACTTGGTGCCCTGGTCGATGGCGAACACGACGGCGGCGAGCACCAGGGCGCTCAACCAGGCGGTGCGTCCGCTCAGGATGCGCGATGCGCGGCCGGCGCTCTCGGCGGAGGTTTCCGCGGTGCGTGCGGGGGCCGAGGATTCAGCGTGATTCGGGGTGGTGGGCAAGGCTCTCCTCGGGTCGTGTGAATAGTGGCGCCGACAGCGGGGCGGTCCCCGCAACGACGTGCTACGGTGCCCCTCTAGCTTAGCAAATGAGGGGAAATTCTCGTGCCCCGCTCCGTCGCCTCGCGAACGGGGTCTACGGGGTTTCCGAGCCCTCCCGAGAGCGCAAAATACCGCCCGGTTCCTTATCCGCGGCTTAGGCTGAACCCGTCAGAACGGGCCGATAAGAATCCGGACGGTAGCGCCCCTCGGCGGGGTCGCGCGGTGCTTTAGGCGGAAGCCTCGATGGACTTGAGGTTCTTCAGCTCCTCCACCTGGTTGTTCAGGTGGTCCAGCAGCTTGGTGCGGTAACGGCTCTCGAAGCCGCGCAGTGCCTCCACGGCAATCTCCAGCTCTTCCTTCTCGTCGGTCAGGCGGGCCAGAACCTCTTCGCGCTGCTGGCGAGCCTCGCTCACGAGGGCGTCGGCCTTCTTCTCTGCCTCGTCCAGCAGCTCGGCCTTGGCCTTTTCGCCCTGGGCCACGTAGTCGTCGTGCACCTTCTGGGCCATGGCCAGCAGGGCTGCGGCGTCCTGGGTGCCGGCGGCGGAGGGAGCCTCCTGGGAGACGGCGGCGGCCGGGGATGCGGGAGCCGAGACGGAGAGCTGCTCCACCTGGCGCTCCAGGGCGTCGCGCTCGGAGTACAGGGCACGCAGCTCAACGACGAGCTCGTCCAGGAAGTCGTCGACCTCGTTGCGGTCGTAACCGGACTCCTCGGTCACGATCTTAAAGCTCTTCGTAATCAGGTCTTCGGGGGTGATGGCCATGTGGCTTCTCCTCTAGTACGGGTTGGGTTCGAAGTTGAGTGCGCCGATGGGGCAACCCGGCGGGAGCGTTCGGCCCCCGCATCGGGCGCGGTGTGCCGCATCGCGCAGACAGTCGTTGGCACCCATTTTACTATCATTGGACCTCGGCTCCGGGGTTTCTGTCGTACAGACAACAAAATATGCGCATGGCGCAACGGCCCCGGCCCCCGCTCCCCCGGAGCGTTTGCGCACGTCCGTGGCCCATTAAGCGCGTGTATCCCGTTAAACGCGCGCGCCCCGCGGAATGTTGAGTAACATTCCGCGGGGCGCATCCAGGCTCCGGTCGTTAGGAGAATCGGGCGGTCAGGCTCATCATGGGGCCCAACAGCATCGAGACGACCACAATCAGGATCAGAAAACCGGTATCCAGCGCGACGTTGCCCACGCGCACCGGGGGAATCACTCGGCGCAGCTTCTCCATGGGCCAGTCCGTCACAGCGTAAACGGCGCTTGCGCACAGCAGGGCAATCCCCTTGGGACGCCAGCCGGGTGCGAACATGCGTACCCAGTCGAAGAGCATGCGCAGCAGCATGAAGACGTAGAACAGGTACAGCGCAATCGTCACGAGAGCGAAAAGATAACCCATTAATCAGTCCTTAGCCCTGGTCGAAGGGGAATTCACCCTCGGAGTTGAAGTCTGCGGTGTTCTCGGAGTTGGCGACGCCCAGCACCTCGAGGTTGGAGGGGGTCAGCAGGAAGACCTTCGAGGTCACGCGCTCGATGCGACCCTCCAGCGCGAAGGCCAGACCGGAGGCGAAGTCCACCAGGCGCTTGGCGTCGGCGTCCGGCATTTCCTCGACGTTCATAATCACGGGGATGTTCTCGCGGAACGCCTCACCGATAATCTTTGCGTCATTGTAGGAGCGGGGGTGGATAGTGGTGATACGACGCAATTCGTCCTCTTCTTCCTCGTAACCGTAGGTGTATCCGTTGGTCTCTTCGGGCTCGTAGCCCTGGTCGTAGTAGCCGTCGTTCGAGTAGGTGTCGGCGTACTGCTCGGTGTATTCGGTGTTCGGCACCGGGGCGTCCTCCCAATGGTCTGCGGGTTCGCTCGCGGGCTCGTGCCGGGGCTCATCGCCTCGGCGATCCTCGCGGGGTTCCTCCGCCTCGTCTGTGGTTTCGGGTGTGTACGGGTGTGCGACTGCGGGCGCACCGTGCTTGGATGCGGTGTGCTCCCCCAGCGAGCGGTCTCGCGCGGCGCGGTCGTCGGCTCGAGGCTCTTCGGCGCGGGCCTCTACACGGTGGGCCTCCGCGCGGTGGTGCTCCCCGCCGCGACCCGACTGCTCGTGGGAGCGGGGCTCCTCGGGCGCGGTATCCGCGGTATTGGAGTCCTGGGCGTCAGAGTCCTTGGCGTTGTAGGGCTCCAGGCCGAGGAAACCCGCCAGGCGGCTTTGCTTCGGCATGTTTCTCTCGCTTCGCTAGGGTACAGGGACAGGCTACTGAACGCGGGCGGCCGCCTGTTGCGGCGGTGCCTCTCGAGGAGCACCGCGGGCGGGCCCCTCGTTCAGAAGGTTCGGTCGCACGTCAAAACGTCGTGCACCGGCATGTATATATTACCAGCGTACGGGCTTTTCCAGCCGGTAGAACAGCGTCCGGCTTCTCACAGCGCGGCATATCCGCCCGCCGCTTTAGCGTGCGGGGCGTCGGCCCATGATGTCGCTGCCCACGCGCACGCAGGTGGAGCCCCAGCGAACAGCCGCCTCCAGGTCGCCGCTCATGCCCGCCGAGATTTCGGTCGCGTGCGGCAGGTGCTCGCGCAGCCGGGCCGCCAGTCCGTAAAGCTTCTCGAAAGCGGCGTCCGGGTCCGCGTCCAGGGGTGCCACCGCCATTACGCCGGCGCACCGCAGGTTCGCGTGGTTCTCGATGCGTTCGGCCAGCTCCAGAAGCTCCGAGGCGCTCGTACCGCCTCGCGCTCCCTCTGCGGCGTGGCCGGCCGTCGCCTCCTCGGCCAGGGAGACCTGCACCAGGCAGTCCAGGCCGCCATTTTCCAGGGCCGCGGGGGCCGGCGCCTCCCCCGCCTCATAGCGGGTCAGCTGGTTCGCGTAGGCCTTCGCCAGCGCGTCGGCCAGGGAGGGGCGGTCCACCGAGTGAACGCTGGAGGCGTACTTCACCACGGACTTCGCCTTGTTGGTCTGCAGCTGACCGATAAACGCCCAGTGCGGGGGTTGCACCGCACGCTGCTCGCAGTAGGCGGCCAGCTCGCGGGCCTTCGCGCTGGCCTCCTGGTCGCGGTTCTCGCCGAAGAGGGTCACGCCGCCGTCCAGCAGGGCCGCCGCGTCGGAGGCAGGGAAGAACTTGGTCACCGTCACCAGGCGCACGGGCGCGCTCTGCTCGGTGCGCACCCCGCTGCGGTCCTGCTCCGCCGCTCGAATTCGCTCGAGTACCCGGCGGTAGTTCTGCAGCAGCTGCTCGGCGCGCTCGGGAGTGTACTTCAAATCCTGCGCTTCGACGTTCACGTCAGGTCCCTTCAGTTCAGACATTTTGTTCTCCTTCAGCGACTCTATTCGGCGGGTTCCGCCAGCTTCTCAACCCACACCAGACCCGCGATGCGCCCGGGCTTCTCGCCGCGATTCGTAAACCCGCGGTGCGAGTACACGCTCGGTTCCTCGTACGTGCAGCGGGCACACTCCGTGGATACCTCCACTCCGGCGGCCTCCAGCACCGCGCGAGCGCCGGCCGGCAGGTCCAGACCCGGGGTGTTCGCGCCCGTCACCGAGTGAACCTGCGGGATCAGCTCGGCCGATTCGGCTCGCATCACCTCGGGCACCTCGTAGCAGGCACCGCAGATGCTGGGGCCCAGCCACGCGGTGATGCGCGCAGCGCCCAGCTCCCGCATGCGCGCCACGGTGGTCTGCAGTACCCCGTCCAGCAGGCCGCGGCGGCCCGCGTGAGCCACCGCCAAAACGGGCACGGTCTTCTCACCCTCGACGGAACCGACCAGCACCACGGGGATGCAATCGGCCACCATAATCGCCAGCGGGCGACCCTCGACGCTCACCGCGGCATCGGCCACGGGGGCCAGCTTCGCGATGGCGCGGGCGCGCTCGACGGTGCGTTCTGCGGGGGTGCCCGGCGCGTAGGAGGTCGGGGCGTAGTCCTCGGGGCGGGCCACCTCAACGCCGTGCACCTGGTTCAGGTAGAAGAACGGTCCCGCATCCAGCGCCTCCTCGAGCGCCGCACGGTGGTTGAGGGTGCGCACCATGGAGGCGTCCACGCCACCACCCAGCTCGTCGTCCACGTGCAGGCCCAGGTTCCCCGCCTCGCGGGAGGTAAACCCCACCCGCACGCGCCAGGGACCCAGGATGCGGGTGTCGGCGGTGGCCAGCAGCGGAGTTTTGGGGGCGTTGCTCATCATTATGTCTTTCTCGGGGCTGTACGGGGTGCTCGGAGCGAAAGCGGGTAGAGCGAAGGGGAGCTGAGAACAGTTGGACTATTCTCAGCTCCCCTCCATCAAAACCCTACGGGGCGGCGTGCTGACGCACGCGGCGCGACTACTTCAGGAAGTCGGGGACGTCCAGGGTGTCGCGGCGAGCCGGTGCTTCCTCAACGACCGGGGGCAGATCAACGTCGAAGCCAGCGGCGCCGGTGGAAGCCGGAGCGGCGGCGGGAGCGTTGAAGCCGTAGCCGTTAGAAGCCGGAGCGGCAGCGTTCGAGCCGCCGAAGGAGCCCTGTGCACGCTGGGGCTGAGCGGAAGCCGAAGCGTTCGAGTTGGTCTCGGGGTTCACAGCGTCAAAGCCAGCGGCAATCACAGTCACGCGAGCCTCGTCACCCAGGGCGTCATCAATGACGGCACCGAAGATGATGTTGGCGTCGGGGTGAGCCACTTCCTGAACCAGGCGTGCAGCCTCGTTAATCTCGAACAGACCCAGGTCGGAACCACCCTGAATCGACAGCAGCACGCCGTGCGCACCGTCGATGGATGCTTCCAGCAGCGGGGAGGCGATAGCCAGCTCGGCTGCCTTCACGGCGCGGTCCTCACCCGAGGCCGAGCCGATACCCATCAGAGCCGAACCGGCACCCTGCATCACGGACTTAACGTCTGCGAAGTCAAGGTTAATCAGGCCCGGGGTGGTGATCAGGTCGGTAATGCCCTGAACACCGGAGAGCAGCACCTGGTCGGCGGACTTGAAGGCGTCCAGCATCGACACGTTGCGGTCCGAAATCGACAGCAGTCGGTCGTTCGGGATCACAATCAGGGTGTCGACCTCGTCGCGCAGAGCGGCAATACCGGTCTCGGCCTGGTTGGAGCGACGACGACCCTCGAAGGTGAAGGGGCGGGTCACGACGCCGATGGTCAGAGCGCCCAGGGAGCGGGCGATGCGTGCCACGACGGGTGCGCCACCGGTACCGGTGCCACCACCCTCACCAGCGGTCACGAAGACCATATCTGCGCCCTTGAGGACTTCCTCAATTTCCTGCGAGTGATCCTCGGCTGCCTGACGGCCAACCTCGGGGTTTGCGCCCGCGCCAAGACCGCGGGTCAGCTCACGACCGACGTCCAGCTTGACGTCTGCATCGGACATGAGCAGAGCCTGGGCATCAGTGTTAATAGCAATGAACTCAACGCCGCGCAGGCCAACCTCGATCATTCGGTTGACTGCGTTGACGCCACCGCCGCCGATACCAACGACCTTGATGACTGCCAAGTAGTTCTGGGGAGTTCCAGCGTCCATGTAATCCTCGATTGTTCCGTGTTCCAGCTTCGGAAGACCCCCAGCTCAATCTAAGCCTAAAGGTTTCCTCTAAAGAATGACTTTATCTGTTAGGATACCAAACTGTTTTTGGTGGTTCCTAGCTACACAGCGCAATTACCCCCTCTTTTTGCGGAATTCACACAAAAAGGGGAGGGAAAGCGCCCATTGGTAGTTCCCCTAACGGGTCACCGGTACGCGCGGGGCCGACACGTCATAGACGGTCACCTTCTGCGCTTGGGCACCTGAAGAGGCTTCTTCCTGAGCCCGTTGAGCTACCGCCTGGCGGAGCGACAGAAGCACCTTAGCCTTCAGCTCGCTCTCCTGGGCGGTACCCCACTGCACCGTCGTATTATCCCGCAGCGTGAGGGTAATACTCGAGGTTGAGGTCGCGCTCGCTTCCTTTACCTGAGCCAGAAGCTCAGCCGGCATCGCTGACAAGGCCGTCGAAATCGTGCGGAACTCATCCGAATGCTGCGGGTCATCACCATTCAATCGTACCAGGGGAACCGAGGTGCTCGGCTCGGAGGAAGACTCCATCAGGCTCACCCCGTCGGTGTCCACTGTATGGTAGGTCTCCCCCACCTTGACGATTGCAATGGCGGCGCGTTCCTTCAGGGTCACCACCAGCTCGTGCGGCGGGCGGCTCTCCACCTGAACGCTGCGAAGCACATTGTCCTGACCAATCAGCTCGCGCACGCGCTTCTCGTCGATGCGGGTCAGCGGAACCCCGCGCAGGGGCTCCAGCTTCTGCTCCACCTGGGTGGTTTCCAGCAGGGAGGCACCGCGCACCGTGATGGTCTGAGTGGCCAGCAGGGGTGAGAAGAAGACCAGCACCACGTACAGCACCGCCACGAGGGCCAGCGCAATCGCCGTGTACAGCAGCTTGCGGGCCCGGGTGAGCGGGGTGCGTTCCTTGCGCGGACGCTCCTCGGCACGCAGGCCGTCCAAGCCGGGATCCTTCAGGATGCGCTCGTGCTGCGCCTCCCGGCGCTCACGCTCGCGTTCCTTCTCGATCTCGGCGGCGCGCTGTCGCTCTCGCTCCACGCGCCAGCGGCCGAAGCGGCTTGCGGGGCGGGCCTGCTCGGCGGGCTCTGCGAGCTCGGTCTCAGCGGAATCGTCCCCCGCCGACGGGGAGTCGGCGGAAGTCTTCCGCTCGGAAGAAGCATCACCGTCGCCGGTCTTTTCGGCCCGGTCGGCGCCCTTTTCGGTCTTCTCGCCGTGCTTATCGCTGGGCTTCTCCCCCGCCGCGTCCTTCGCATTTTCAGTCCGCGCGCTTTCAACCTGCGCCGACCGACCGGATACCTTCTCGGTCTCCTTGGGAGAATCTTCGAAGGCCTCCACGTCGAAGAGCTCCTGCGAACCGGAGGTAGCCGCGGGCACGCGACGAATCGCGCCGTCCACAAGGGCCACGCTCTCGGCACGAGCCGGGCTGGTGGGGCGAATCGTAGCCCCCGAGGGGCGACGACCCACGGTGGAGGCGGTGCCCGAGTGAGAACCAGAAGAGGTCTGAGACTCAGACCCGTGAGATTTCTTCTGCTCGGGGACACCGGCCGCGGGGACACCGGCCGCGGGGACACCGGCCGCGGGGGTCTGCGCGTCAGCGGTGGGCTGCGCCTCCGCCGTGTGCTGAGCCGCAGGCTGTTCCTGCGCAAGCTCCTGAGCGCGCCGACGAGCACGCGAGCGCGGGGCCTTCGGCGCGCGCGAATGCCCCTCCGACGGGGGCATGGGACTCATCGGCACAGCCTAAGCCTCCGACTTCTTGGTCAGGTCGCCGTCGTGACGAATCTGCAGGGCCTCCAGCAGGCGCGGGCCCAGAGCCGTCACGTCGCCGGCACCAACGGTCATCACAATGTCGCCACTCTGAGCGTACGAGGCGATGTCCTCGATAGCACTCTCCGCGGTCGCGTAGCGCACCTCGGAGAAACCGGCGCCCGTAATCAGCTCGCTGGTCACACCCTCAATGGGCTGCTCGCGAGCCGGGTAGATATCCAGCACGTAGGCGCGATCGGCCATCGACAGAGACTCCGCGAACTCCTTCGCGAACTCGCGGGTGCGCGAGAACAGGTGCGGCTGGAAAATCACGTACAGGTTGTGACCATCGGCAACGGTGCGGCCGGTCTGCAGGGCACGGAACACCTCGGTCGGGTGGTGTGCGTAGTCGTCGAAGACCTTCACTCCCGCGACCTCGCCGCGCAGTGTAAAGCGGCGATCAGCACCCACGAACTCGCCCAGGGCGGCGGCGATTTCGGGGCCCTGAGCACCGGTCAGCAGCGCGGTGATGAAGGCGGCCGCGGCGTTCAGCTGATTGTGGATGCCGGGAACCTTCAGCGCCAGCTCCTGCTTGCCCTCGAAGCGCTCACCGCGACATTCGAAGGACCACTCCACCGTCGACGAGGAGGAGGAACCCGCGCTCGTAATCTCGCGGATGCGCAGGTCGGCATCCTCGGACTCGCCGTAGGTCACGACCGGCACGCCGGCCGCGCGGGAACGGGCGGCCAGGGAGACGGCACCGGCGTCATCGGCGCAGGTCACCAGCACGCCGCCGGGGGCCAGCGAACCCACGAAGCGGTTGAACGCCTCAAAGACGCGCTCGTCGGTCTCGTAGAAGTCCAGGTGGTCGGGCTCAACGTTCGTCACCACGGCAATCGCCGGGCGGTAACGCACAAAGGAGCCGTCCGATTCGTCGGCCTCGGCCACAAAAATCGAGTCGGGGCCCTGCGCGCCCAGGTGCGCGTTCGTGCCGCGACCGGCGATCACGGTGCCCACAGCGAAGGAGGGGTTGCGGCCCAGCTGATCGAACATCACGGAAATCATGGAGCTGGTCGTGCTCTTACCGTGGGTACCGGCCACCGCCACCACCTGCGAAAGCCCCATCACGGCGGCCAGCGCCTCGGAGCGGTGCAGAACCGGAAGGCCCTGCGCGCGGGCAGCGGCCAGCTCGGGGTTATCCTCGCGAATCGCGGTGGAAATCACCACGGTATCGACGTCAACGATGTTCTCAGCAGACTGGGGCACGCTCACGTGGGCGCCGGCGGCACGCAGCGATTCAACGGCCGAAGATTCCGCGCGGTCCGAACCGCTCACGGTCACGCCGGCCTGCAGCATCAGCGCGGCGATAGCGCTCATACCCGCGCCACCGATGCCGATGAAGTGCACGCGACCCAGCGCGTCCATCGCGTGGCGCTCGGGGAACGGCGGGTTCAGGGGTGCCGGCAGCACCATCTCAAGATTCATCAGTTCAGTCATTAGTTCTCAGCTGCCTTCAATACTGCTTCGGCCATAACGCGAGCCGCGTCACGGATACCAAGTTTATAGGCTGCAGCGCCCATGCGCTCCAGTTCTTCGGGGTTTGCCATCAGCTCCGGAATCTCACGGGCAAACCACTCACCGGTGACTTCTGCGTCCTTCACCAGCAAGGCCGCTGAGGCCTCCACCAGGGAACGAGCATTCAGGGCCTGCTCACCATTACCAATGGGGAGCGGCACAAAAATAGCGGGCACACCCACCGCGGCAACCTCGCTCACCGTGGCCGCGCCGGCGCGCACCAGTAGCAAATCGGCGGCGGCGTACACGTCCTGCATGCCGTTGCTGAACTCAATCTGACGGTAGTTCGGGGCGCTCAGGGGTTCGCCGTTCTCGTCCAGAACGGTCTTGCCCTTACCGGTGATGTGCAGAATCTGGAAGTCCCACTCTGCGAAGCGATCACGGCAGGCCGACACGGCGTTGTTCAGGCTCAGCGCGCCCAGTGAACCACCGGTCACGATAACGGTGGGCTTCTCCGGGTCCAGGCCCAGGTTGCGGCGGGCTTTCGAACGGTGCGCGTCGCGGTTCAGGTAGGCGATCTCGTCCTTCATGGGCATGCCCACCAGGGTCGCGTGCGGGAAGGGGGTATTGGGGAAGGCCACACCCGTAAACTTCGCGAAGCGGCCGCCCAGACGGTTAGCCAGGCCGGGCTTCGCGTTCGCCTCGTGAATGACCACGGGAATCTTCGAGAAGAAGGCAGACAGGTACGCCGGCGGGCACACGTAACCGCCCACGCCCACCACGACGTCGGCCTCGGCGTCCTTAAGGATGCGGCGGGTCTTCGACAGGCCGCCCAGGAACTTCGCGGGGAAGGCAAGCGCCGCGCGATTAATGCTACGGGGGAAGGCCGCGCGGGGAATGAACTCGATATCGAAGCCGGCCGCCGGAACCAGATCGGCTTCCATCTTGTCGGCGGTGCCCAGCATCAGAATCTTGGCGTTCGGTTCAAGGTCGCGAACGGCGCGGGCAATCGCAAGCATCGGATTAATGTGACCGGCGGTGCCACCACCGGCGAAGACTATAGAGGGTGCCTTCTTCGTCATAGGTCTCTCTCCCAATACATCGGTACAGCATCATTTTACGCTATCGTCCCGCACCGCAGAGCGCGGCAGAACGCCCCCGACCGCGAGCTGTAGCTCAGGTCGGGGGCGCTTTGAAGGAACGCGGGGCCGAGAGGTAAGGCCGTTCTCGACCGCTGTCCACCTCGGAAAATCTCTCTACCGCTCTCCCCCACCGGGCTGACGGCGCGGCGACTGACCGTGCTGACGCTGAGCTCGGCGGGCGCGGTCCTCGGGATGCAGAGGCTGCAGGCCGGCGGGCAGACCACCGCGCTGATTCTGCGGACGACGACGCTCCCCCTGCCCGGGACGCCGGCCTCGGGTCTGCTGTTCCTTCGAGCCCTGCTCGGCCGGACGCTGAACCGGGCGGGCGGGTCGGGGCTGCTCGGCGTTGCGGGGTGCAGCCTTGCCGGGGGCTCGGCGCTCTCGGGCCTTCTGTTCTCGGGTTTCCCTCGTGCGGGCTGCCTTCTCGCGGTCCGTCTTCTGCCGCTCGGCCTCCTCCAGGGCCTTCTGCCGCTCAGCCTTCTCGCGGGCCGCCTCCTCACGGGCACGGCGAGCCAGCTTCTGCCGCTCAGCCTTCTCACGGGCCGCTTCCTCACGAGCCGCACGGGCCTCCTCACGAGCCGCGCGGGCCTCTTCGCGGGCGCGCTCCGCCTCACGCTGCTGTTCGATGCGCTTCAACTCGCGACGCTGCTCCGGATCAAAGCCCAACCAGCGCCGGACAAAACCGCTCAGGCTGCCCAGCTTCGACAGCGGATGCTGCTCCTGCATCAGGTGGCCACCGGCCTCGGCACGCTCCGCGGCCTCCTGCTCCACCACAGCCTGCAGGGGCAGGCGGCGCTTCCAATCGGCGTTTGCGCGGCGAATCTCGCGAGCGCTCTGGTTCTCAACGCTCGACGGGGCCGTCGCGCCTCGCAGGGGCGTCTGCCGGGCAAAGGCCAATAGTAGGCCCGCCGCGCACAGCGAAGACAGCAACGAGGAACCACCGTAGGAGACGAAGGGCAGCGGCACGCCAATCACCGGCAGAATACGGGACACCATACCCATATTGATGATGGCCTGAGAGGTCAGCCACACCATAATGCCGCCCGTCGCCAGGCGCACCAGCGGATCGGCGGTGCGCAGCATGATACGCACCGCACAGTACACCAGACCCACGTACAGCAGTAGAACCGCCATCGTGCCCAGAAGGCCCAGTTCCTCGCCAATAATCGCGAAAATGTAGTCGTTGTGGGCCTCTGCCAGGTAGTTGTACTTCTGGCGCGACTGGCCCAGGCCAACGCCCAGGAAGCCACCGGTCGCCAACGCCACCTCACCCGAGTTCGCCTGATCACAGTTAGCGTTCGTGCACGAACCCCAGATGCCGAAGATACGGGCCACTCGGTTCGGGCTACTCAAAACGCCCAACAGGGCCAGCGCGGCAACCGCGCCGCCAATCTGCAGCATTGACCGACGTGAGGCACCGGCCATCCACATCATGCCCAGGAAAATGAAGCCGTACACCAGGGCCGTACCCATATCGCCGCCGACCATAATCAGCAGAATCAGGGCGCCCACACCGTAGATGGAGGGGAACAGGGTACGCCAGAGGCTCCGCGAAATATCGCCCTGGCGGTTATACACCCACGCCAGCCACATCACGATTGCAAGCTTCGAGAACTCCGAAGGCTGCATCTGCACGGGGCCCAGCTTAATCCAGTTACGGTTACCGTTCACCTCGACGCCGATAACCACCACCGCCAACTGCAGCACCAGGGCCACCGCAAGCATCGCGTTCACCACGACCTGCTTGTGATACCACCCCACCGGAATATTCGTAATGACGGCCATCGCCACCACACCGAGCACCAGGAAGAGAATCTGCGAGGACACCTGAGAGAACGGCGACTGGCCCTGCGAAATCATGGTGACGCTCGAAGCCGAGAGCACCATGATGCAGCCGAAAATCGCCAAACCCAGGGTCGTCACCAGTAGCATGACCGGCACATCCCACAGGTCAGCCTTCAGACCGCGACGGTACAGGCGCTTGCCAAACGAACGGGCCGGTGCCGTCATCTCCTTCAGGGCAGTCCACGGGGACGAGGCGTGCCCGGTCTGTTCGGAACGGCCAGCCCGCGAAGACGCAGAACGCTTCGAGGATGCGCTGGTACTCACATGCCCTCCTAAGGCTTGGAACGCCACAACCCACAGCGATGAATCGCGGCGGCGATAACAATTGGGAAAAGAGGCGGGGGTGGAACCCAAAACGTCCCACCCCCGAGAGCGCGGCTTAGGCGGCACGGGCCGCGAACGCCGCTACGCGCTAGGGTACCGGCCGGGGCCGAATAGGCTACGACTGGGCCAGCTGATCGGCCACGGCGTTCGCAAACGCCTCGCCGCGCACCGCGTAGTTCTTGAACTGGTCCATCGATGCCGCGGCCGGTGCCATCAGCACCGTATCACCCGGCTGAGCGATCTCGGCGGCCTTCGCCACCGCGGCGTTCATGACGGCGATGCCGTCCGAGGGGTCGGCCACCGAGGCGGTCAGGTTATAGGTCGGAACCTGCGGGGCGTGGTTGGCCAGGGCAGCCTTGAGGCCTGCGGTATCCGTGCCGATGATGAGCACGGCCTTCAGGCGCTTAGCGTGATCGGTAATCAGCTCGTCGTACTCCACGCCCTTCGACAGGCCACCGGCAATCCACACCAGCGAGGGGTAACCACTCATCGAGGCGTTGGCCGCGTGCGGGTTCGTGGCTTTCGAGTCGTTCACCCACATGATGTCATCAGCGTACCCCACCAGCTGGTTGCGGTGCGCACCGGTCTTGAAGGAACGCAGACCCGCACCCACGGCCTTCGGATCGACGTCGGCGGCACGGCACAGGGCGGCCGCGGCCAGGGCGTTCTCGACCGTGTACTGGGCCGGCATCTTGCCCGGCGCGGGGGCCAAATCCTGCACGACGCCCAGCTCGAGCGCCTCGTTGTAGCGGTTCTTCAGGAAGGCCCGGTCCACGATGATGTTCTCGGCCAGACCGAGCATCGACACGGCAGGCATCTGGGTGGCGCTGAAGCCAATCGCGCGAGCGCCCTCCACCACGTCGGCCTCCTCCACCATGCGGAGGGTGTCGGCGTGGTCGGTGTTGAAGATGCAGGCCACCTGGGTGTTCTCGTACACGCGGGCCTTATCGGCCTTGTAACGCTCGAAGGAACCGTGCCAATCCACGTGATCCTCGGCAATGTTCAGCACGACCGAGGCGTAGGGCGACAGGGAGAAGGTCCAGTGTAGCTGGAAGCTCGACAGCTCCACCGCGAAAAACTCGTAGGGCTCATCGTCGGCAATCGCGTACACAATCGGCATGCCCACGTTGCCCACCTGAATGGATTTCTTGCCCGCGGCCTTCAGAATCGAATCCGTCATGCCCACGGTCGTGGTCTTGCCGTTCGTGCCGGTCAGGCACAGCCACTTGGGGCTGGGGCGGCCGGCACGGTCGTTGAGGCGCCAAGCCAGCTCCACGTCACCCCACACCTGGATACCGCGCTCGTAGGCATCCAGCATCACGGGGTGGTCGGGGCGAATACCCGGAGAGGTCACGACCAGCTCGGGGTCCTCCCCTTCAACCTGCGGCAGGGCGAGCATGTGCTCGGGGCCGAACAGGCCGCTCACCGGTCCGTACGCGTTACGGTAAACCTGGATGCGCTCACGCTTCTCGGGGGTGTCTGCCCCGTCGATAACCGTGATGCGCGCACCCAACTGCGCGAGCACATCCGCGGCGGCGTCACCGCTGGTGCCCATCCCCACGACCACGACGTGCAGACCGGCCCAGGGGGCGTCCCAGCTGGTCAGCTGCGCGAGGCGCTCGTTCTCGTACACCGGGTTGACGGCAATCGCCTGGGCGTTTGCCTCGCGGCGGGCGCGCAGTGCGTCCTGTTCCATAGTTGACATTAGTGAATCACTCCAGAAGTCTGAGAGAACCAGTCGCCGAAGAAGAGAGCCAGGGCCACCAGCACGCACAGGGCGTTGACAACCCAGAGGCGGAACACGGAGTTCACCTCGCCGCTGCTGACGGTGCCGGACTCCAGGCCCTTCTTATCGATTGAGTACTTGCCGTTCAGACCGGTCTTCTCCATGTGGTGGTGGAAGGGGGTCATACGGAAGTAACGGTGCGCATGCAGGGGCTTCTCCCCCGCCGCAACCGAGCGCTTGCGGCTGACCTTGAAGACAAACTTCTGAACGATTACGGAGAAGACCTCCAGCACCGGAATCAGTGCCATGACCAGCAACAGGAGCTCGGTGCGGGTGAACAGGGCGAAGGCAACCATCGCACCGCCCAGGGCCAGGGAGCCGGAGTCGCCCATGAAGATCTGCGCCTTCGAGACGTTCCACCAGAGGAAGCCGGCCAGGGAACCGATCAAGGATGCGGCAATCAGCGCCAGTGAACCCGGGTCGCGCACGTCGTAGCAGGCGGTGCCGGCGCCCGCGGTGCAGGCGTGCACGTACTGCCAGATGCTGATGGTCAGGTAGCCCGAGAAAATCGTCATCATCACGCCACCGGCCAGGCCGTCCAGGCCGTCGGTGAAGTTCACGGCGTTCGTGCCCGACAGGGAGATGAGGGTAATCCACACGGCCACCAGGATGGACCCAAACACCGCACCGGCGGCAAAGAGGTCAATCGGCAGGTCGCGCACAAAGGAAATCGCGGTGGATGCGGGGCGCGCGCCAGACTCGTTGGGGAACTGGAAAGCCAGGAAGGCGAAGGGAACGGTCACCGCGAGCAGGCCGATGGTCTTCTGACGCTCGGTCAGACCCTCGTTGCCTTTGTGGCGGAACTTCATGATGTCATCCGCAGCACCCACGCCGAGCATGCCCAGGGTAAAGGCGATGGTCAGCCACGCGGTGGCGCTCGGCAGCGGCGAGGTACCGAAGGAGACGGCGCTAATGCCCATAGTCAGCAGGTACGCAAGAATCGCCGCCGGGATAAAAATCAGGCCGGCCATGGTGGGGGTGCCCGCCTTGTACTGGTGGGCGGCGGGGCCCTCATCGCGAATCAGCTGACCAAGCTTGAGGGACTTCATCTTCTTGATGAACACCGGAAGCGCGGTCAGGGAGATAAGGAACCCGAGGATTCCTGCAATCAACACGGTAATCATGAAGCGTTACCCTTCGTTGGTGGTCTGTGCGGGGGTGCTGGACTCGGCACCGTCCAGGTGGGCGGCCAGGTGCTCGCTCAGGTCGGTAGCCTCAACAAAGTCGCCGGCGGAAAGCCAGGTCGGAGCCTCGTCCTCGGCGGAGCCGAAGCTCTCCTCGGCGAAGGCGAATTCGTCGCCCAGCAGGCCCAGCTTCGCGCCGTTCGAGGACTTGAAAAGCACGATATCGCCGGGACGCAGCTCGGCGCGCAGAATCTGGGCGGCCTCCTGCGGGGTCTGAACCCAGGTCGCCTCATTGCCCCAGGAGCCTTCCAGGTGCGCGGCGTTGTAGATGGGCTTAGCGATGTCACCGACCGCGATGAGCTTCGAAATGTTCATGCGCACCACGAGGCGGCCGAGGTGATCGTGTTCCTGAACGGACACATCCCCCAGCTCCAGCATGGCGCCCAGCACGGCCCAGGTGCGGTGCGGCTGACCGGTCGCCGGGTCCACGGTGCGGCCCAACTGTGCGAGAGTGCGCAGCGCCGCCGCCATGGACTCGGGGTTAGCGTTGTAGGCATCGTTAATGACGGTCACGCCGTCGGCACGGTCGGTGCGGGACATGCGCCACTTGGAGGCAGCCGCCGCGCCGTTGAGCGCGCGAGCAATCTTCTCGCCCGCAATACCGCTGTTGTAGGCGACAGCCGCAGCGGCCAGCAGGTTGTGCACGTGATGCTCACCGATCAGGCGGGAGGAAATCTCGTGCTCACTGCCGTCGGGCAGGCGCAGCGTGAACTCGGGGCAACCGGCATCGGTGGTGTGCAGGTTCAGCGCCGCCACGTAGCGCTCGTAGGGCTGGCCGTTTTCGTCGGTCTTCTCCCCCACGCCGAAGTAGGTGACGGGGGCGACCGAGCGGGAGGCCATGCGTAGCACGCGCGGGTCATCCGCGTTCAGGGAGAGGGAGCCGCCGGGCTGAACGCCCTCGGCCAGCTCGCCCTTGGTGCGCTCGATATTGTCCACGCCGCCGAACTCGCCGGCGTGGGCGGTACCGACCTTCAGGATTGCGCCGTGGTCGGGACGCGCAATCTTCGCCAGGTATTCGATGTTGCCCACGTGGTCGGCACCCATCTCAATGACCAGGTAGCGGGTGGATTCGTCCGCGCGGAACACCGTCAGAGGCACGCCCACCTCACTGTTGTAGGAACCCACCGGAGCGACCGTGGGGCCCTCGGGGGTGAAGATGGCGGCCAGCAGATCCTTCGTGGTGGTCTTACCGGCCGAGCCGGTAATGCCGACGACCGTCAGCTCGCCCTGCGCACGCATCTGCTCAATCGCGTAGCGGGCCAGGTCGCCCATGGCCAGCACCACGTCGGGAACGCGGATGCTCGGGTAGGGAACGCCCTGCTCGTCGACGACTTCGCGCTCGACCAGGGCAAGGGTTGCGCCCCTCTCGAACGCCGTGGGAACGAACTTGTGACCGTCCGTGACGGCGCCGGGCTTTGCCACGAACAGGGTGCCGGTCTCCACCTCGCGAGAGTCGGTGGTGGCGAAGGTCGCGTGCAACTGCTCCTCACGGCCGTCCAGGCCGATTGCGGTGCCGCCGGTCGCCTCCAGAATCTGGGCGGCGCTGAGCTTAATCATTCTCTACCTACCTTCAGCGGTCTCGGTCGTCTCGGTGGCCTGCGCGGCCCCTGCGGTGTCAATCATGCGACGGTAATCGGGGAGCACCTCGAAGCCGTGGGCGTGCAACGCGCGAGCGGTCTCCACGCGGTCGTCCAGGGCGATGTCCACGCCGTCGACGTCTTGCTCGGTCTCGTGGCCACGGCCGGCAATGAGAATCGCATCGTGCTCGGTGGCCAGGGCAATCGCCGTATCGATGGCCGCCAATCGCGGGGAAATGTTCAGGATCTGCTGGGCGCGACGGTTCTGCGCCTTCTGCGCGCCTTCCTCGACGGCGGCACGAATCGGGGCGGGCTCTTCACCGTGCGGATCGTCATCGGTCACGATAACGATATCGGCGTTCTGAGCGGCAATCGCGCCCATGATGGGGCGCTTGAGGTGGTCTCGTTCGCCGGTCGCGCCGAACACAATCATGACCTTGCCGTCACCGGGGCGGTCCATAGCCTCCAGCGCGCGGGTCAGGCCGTCGGGGTTATGCGCGAAGTCCACGATGGCGTGCGGCGCCAGCGAAATCAGCTGCATGCGGCCGGGCACCACAGGGGTGAGCGCCGGACCGGAGGCCAGGGCCGGCAGCAACAGCTCGCGCTCGGCGGCATCGGTATCGAGGTACGCCATGAGGGCGGCCAGGGCCGCGTTCGAAACGTTGAAATCTGCGGGCAGGCCCGTGTAGCACTCAATGCTTTCGCCGGCGCCGTTCTCCAGGTAGAAGCGGTGGCCCAGACCCTCGCGCTGCACGCGGACCACGGCCCAATCGCGCTCGCCAAACTCGGCGGGGACCTCGGCGAGGCCGGCACCGCGGGCGGTCACCAGGCGGTGCACGTGCTCGGCCCCCATCCGCTCGGCGGCGGAGGCGTGCATCTTCTCGCCCCAGCTATCGTCCGCGGTAATTACGGCCAGCTCGGCGCGCTCGGGAGTGAACAGCTGAGCCTTCGACTCAAAGTAGTGTTCCATCGTGCCGTGCAGGTCCAGGTGATCCTGGGTCAGGTTCGTAAAACCGGCCACGGCGTACTTCACGCCGTCGACACGGTGGTAATCAATCGCGTGGGAGGACACTTCCATCGCGGCGCACCGCAGGCCGTGCTCACCCATGATGGTCAGCAACGAATGCACGTGGGGCGACTCGGGGGTGGTCATCTTCGAGGGCACGGACACGCCGTCAATCAGAATCTGAATCGTGCCAATCAGGCCGGTCTTTACACCCAGGCCGGTGCGGAAAATGGACTCCAGCATGTAGGTGGAGGTGGTCTTGCCGTTCGTACCGGTCACCGCGTAACGGTGAGTAGCGGGGAAAGAAGCCGAACCGTAAATCTGTGCGGCCAGAGGGCCCACGTACTCACGCAGGTGCTCGGTCACCAGTATCGGAACCGCAGCCTCACCCAGCAACTCGGCACCGGCAGCATCGGTCAGAATCGCCGCGGCTCCCAGCTTCAGGGCACCCTCGGCGAATTGCGCGCCGTGCACCTTCGCACCGGGCAGGGCCACGTACAGGTCTCCCGCGCAGACGCCTCGCGAGTCCATGCTGATGCCGGTCACCTCAATGTCCTCAACAGCGCCGCTCTGTTGCGCGGCCGGACGCGAGCTCACCTCGGCGCCGAGATCACGCAGGGTGTCGAGAAGGTGCCCCAGGCTCACGGGGCGCACAGATTTCGGGCGCAGAGTCTGGGCATCGCCGCCCAGCAGATTCGGGCCGGATGCGTGAGATGCGGTATCCATCATCCTTCTTTCCTCTCCGCGGGTTGGGCGGGGAGCTCGCTATTGTGGTGCCTCGGGGCACACGGGGTCATTCAATATTCTACGGTCTTAATCTCTTGGCGGGTGTTCAGAATCTTGCTTCACCCGCGCGAAGAGACGGTCTCTACCCGTTACTCTTACCGTCCGCGAAGATCGGAATCAACTCCGGTTCACCGGTAGAACGCGGCACATTATAGGTGTGCAGGGTCTTCTCCATAATCTTGGAGAACTCAGCCGTCGTACCGTTCGCACCCACGCTACCCTCAGGACGCTGCATGGTCACCGCCACCAAGAACTGAGGGTTCTCAATCGGCGCCACACCAATAAAGGAAGTCGTGTTGCCGTCGTAGCCGCCCTTCTCACTCGGAGTTTCCGCAGTACCGGTCTTACCGCCCACGCGGTAGCCGGTCACCTTCGCCGGACGGGCGTGGCCCTGCTCCACCACATTCTCCATGAGAGTCAGGCAGGAGGCGGCAGTCTGCTCGCTCACCATGCGCACGCCAGCCTCCACGGGGCGCTTGTGCTCGGTGCCGTCCGTGTCAATGATGGCGTCCACGATGCGCGGCTTGAGTCGCACGCCCTTATTACCCAGCGCCTGGAAAATCATGGCGGTCTGCAAAGGAGTCTGCGCCACACCCTGACCGAAGAGCACGGTGTACTGCTGGCGGCCGTCCCAATCGCGCCAATCGCTGATAATGCCCTGCTCCTCACCGGTCAGCTCGATGCCGGTGAACTCACCAACACCGTACTTCTTCAACCAGTTGTAGCGCTCTTCCTTGGTGAGCTTCTGACCGACCAGCACCGTACCGGTGTTCATCGAGTCATGAATAATGCCCGAGAAAGTACGCCGCTGCGCCGGGTGCTCGAACGCGTCCTTGAAGGTCTGGCCGTCAATCGTGAGGGTCGAGGGCACGTCATACACGCTAGTCGGGGTGGTCAGGCCCTGCTCAATCAGAGCCGAAGCAGTTAGCATCTTCTCGGTCGAACCGGGCTCCACGTTCTGCGAAATAGCGCGCGGGGTCATATCCGCGGCGTCCTCGATGGTCTTCGCCCCGGGGTCCATGGTCGAGGAATCCGCCAGCGCCAGCAGGGAGCCGTCCCGCACGTCCATGACGATTGCGGTACACCACTCCGCTTTGAGCTCCTCGGCGCGGGCGCGCACAACCTGCTGGGCGAAGTACTGGATGTCTCGGTTAATGGTCAGACGCACGTTCTTACCGTCAACCGCGAGGCGCTGCTCCTCCTTGGCCACGGGGATGCGCACACCGTCCGCGCTGATCTCGTAGGTGCGCTCGCCGGGGGTTCCGGCCAGCTCCTTTTCGAAGACGCGCTCAATACCCACCGAAAAGTTACGGGTCACGGTACCGCCCGTGCCATTGCCGTCGGGCTCATCCACGATGTTGTACTTGCCGACCACGGAGCCGCCCACGCTGCCGTTGGGGTACAGGCGCTGCGAGAAGGCCTCGCCGTAGATGAAGGGCGCGCCAAGGTCGTCAATCTTGTGGAAAATCTCGGGAGAAACGTCGGTCTTGATGACCGAGTACTTGGAGGTGCCGTCCAGCTTCGACTTGATGAATTCGTCGGTGATGCCCGGGTCCACGCTCTTGAGGATATCGGTTATCTCGTAGACCAGCTGGCTCGGGGTCACCTCAATCTTTTCGGTGCGGTCCTCGTTGTAGCGCTTAAAGGTGGCGACGGCCGTCTGGTCCGCGGTGAGGTTGTAGCGCTGCACCGAGCGGGCCATGACGTTGCCGTTAATATCGAGAATCTGCCCGCGCACTGCGGGCAGCACCTGCGAGCGCAGGCGCTTCTGGCGCGAGGCGTTGGCAACCCCGCCGGGGTCGAAGCCCTGGCGCACGAAAAGGTTTACGCCGATGACGCCCAGGGCACCGGTGGCTGCCGCGCCGGCCAGAAAGCCTCGGCGGGTCAGGTCCGGCTTCCCGGATGCCGGTTCGTTCGCGTGATGGCGCGCGTCGAAGCTCATTCGGGGATATCCTTTCGCGGTTCTCGTGCTGTATGGGGTGTCGGTTGGGGGCGGCTAGCGGGTGGCCTGGCCGTTCTGTGCGGTGCCGTTAGCGGCACCGTTGTTCGTGTTCGCGGCGTTCGCAGCGGCGGAGGCGCTCGGCTGGGCGGACTGCTGCGCCGCACCGTTGTTTGTAGCGCTGTTCTGCGAGGTCCCGCTGTTCGCGGCGTTATTGGCCGCGGCGGGGCTGGCCGTTGCGCTCGCCGAGGCGCTCGCGGCCGCGCTTGCGTGACGTTGCTGGGTGGTCTTATCCGCATCCACCACGCTCTTGGCGTAGCTTTCCTCGGAGCCTGCGGCCGGGGGCGCAATCAGGTTTTGTTCCTTGGTCGCGGCCTTGCCGGTGGGGCTGGCCACGGGCGCGGGGGTTCCCTCAATCTTGGAGGTCTGCAGGTTCAGGGTGGCCTGCGAGGAGCTGGCGAACATGCCCAGGGCGCTCGCGCGCACCGCCAGGTCCTGGGGGGCTTCCTTGAAACCGATCTCCTGCTGCAGGGCCTGGTTCTCCTGCACGAGACGCTGTTCCTGCGCGCGCAGGTCCACCATGTCGTACTGTCGGGTCACAATTAGCACGTTGAGCAGCAGGATAAAAATCAGGGTCAGCGGGATAGCGGCAAAAACGGCCAGCATGGTCGGCGGGCTCAATCGGCGGGCGCGGCGGGTCACCGCGGACAGCGGCGTGCGTCGGGTGACGACCTCTTCCTCGCGCGGTTCCTCGGTTCGGGCCGCGGCACGTACCGGTCCGGGAACGTGGCCCGCGGTGCGCTTACCCCCGTGGGAGGCGGCGGTGCTTGCCGGGCGAACCACGGGCTGAGAAGCGGTAACCGGATCCACCCGCGCGCTACGGGTACGGCCGGAATGTACGCCCTTGGAGGTGCGGGTCACGCCCGCGCTGTGCGAGGCGTTCGAGGAGCCCAGGCTCGAGCTCAGAGCGCCGGATGCACCCGCCGAGGGGCGCGAAGAACCGGCGCGTCGAGTCCGCGGGGTACCCTGGGCGCGGGTGGGGCGCTGGGATGCGTGCTGGGTGCTCATTCGCTCTCTAATCTTCGTCTTAGGTGGTTACTAGCGTCTGTCGCCTGCGGGCGAGCAAATCGCTACTGGGCGGGGATTCGAATCTTCTCGGCTGCGCGCAGCTTGGCGCTGGCCGCACGAGAGTTTTGCGCAATCTCTTCCTCGGTGGGCGGCTCCGCGCCGCGGGTAATAATCTTGATCGTGGGCTTGTGCTCCTCGAGTTCCACGGGGAATCCCTTCGGCGCCTTGGAGGTCGCCTCGGCCGTGAGGGCGCGCTTCACGATTTTGTCTTCCAGGCTGTGGTAGCTCATCGCAACGAATCGGCCGCCCAGGTTCAGCGCATCCAGGGCCGCGGGAACGGCCCGTTCGAGCGCCTCCAGCTCGTGGTTGACCTCGATGCGCAGCGCCTGGAAGGTGCGCTTGGCGGGGTGGCCGCCGGTACGCTGGGCAGCGACGGGAACCGCCTTCTGAATAATGCGCACGAGCTCGCCGGTAGTCTCCAGGGGCGCGTTGGCGCGGGCAGTGCAGATGGCGCGGGCGATGCGCGAGGCGAACTTCTCCTCGCCCCAATTGCGGATAATGCGGCGCAGCTGGTCCTCGCTGTACTCGTTGACCACGATGCGCGCGGTGAGCTCGTCCTCGGAGTTCATGCGCATGTCCAGGGGCGCGTCGTAGGAGTAGGCGAAGCCACGGGCGCGTTCGTCCAGCTGCATGGAGGAGACGCCCAGATCCAGCAGGACGCCGTCAATTCCCCGTACCCCGGCGGTTTCCATGGCGCGGTCGATTTCGTCGTAAACCGCATGCACGGGGACAAAACGCTCGCCGAAGCGTGCCAGACGCTCCCCCGCGATGGAGTGGGCCTGCAGGTCCCGGTCGATACCGATGAGCACCAGGTTCTCGAACCGCTCCAGTAGCGCCTCGGAGTGGCCGCCCATGCCCAGGGTTCCGTCAATCACGTAGGCGGTTCCGCGTTCCTCCACGGCACGCTCAATGCCGGGTGCCAGCAGGTTGATGCAGCGGTCCAGCATGACGGGCACGTGGCGCTCGCTGGCGTCACGCTCGGAAAGATTGTCGATGGAGGCGCCGGTGACCTTCACCGAGGAGCCGGAGGTGCCGGCTTCGGGGGCGCGTTCTACGCTCATGGGTGCTCCTGTGTGAGGTAATCCTGCGTGGTGGTGAGTGGTGTGTCGATAAAGCGTGTGGGGGGCGCAGACCGCGCATCGGGTCCGCACCGATTTATCGCCCTGCCGGCTCGGCGTTCCTGTCGAATCGTTAGAGCAGGGGGCTGAAGGGGTCTTCATCCAGGGCCGCGAACTCGGCTTCCGTGCGGGCCAGGTACTCCTCCCAGGCGGAGGCGTCCCAGATTTCCGCCCGGGTTCCGGACCCGATGACCACAAGCTGGTCGCCAAGCCCGGCGTACTGCCGAAGAATCGGAGGGATGGTGATGCGCCCCTGTTTATCGGGGAGCTCATCCGAGGCTCCCGAGAGGAATACTCGCAGGAAGTCGCGGGCGGCTCGCCCCGGCAGGGGTGCGCTGCGCATCCGCTCGTGGATGCGCTCGAATTCCGCGGAGGGGAAAACGTACAGGCATCGTTCCTGACCGCGGGTCAGAACGAGGCCTGCTGAGAGTTCCTCACGGAATTTGGCGGGGAGGATGATGCGCCCTTTGGCGTCCATCCGTGGCGAATAGGTTCCCAGGAACATTCGCGTCACCTCCCCCGTGTGTGCCTGATGCTGAGCCTGTCGTGCGCCCTCGCCTCACGTCCCTTCCGATGGCGCTTGCGGAGCGATCGGAAGAATACGACGTGCGCCCTGCACCACAGTGGAACGGGTGCGGAGCACGGCTGAGGGAGGGGACTTCAGCCTTCTCCTCCACTTTACCCCACTTTCCACCACCTCCCCCACCTCGAGGAAGGTCTTTTAGGGTTTTTATTCCTTCTTTTGCATTTTTTATCTCAACGCACAGCTTCTACACAGGTTAGAGCCGTTTAGCGGCAGAACTTAGATACACAGCAGCGGAGTGGCGCGAGGCACACACAAAAGGAGTTAGCTCCTATTCCGGGCGGGCTATATATGCCTTCACCCGGGGCAACCAGCTTGCCGTACGCAGAAGGATTGAAAGCAAAGCCCACAAGCCCCCCCCCCCGAGCAAGAAAGGGCCGCTCTGGAAGGCACCGGGCACGAAAAAGCGGAGGCGAGACATACGTCTCGCCTCCGCTTGGGAAAGTCATTATGAGTTCCGGCTTGAACCCTTCAACTCGGCATCCTTAGCCAGGTATTTTCACCTCGGTATTTTCACCTCGGTATCTTCGGTCCGAAACCTGCTGTCCCGGGCCATCAGCGGGTTTTAGTTCTGACCGTTGTTGCGCTCGTCCCAGCGCTCCTCCAGGCGGTTCATGAAGGCTGAGCGCTCCTTCTGCTCGCGGGAGCGGGCGCGGGCGGCACCGCCGGCTTTGCCTCCCAGGAAGGAATCCACGGGGGTCTTCTTGCTGGTGCTGGCGAAGTACACGCCGAAGGCTGCAAAGAGGAAGCCGAGCACGCCCAGCCAGATGAGGTGAGAGGCGACGGCACCAATGATAATGCCCAGACCGATTAGCACGCAGAGAATTCCGAGCGCCAACTGTCGAGCACTAAATACGGGAGCAGTATTGCCGGTGGAGGACATGGACGAGGCAAAGTTCGGATCCTCATTGCTCATGAGTTCTTCGAGCTGCTCAAGAACTTTCTGTTCACGCTCGGACAGTGCCATCGTGTTCTCCTTTGTCTTTCTGACAACGCGTTCGCGCCGGTATCCACAGCGGGTTGAAACGCACCCCGTGGCGCGTGCGCACTCTTTGGTTCCATCCTACCGCGCAAGGCGCGAGCAACGCACTATTTTTAGCCTATCAGCTACTTATTTTACGAACCATTTTGGGGCTATTTCGACACGTGGATGCGACGGGGCCGGGGAACCCACCAGCCGCCCGTTTCTTTCAACCTTCGCTGCTGCGATGGTCCACCGATTCTCCTGTCCCTCTATCCGTCACGAGCCTCTTCCGCGGAGCCCGCCTCGACCCCTCCCGAGCGGCCGTCGGCCTTCCGGTCGGGTAGCGCAACCCCCGAGGCCGGCTTGATGCTCTCGGCCGAGTACTTCCGCTGAATCGCGTCCATGACGTGCTCAACCTCGGACCAGCGACCGGCCTTCACGAGCACCGCCTCGGTAGCCTCCGGCGCGAGCTTCGACGATCGGGAGTTCAGACCCCCGAGGTTCACCGCGCCTCCGCTCCCCCGGTTCCTAGACCCCCGCCCGGCGGGCTTGTACTCGATGGATTCGAAGAGAGCCTGCTGCACCCCGTCCTCAGCGCGAGCCAGCTTCTCGGCCCGCACGCCAATCAGGCGGATGGGTCGCGGTGCCTCGTCCCCGGTCAGGATCCCGTCGGCCCGCAGCGCCTCCAGCGCCAGCTCGGCGATGCGCATCCCCGAATCCAGGGGCGAGCTGAGGGGCACGGATCGAGTGTGGGTCTCGAAACCCGCATAGCGAATTTTCAGGCTCAGCCGCCCCGCGAGGCGACCGGATTCGCGCAGACGCCGCCCGAGCTTGAGACTCAGCTCTCGCACAACCCCGCTGATGGCGGCGGCATCGGCGGTATCTTCGGAGAAGGTATGCTCGCCACCCATGCTCTTCTCATCGCGTTCGGTCAGGACGGGCCGGTCATCAATGCCCCTCGCAACAGTCCAGAGGTATTCCCCGTGGGAGGTACCGAAACGGTCCCGAAGCCACTCGATGCTCAGGGACCGCAATTGCGCAATGGTCTGGATTCCGTAGCCGGCCAAAAGCTTTGTGCTTTTCGAGCCCACGCCCCACAGCGCCGAGACCGGGCGCGGGTCGAGGAATTCCTGCACGCGGCCGGGCGGCACGACCCATAGGCCGTTGGGCTTACTGCCGGTCGAGGCCATCTTGGCCAGCAGTTTATTGGGAGCCACCCCCGCCGAGGAGGGCAGGGAGAGTTCCCCTGCGATGCGCTCACGCGCCCGCTGCGCCAATTGCACGGGGTCCTGCCCGTGCCGGTAGGCGCCCGTAAGATCCACGAAAGCCTCGTCCACGCTCACCTGCTCCACCAGCGGGCTAAGGTCACGCAGAATATCCATGACGGCTCGGGAATAGTACCGGTAATCCGCGCGCAGGGGAAGGACCGTAGCGTGCGGAACCTCGGAGAGGGCACAGCTGAGGGGCATGCCCGAATGGACCCCGTGGGCGCGCGCCTCATAGGAGGCCGAGCATACCACTGAGCGAGGGCCCGTCGGCGCAACGATAATGGGCTTACCCCGAAGCGAGGGGTTCTCGAGGAGTTCGACGTTGACAAAAAAGGCATCCATATCGAGATGCATAATGACGCGCGCATTATCGCGGCCCGGCTTACTCACCCTTCAACCCCCTTCGACAGCTTTCACCACACCCCAAATATAGCACACGTCTACGAATTAAGCTCCCAAATATTAGTAAACATATTCGCAAATACCCCGTGTGACGCGTTTCTCCACTAAGCTAGAGGGGTGCACACCGCACCCATGCCCATCGTCCCCACGTACACCGAGGATAGTATGACGACCCCTTCCCCCGCCGGAGGCTCCGCAGAGCTGCCCGCAGGCATCGCCGAGGCTCTCGAACATGAGCAGAGCGCCTACCTGAACGCCTTCAATACCCTGATGGCCGAGTTCTTTGCCGCGCAGCGCGAACTATTGGAGGGCATCTCCCCCGAGACCCTCCCCCTGCTGGAGGCCATCGAATCCCTTTCTACCGGCGGCAAGCGTCTGCGTGCCCTGCTGAGCTATTGGGGTTGGCGCGGGGCGGGAGGCGCACCCGTGACCGAGAACCGCGGCACCTGGTCCATCGTGAAGGCCGGCATGGCGGTGGAGCTATTCCAGACCTCCGCGCTCATTCACGACGACATCATCGACCGCTCCGACACCCGCCGCGGCGCCCCCTCCGTGCACAAGCGTTTCGAGGCCGCGCACGAGCAGAATAACTGGCGTGGCGACGCCTTCAACTACGGTCTGACCGGCGGCATCCTGGCCGGCGACCTGACCCTCGTCTGGTCGGCGGAGGTCTTTGCGTCCCTGGGCGAGGGCGCACTATACGGTTCCCCGGCGCGCACCATTTTTGACCGTATGCGTTCTGAGGTTCTGGCCGGGCAGTACCTGGACGTCTACTCCGAGGTGCTCGACACCGAAGATGCCAGCTCGGCCCTGCAACGAGCGCTCAACGTGATCCGCTTCAAGTCCGCCAAGTACTCGTGCGAGCACCCCTTCACGATCGGTGGGGCCCTGGCCCTGCAGGCGCGGGCTTTGGAGAGCGGGGCCGGCGCAATCAGCGAGGAGCATCCGGTGCTGGCAGGCTACCGGGCCTTCGGTCTGCCGCTCGGTGAGGGCTTCCAGCTGCGCGACGACGAGCTGGGCGTTTTCGGTCGTCCCGAGGTGACCGGCAAGCCCGCCGGTGACGACCTGCGGGAGGGTAAGCGCACCGTCCTGGTGGCGCTGACCTCCGCGGCCCTCAGCGAGCAGGAGGCAGCGCTCCTGCACGACAGCCTGGGCAACCCCAACCTGAGCGATGAGCAGGTGGAGCGCATCCGTGAGCTCATGGTGTCCTCGGGTGCTTTCGCCGAGCACGAGCGGCTGATTGAGCAGAAGTCCCGCGCGGTCTTTGAGGCTCTGGATGCGCTGGAGCTCGACGAGCTCGTGCGCGCGGCGCTGAGCGATATCGTGGACCGCGCGCTACGTCGCAAGTCCTAAACGGGCGTGTTTTCAGCCCGCGAGGTGCATCGCGAAGGAATCGTTAAACGACAGCGGATGGGGTAGCGTGAACGCTACCCCATCCGCTGTTTTATCAGTTGAGTTCCCGCCGTGCGAAGAGCACCCGGGCCGGAGTGTTTACCGGCCCCCTGCGCCTCCGCGTTGCGGCGCTACCCTCCGGTGCTACCAGGCCAGGGCCTGGGCGCGGCGACGAATCTCGGTCTTGCGGCCGTCAATCAGTGCGTCGATCGGGCGGCCGGGCAGGGATTCGTCCTCGGTGTACAGCCAGACGATGGCTTCCTCATCGCTGAAGCCGGAGTCCTTCAGCACCACGAGGGTGCCTTTGAGGGATTCCAGCACGCGCGAACCGTTCAGGAACAGCGCGGGAACCTTGCGCACGTTGGTTTCGGGGTCGCGCAGGGCGATGAGCGTACCGTCAGAAATCAGGTTGTGCACGCGGGTCACCTTCAGATCGAGGGCCTGCGCAATATCGGGAATAGTGACCCAATCGCCGACGAGGGCGAAGGTCTGAGCAATGTTTTCGTTAGTCACCTTTTAAGAGTGCCAGAGCCAACTCATATTTACCACTTTCGACCCGCTCAGCCGCGCGGAGCGTCACATTCTGCTCGGCCGGTTGCCTTAGAATCAGCTGAGTATTACCCTCCCGATAACCTTTTCCCCACCGCGCGATTGAGCCGAGCGATAAGATAGAGGCCGTATGAATACTCCCCTCCCGCGCCCCCGTTCTTCCGCGCACACTCACTCATCGCCCTCGCATTCTCCCGCCTCTTCTACGGTTCCTCCGGCCACCACCGCGCCCGCACAGGGTGCCACGGTCGGCTCTTCGGAGTGGCTGAGTGGCGCCATTATCGAGGGACACTACCAGGTGGGCTCGCTGATTGGGCGGGGCGGCATGAGCGAGGTCTACTACGCGCTGGATTTGTGGTCGAACAATCCTGTGGCGCTCAAGATCCTCTCCCCTTCCCTGGCGCAGGACGCCGCCAACCGGCAGAAATTCCACCGCGAGGAACGCTCGATGCGCCAGGTGGGCGGCGGACACACGGTGGGTGTCATCTCTTCGGGCACCGAGTACGTGGCCGGGCAGATGGTCATGTATATCGTGCTCGAATACGTGCACGGTTGCACACTTAGCCAGCTATTGCGCACGCGGCGCGCCCTGAGCCTGGGCGAGGCGCTGGATGTTCTGCTGCCGGTGGTTGATGCTCTCTCGGAGGTGCACGCCAACCGCTACCTGCACGGCGATATTAAGCCGGGCAATATTCTTCTGGACGCCAACGGCCAGGTGAAGCTGACGGACTTCGGTCTGTCACGCCGCGACGATCAGGTGGATTCCGGCGCCCCCATGGGTACTCCCGCCTACGTGGCGCCGGAGGTCCTGGACCCGCAGGCGAAGGTGGGCGCGCAGGCCGATATCTTCGCGCTCGGCGTCATGATGTACCGCATGCTGGCGGGGCGACTGCCCTTCGTGGGTTTGGAGAACGACCAGCAGGTGCTGTACCACAACGCCAATATTGAGATGCCCCCGCTCGGCGATATCGCCCCGGGCATCGACCGCGACGTGGCCGGAATTATTGCCTGGTGCACCCGCAAGCAGCCGCAGGCCCGCCCCGAAGACGCCACCGAGCTTTTCGCCTCTCTCAAGGAGGTCGCCGAGTCTCTCGGCGAGTCCGAGCTGTCCTGGCGCGCTCCGAGCGTCCCGGAGCCTACCTCAAGCCTGTGGGAGGCGGTGGCCGAGATCGCCGAGCGTAGCGGCGCGGGGCAGATGGTGCGCAACACCCCCATCAGCGCGTTTAGCGATGCCGGAGACCTGCTCGCCTACGATGTTTATTCTCCGGATAGCCTGCTCACCGGTTCCCGAGAGGAGGTGCATCTGGCCGACGTGGACGCGGAGGACTCGGTGCTCAACCCCGAGGGTATTCCCCCGCTCAAGAGTTCGGCCCCCGAAGCTTCGGTTGCCGCCGATCGCGGCGAGCCCAACGAGGCCGATGACTCGCGGGGGTCGGAGGGGCTTCAAAGCTCCGGCGCCTCATCCGATGCATCCGATGCACCGTCTGTCGGCATCGGCCCGCAGACCGAGCAGGAGTTTATCTCGACCTTCGGTGAGTACGCCCCCATCTACGCCGAGCGCGCGCTCAACGCCTACCCCGACTACTCCGATGCCGCGCAAAGCCAGGACGGGGCGCGCACCCCTGATACTTCTCGGCGGGATTCCGGCGGGAGCACCGGCTCCACCGATGCCTCCGGCTTCACGTCGCGGGATGCTCTCCACCGCGACCGCCGACTGCCGGTGCGTGAGCTCACCCCTCCCCCCTCAGGCGCGGCGATGGGTGTGTGGGCGCTGATGGTGATTCTGCTGGGCATGAGCGCCAGCTTCAGTGGGTGGTGGCTCGCGACCTCCATCCTGCAGTCGGAGTGGTGGAAGGACTTCGCGAGCTTCTTCGGCCTGGGCTACTAGATGCTCAGCCGCCGGGATTCATCGGGAATCGGGGTTCATCGGGATCCCGCCGGGGACCAAGCCGTTAGGAGCCCAGAATCTCTCCTCACCCCAGGACGCTCCAAGCACCCTCGCCGCTAAACGCTGTCTTCGCTAAGCGCCGTCTCAGCTAAGCGCCGTCTTTACTAAACGATACGGGCCCGGCCCCTCACTCTTGAGGGGCCGGGCCCGTTAGTACGTCGCAAGGGCGTACGAGAAGCGATGACGCGAAAGCGTCCTTAGCCGCGACTGCTGCGGTTCTTGAGGTACTCGGAGACCAGGAACGCAATTTCCAGGGACTGCGAGTGGTTCAGGCGCGGGTCGCACAGGGACTCGTAGCGGTCAGCCAGTGCTGCCTCGTCGATGGCGTCGGAGCCGCCCAGGCATTCGGTCACGTCGTCGCCGGTCATTTCCACGTGGA
>ERZ772974.323-NODE-323-length-37477-cov-10.543931_pt1 | contig 37477 bp, 30 predicted proteins | sample MGYA00580671_ERZ772974 | MGnify/ENA primary metagenome ERZ772974 (study PRJEB29015, sample SAMEA2738065) | human oral metagenome | biome: human oral; feature: human-associated habitat; material: saliva | place: China | collected 2218 ... | reverse complement strand
TAAAAATGAACCCTCCTTGTTAAACTATATATTTTTGTCTAACATTTTGGGTTCATTTCAATATTGGGGGATAATTATATATTAAAATTCACAATTTTTTGGTGTTCTTGGAAATGGTATTACATCTCTAATATTTAACATTCCTGTTACATACATCATGAATCTTTCAAATCCAATACCAAATCCAGAGTGAGGGACACTACCATATTTTCTTAGGTCCATGTACCACCAATATTCTTCTGGATTCATATTTAAGCTATCCATTTTTGTTTTTAATTTTGTGTAATCATCTTCTCTTTGACTTCCACCAATTAATTCACCGATTCCTGGAACTACTAAGTCTGATGCAGCGACTGTTTTGCCATCATCATTTTGCTTCATATAAAATGCTTTTATTTCAGCAGGGTAATTTGTTATGAATGTTGGTCTTCCAAAGATTTTTTCTGAAATGTAACGTTCATGTTCTGTTTGAATATCAACACCCCATGAAACTTTATATTCGAAATTGTCATTATTTTTTTCTAATTCTTTTATTGCATCTGTGTATGTTATTCTAGCAAAAGGTTTTTCAATTGTTGTATTTAATTTTTCTTTTAATCCAGGACCAATGAATTTATCGAAAAATTCAATTTCTTCTGGGGCTTTTTCTAAAATATAAGAAACACAATATTTAATCATTTCTTCAGCGATATCAAGAGAATCATTTAAATCTGTAAATGACATTTCTGGCTCTATCATCCAAAATTCTGCTGCGTGTTTTACTGTGTTTGAGTTTTCTGCCCTAAAAGTAGGGCCGAATGTATAAATATTTCTTAAAGCTGATGCATATGTTTCACCTTCAAGTTGGCCACTTACTGTTAAATGTGTATTTTTTCCGAAAAAATCTTGTGAATAATCAACTGTTTTGTCATCTTTTAGTGGAGCTTTGTTTGGCTCTAATGTTGTTACATTGAACATTTCTCCAGCACCTTCTGCATCACTACCTGTAATAATTGGAGTGTGTACATATACGAAATCTCTTTCTTGGAAGAACTTGTGGATTGCATATGATAATAAGCTACGTACTCTAAATACTGCAGAAAAAGTATTTGTTCTTGGACGTAAATGTGCTTGAGTTCTTAGAAATTCAAAGCTTGTATTTTTCTTTTGTATTGGATAATCTTTATCTGATAAATTATAAATTTCGATATTTTTTGCATGCATTTCAAATGGTTGTTTTGCATTTTCAGTTTTTACAATGGTTCCTTTTATAATTAATGATGAAGCTATTGAAACTTTTGTAATTTCTTCATAATTTGAAAGTGTGTTATCAAATACTATTTGAAGATTTTTAAAAAATGAACCATCATTTAATTCAATAAATCCAAAATTTTTTGAAGAGCGGATTGTTCTAACCCAACCCGCTATTTCAATTTCTTTATCTTGATAAGTATCTATGTTGCTTTTGTATAGTTCTCTTATTAGAGTATATTTCATAATGTCCTCCTGATTTTTGTTATAGATATTATATTACAGAATTTAAATCAGTAGTTGTGCTTGTAATCGCATTACTGGGAGATGAAGTTCCTGTTGTATTATAATCAACTCCTATTTGATTTTGTGTTGTTCCTATACCAGAATTTGTTGTACCAGCTGAACTTGTTGAAGCACTGCTACTTGTTCCAGGTGTTGTTGTATGTGTGTTTGATATTGGTTCTGAAGTAGTTCCTGTTGTTGATCCTGTTGTTGTTCCAGTTGCTGTTCCTGTCATTGATTGAGTATTAGCTGAATCAGTTGTACCTTCTGTTTGAGTTAGGATTGAAGAATTTGTTGGTGTAGTGAATGTTTCAAACATTTTTTCAACTTCTGTATTTTCTGTTGCGTCTATTGAAGATAATTGTGATGTTAATGTAAATTGGAAGTTCATATCAATAGATGGGATTAATAATAAGTAATATCTTGTTACTGTATTGTTTACTACGATGTCATTATATGCATAATAAATATTTGTTCCTTTTTGTACGAAACCTTGTGGTGATGGTGTTGATGTACCATTTGATTGTGTTGCAGATTCTGCAAATGCATTTGTATACATATTGAAGAAAGTTGCTCTTCCTTGTTCTGTTGAAACAGTTGTATTAATTTTTGTTGACAATTTTTCTATATAGTTATCTGCATATTTGAATACGTCTCCGTTTGGTAATGTTAAAGAATTTGTTGCTTTATTAAATGTCCAAACTGAAGAATTATAAGATAGGGTATATGTAGTATTAGCACTTCCAGCAGTAAAAGTATATTCAGATAATTGTTTCTCTGGAGTTACAACTGGTGTTTGAACAGTGTTTTCAGGTTTAATCGTAGTTGTTTTCTTTTTTAGTGAATTTGCTTTCATTGATATTCCAGCTATATTAGAAATCATTACGAATATAACAAGTATTGCAATACCAAGTATTGTTCCTAAAACACTTGTGCCACCTTTTTGTTTAGAATAATCAAGTAATTGATTTGAATCCATTGTTGTTGATAATGATTTTTGTTTTGATTTTATAAATCCTTTATATAATCCGTTAAAAATGAATCCATATGTTATGTATAATATTGATAATATTAATGAAATTGTTCCTACTAATGCCATAGATGTTAGAGGGGACGTCATCATTAAGAAGAACATTATACTTAATAGAATAGTATGTATTGCTAAGAATATTGTACCAAATGATGTTACTTTTCTATATAAGAAGTATATTGGTCCAAATAAAAATGCACATACATTAAATTTATTGTTTGATTTTGAATAAAAATTGCCCATCCAATTTTTCATGAATTCTTCATCTATATTTTCAGTTTGATTAAATGATTGTTGATCATTATTAGCATTTTGTTCTGATACATTATTTGAATCATAATATTGAGGATTTAATTGACTTTGATTTTGATCATATCCTGGAACGTCCATTGGTTCAATATAATCATTTGAGTTATAGTTCATATTCATGTTTGGATCAAAATTATTTTGATTATAATTCATATTATTGTAGTCTTGGCTTTGATTATAATTTGCATCATATTCATTATTATATTGGTTCATTAAATATGAATCATTATTTCCGTTTAATTGAGTATTTGAGTCCATATTATTGAATTGATCATAATTGCTATTTTGCAATGAATCATTAGAATCCATACTTGGCATAGCGTTATATTGGTCATTTTGATCCATACTTGGCATAGCACTATATTGATCATTTTGATCCATACCTGGCATAGCACCATATTGATCATTTTGATCCATACCTGGCATAGCGCTATATTGATTATTTTGATCCATACCTGGCATAGCACTATATTGATCATTTTGATTCATACCTGGCATAGCACTATATTGATCATTTTGATTCATACCTGGCATAGCATTATATTGATCATTTTGATTCATACCTGGCATAGCACTATATTGGTCATTTTGATCCATACCTGGCATAGCACTATATTGATCGTTTTGATCCATGCCTGGCATTGAATTGTATTGGCTATTATCAATATTTGATTGTTGAAGTTCATTGTTATAAGAAATAGTATTATCATTAAAACTAGATAAATTACTATTTATTTGTGATGCATAAGGATCATTATTTTGGAAGTTTGCATCACTATATCCATTTGAGTTATTGAACTGTTGTGGGATATTATTTGAGTTATTAAGATTACTATTGTTATTCTCGTTCTCCATTAAAGTAATCTCCTTTCATTTACAATATATTTTTTACTTTATCATTATATGATAAAAGTTAAAAATATACAATATTGTTAAAAAAATGAAATAATAAAAATATATTTAAGTTCTAATAAAAATGTAATATAATTTTGATGAATGGAGATAAAATGGAAGATTATTTGGATAAGAATATACAATATGTTAAAGGTGTTGGACCTAAGAAGGCTGAAAGTCTTAACAAAATAGGAATTGAAACGGTTAGGAATTTGATTGAATATTTTCCGAGAGCCTATGATGATAGGAGTGTTGTTAAAAAACTTTCAGAAGTTATTGAAGGCGAAAGAGTTACGGTTGAGGCAAGTATAGTTAATAGTGTATATACAAGATTTCTTGGAAAATTTAAGAGTGTTTCAAAAGTTGTGATTAGTGATGGTAGTGAACAGGCTATTTGTACTTGGTTTAATCAACCTTATGTAAGCAATCAATTAAAAATTGATGAAGTATATAGGTTTTATGGTAAATTTACGAGAAAGAATGGTGGGCTAGAGTTATCATCTCCTGTATTTGAATTATCAAATTGTAATAAAAATACAGGTAAGATTATACCAATATATCCTTTGATAAGTGATGTTAAGTCTAGTGTATTAAGAAATTCGATTAATGAAGCATTAGAAAATATTACTGAAGTTCCTGAAATTTTGCCTGACTATATTGTGAAAAATTATAAATTGATAACTTATGATAGTGCAATAAGGAAAATCCATTTTCCTGAGAAAATAAAAGATGTTGAGAGAGCTCATAAAAGACTTGTATTTAATGAATTCTTGTCAATGCAATTAGGAATATTGAAGTTAAGAGAAGAAAATGTATCTACTAAAAAAGGGATTAAGTATAGTAGAAATGTTAAAATTAATGATTTTATAAGTAGTTTACCATTTAAATTAACCTCTGCACAACTGAGAGTTATTAATGAAATTAATTTTGACATGGAAAATGAAAAACAAATGAATAGATTATTGCAGGGGGATGTTGGAAGTGGTAAGACAGTTGTTTCAATGTGTGCAGCTTTTAAAACTGTAAAGAGTGGTTATCAAGCAGCAATATTGGCACCAACGATGATTTTAGCAGTTCAACATTTTAATAATTATAAAAAAATGTTTGATAAGTTTGGAATTAAGTGTGGTTTATTAGTCGGTGGAATGACTGCTAAAGCGAAGAGGGAGATGCTTGAAAAAATAAAGAATAATGATGTGGACATTGTTATTGGAACACATGCGTTATTGGAAGAAGATGTTGTTTTTAATAAATTAGGATTAGTTGTTACTGATGAACAGCATAGATTTGGAGTAAAACAAAGGAGCAAAATTATTGCTAAAGGGAATAATCCTGATATTTTAGTAATGACAGCTACTCCGATTCCAAGAACTTTGGCATTAATTTTATATGGTGATTTAGATATTTCAATTATTGATGAATTGCCTCCTAATCGTAAAAAGGTACAGACATATGCAGTTGGTAAAAATTATGATGAAAGAGTAAATAACTTTATTAAAGAGCAGCTTTCGAAAGGAAGACAGGCATATATTGTTTGTCCACTTGTTGAAGAAGGAAAGCCAGAGATAAAAGTAGATGAAAAGACAGGTGAACAATATATTGATTTGAAAGCTACGAATACAGTGAATTTAAAATCAGTGGAAAAACTTACTGAAGATTATGAAAAAATACTTAATGGATATAATGTTGTTTGTTTACATGGAAAAATGAAGTCAAAAGAAAAAGATGATATAATGGAAAGGTTTAAAAATGGAGAAATTGATGTATTAGTCTCTACAACTGTTATTGAAGTTGGCGTTGATGTTCCTAATGCAAGTTTAATGGTTATTGAAAATTCTGAAAGGTTTGGTTTAGCTCAATTACATCAGTTAAGAGGGCGTGTCGGAAGAGGTGAATATGAATCTTATTGTATATTAAAATATGAATTATCTAATGATATTGTTAGACAAAGATTAGAACTTATGGTTAAAAGTGATGATGGATTTAAAATAGCTGAGAAGGATCTTGAACTAAGAGGAAGTGGTGATGTGTTTGGAACTAAACAACATGGGCTACCTGAATTTAAAATTGCAAATATTTATGAAGATATGGATTGCTTGAAAGAAGTACAAGTTGCAGTTAGTGAGATTTTTGCTGATGACCCTAATCTAGAAAAAGAAAAAAATCTTCTTCTTCGTAAACTGATGAATAATAAATTTGTTAGTAAACAAGATTTGGTTATTTAAAGTTTTGTGAAACAAATGTGAACAAAAAAGTGTATATTGTAAAAAGAATGTGTTTTGCTGGAAAAAAAGAAATAAATGTGTTATTATTTTATAAATCTTAAAGGAGGATTTTATTATGAATAAAATTAAATGTGATAAATGTGGATCAGAGGTTGATTCAAATGCAAAGTTTTGCCCAAATTGTGGTGCAAAAATAGAACCTACAGAAAAAGCTGAAAGAGTAGAAGTTGTTGAGGCAACTGTTAAAGGAGATAATTATAATAAAGTAAATAATACTGAAATTGGATATAATGTAATGTCTATAGTTGGATTTGTTTTATCTTTTATACCAAAACTTTGGTTAGTTGCATTGGTTATTTCAATAATTGCTTTAGTACAAATTTCTAAAACAAAGGAAAAAGGAAAAGGATTAGCTATTGCAGGTATTGCTATTTCGTCTTCGATTGTAATTATTGGTTTATGTGCCTTAATATTTGCTCTTGGAGTTGGATTTATTAGCTGGTTATTTTAATATTTAATTAATTTTGACTTGGAATATATGTTTCAAGTCTTTTTTTATACTTATAACTTCTTGTTCACACAATATTCACAAAATAAATTAGCACTCTATATTGACAATTGCTAAAATAGTGATATTATATATTCAGTTTAGCAATTAATAAAGTTGAGTGCTAAAAGGAGTGGAAATTGAAGAAATCAAAAGATGAATTAGATGATAGAAAAAAGAAAATCTTAGAATTGATTATTAATGAGTATATTGTTCGAGTAGAGCCAGTTTCTTCTAATACTATTATTACTAGGTATAATTTAGATATTAGTAGTGCTACTGTTAGAAATGATATGATGGCATTGGAAAAGATGGGTTATCTTGAAAAGACTCATTTATCAAGTGGAAGAGTTCCTTCTAATAAAGGCTATGAATTTTATATTAATAATTTGCTTGATGATAAAAATTTAAGTATTGATGAAATTAAATATATTAATTCAAAATTGAAGAATAATATCTTTGAAATTGAAGAATTAACTAAAATTGCAACTAATACTATATCTGAAGTTACACATTATACTGCTATATCAATTGCACCTAATATGAGTGATCAGATTATTCAAGAAATAAAGTTTATGCTGTTAGGAAATAGAATGCTTATGGCAGTTATTTTAACAGAAGATGGAATGGTTAAAGAAACTATAATTAAATTTAATGATGATATTTCTCAAGAACAAGTAGATACATTGACAGTCTTTTTTAATAATAAATTAAAAGGTAGACCCTTATCTTTAATAAATGTTCCACTTGAAAAATACATTATTAATGAAATGAATGTTAAAGCAAATGTTATTAAGCCAATTGCTAAAAAGTTGACACAATTTATTAATAGTTCTGATGAGTTGTATTATAAGGGCGCTGATAGATTATTAGATAATCCTGAGTTTAGAAGTAATGAACTTGCTAAGAAGTTTTATGGAATTTTAGATAATGGAGAGACAATAGTTAATTTACTTTCTGGTAATGTTGACAGTTCATTTGAAACTGATGATTTTAAAATTTATATAGGAAATTCTGAAAATGGACTTAAGGATTTAAGTATAATAGCTTTTAAAAATGAAGTTAATGGAAAAGATATGGGCACAATTGGTATTATTGGTCCTACAAGAATGAATTATTCAAAAGTGATTTCTGCTTTAAAATATATAAATAGAAAACTTAATGAAGGTGAAAAAATAGAAAATATTAAGATACCTTTGATGCTTGGGAATGGAAATATTAGATTTCTTGAAGAGCATAATAATAAGATAAATAAAAGGAGAGGAGGTAATAAGGATGAGTAATAAACATGCCGCTGATAGTGATTTCTTAAAGAATTTAAGAAGAGAAGCTAATAAGAGTGATGTACAAGATTCTGATGATACTAATGTAGAGTTTAAGACATCTGATAATGCTTATGAGTTGAAGTTAAAAGAAAAGGATAAAGAAATCGCTGATAATGAGGATAGAATAATTCGCCTTGTTGCAGAATTTGATAATTTTAAGAAGAGGAGTGCTAAGGAGCGAGAAGGAATGTATGATTCTGTTTTAGCTCAAGTTGTTGGACAAATTCTTCCTGCAATTGATAATCTTGAAAAAGCTTGTCAAGCGCATACAGATGATGAAAAATATAAAAATGGTATTGAGATGGTATTAAATCAATTTAAACAAATTCTTGAAAGTAATAATGTTAAAGAGATTAAAGCTGTTGGATATCCTTTTGATCCAAGTTTACATGAGGCAATTTCAATGGTTGTTGATAAAGATCTTGGAGAGAAAATTGTTAAAGAAGAATATAGAAAAGGTTATACGATTGGAGATAAGGTTATTAGACATTCTTTAGTTGTAGTTGCCAATTAAAATAAATTAAAAATAAATTTTGGAGGTATATATTATGGGAAAAATTATTGGTATTGATTTAGGAACAACAAATTCATGTGTTGCAGTTATGGAAGGTGGAGAAGCTGTTGTAATTCCAAATTCAGAAGGAAATAGAACTACACCATCTGTTGTTGCATTTTCAAAAGATGGTGAAAGATTAGTAGGACAAATTGCTAAAAGACAGGCAGTTACAAATCCAGATCATACAATTATTTCTATTAAAAGAAAAATGGGTACAGCAGATAAAATAAAAATTGATGGAGATGAATTTTCTCCACAAGAGATTTCTGCAATGATTTTACAAAAAATAAAGGCAGATGCTGAAAGTTATTTAGGACAAAAAGTAACACAAGCTGTTATTACAGTTCCTGCTTATTTTAATGACTCACAAAGACAAGCTACTAAAGATGCAGGTAAAATTGCAGGACTTGAAGTTTTAAGAATTATAAATGAGCCTACAGCTGCAGCATTAGCTTTTGGTATGGATAAAACAGATAAAGATGAAAAAATTATGGTATTTGACTTAGGTGGTGGTACATTTGATGTATCAATACTTGATATCGGTGATGGCGTTTTTGAAGTTTTATCTACTAATGGTAATACAAGACTTGGTGGTGATGATTTTGATGAAAGAATTATTAATTATCTAGTTTCAGAATTTAAGAAATCTGATGGAATTGATTTATCAACAGATAAGATGGCTATGCAAAGATTGAAAGAAGCTGCAGAAAAAGCTAAAATCGAACTTTCTGGAATGCAACAAACACAAATTAATTTACCATTTATTACAGCTGACCAATCTGGTCCAAAACATATGGATATTACTTTAACTAGAGCTAAGTTTGAAGATTTAATTAGGGATTTAGTTGATTCAACAAGAATTCCTGTTGAAAATGCTTTAAAAGATGCTAAATTAACAGCTGATGATATTTCTAAAGTTTTATTAGTTGGTGGTTCTACAAGAGTTCCATGTGTTCAAGAGATGGTTAAAAAGATTACAGGAAAAGATCCAGATAAAGGAATTAACCCTGATGAGTGTGTTGCTATTGGTGCAGCAATTCAAGGTGGTGTATTATCTGGAGATGTTAAAGATTTAGTATTACTTGATGTAACACCATTATCATTAGGTATTGAAACATATGGTGGTGTATTTACAAAATTAATTGAAAGAAATACAACAATTCCTACAAAAAAATCACAAGTGTTCTCAACTGCTGCTGATGGACAAACATCTGTTGAAGTTCATGTTTTACAAGGTGAAAGAGAAATGGCAATGGATAATAAGACTTTAGGAAGATTCCAATTGACAGGTATTGCTCCTGCTCCAAGAGGTGTTCCACAAATTGAAGTTACATTTGATATTGATGCAAATGGTATTGTTCATGTTTCTGCTAAAGATATGGCTACAAATAATGAACAAAAAGTTTCTATTACAGCTTCTACAAATTTGACTGATGAAGAAATTGATAAAGCAGTTAAAGATGCTGAAGCACATGCTAAAGAAGATAAGAAAAAGAAAGAAGAAATTGAAGCAAGAAATAATGCTGAAAGCTTAGTTTACAATTGTCAAAAAACAATTGATGAATTGGGTGATAAAATTAGTGGTGAAGAAAAGGCTAAAGCAGAAGCAGAAATTGAAAAGGTAAATAAAGCTTTGGAAGGAAAAGATGCTGAAGAAATTAAGAAAGCTACAGATTCATTAACACAAGTGTTCTATTCAATTTCTGAAAAATTATATGCTCAAACTGCTAAAAAATCTGAAGATACAACTGCAAATGCAGAAAGTACAGAGTCTTCTGATAATAAAGGAGCTACTGAAGCAGAAAGCGAAGAAAAATAATAAGGAAGGTATAAATGGCAAAGAATTATTATGAAGTATTGGGAGTTGACAAAAGCGCTTCTGATGATGAAATAAAAAAAGCTTATAGAAAGCTAGCTAAGCAATGGCACCCTGATGCTAATCCTGATAATAAAGCTGAAGCAGAAGCCAAATTTAAAGAGGTTGGTGAGGCATATGAGGTCTTGTCAAATCCTCAAAAGAGAAAAAATTATGATCAATTTGGCTCTGCTGATGGACCTTCTTTTGGTGGAAGTGGATTTGGAGGATACAGTACTTCTGGATTTTCAGGCTTTTCTGGAGATTTTGGAGATGTTGATTTAGGTGATATTTTTTCATCATTCTTTGGTGGAGGATTTGGAGGAAGATCTTCGTCTAGATCTTCTAATCCTAATGCACCACGAAAAGGTAATGATTTAGAAGCTAATATCACGATATCTTTTGAAGAGGCTTTTAAAGGCGTTACTAAAGAGTTTAAGATTAGTAAAAATGTAAAATGTGAAGATTGTGATGGAAAAGGTGCTAAGAAAGGTACTAGTGTTGAGACTTGCCCTAATTGCAATGGAACTGGTAAAGTTTCTACTACACAGAGAATAGGAGGCTTTGGAGCTTTTCAAACTGTTCATGATTGTGAAAAATGTAGAGGTACTGGAAAAATTATTAAAGAGCCATGTGAAAAATGTGGTGGTAAAGGTGAATATAGGAAAACTGTTAATATAAGTGTCACAATACCTGCAGGAGTTGATGATGGGCAATCTTTAATCTTAAGAGGAAAAGGTGAACCAGGAAAGAATGGTGGCCAAGATGGTGATATTTATTTAAATGTAAAGATAAAGAATAATACTCCATTTGAAAGGGAAGGAAATAATGTTAGATTAAATGTTCCTATTACGATTACACAGGCTACTCTTGGAGGAACATTGAAGATTCCTACTGTTGATGGTGATAGTGTGGAATATGAAATAAGTTCTGGAACACAATCTGGTGATCAGTTTGTATTAAAGGGAAAAGGTTTTGTTGGAATTCATTCTAAGGTTCCAGGAGATTTGGTATTTAATGTACAGGTTCAGACTCCTAAAAAATTGACTAAAGAACAAAGGGAGTTGTTTGAGGCATTAGCTAAAACAATGAATGAACAACCACCTATTAAGAAAAAGAGCTTTTGGGATAAGTTGTAATATATTGAGATGTGGAAATTTAAAGCAATGCTATTTTAGTTTGCTAAATCCATATCTCTTTTTTTATGTAATATTAGTTATATTTCATTTTTTTCACAATTTTACAATTTTATTGACTAGTAAAAATACTAATGTTATGATTTTATTGATAATTAACGAAAGAAGTTGGAGGAAAAATGATAAAGAAATTATTAGCAAGTATTTTAATAATTATTATTTTATTTGTTGGAATGAATATGATTTTTACAAATTCGTCAGTGTTGGCGGATTCTCACAGATTTGATTATAATGGACAATTGAATGAAGGAAAATATCCTGGATTAAAAGCTAAGCTTGATAATATCAGAAGAGAGAGGCCAAATTGGAAGATTAAGATAATGGAGACTGGTCTTGATTGGAATGAAGTTGTTAGAAGAGAAGGTGATGGTGTTGGTAGTTCACCTCGTTCTTTGATTCAAGGAAAATATGGTGAGTGGATTGTTGGAAATCAAACTTATGATAATGGTTCTTGGAGAGCTGCATCTGATATGGCAATATCTTATATAATGGATCCTAGAAATTGGCTTGATGTAAATAATTCATCAATTTTACAGTTTATGCAATTATCATATTTTGATGTTACTGATGAAAATGTAAAAACAGCTTTAAAAGATACATTTTTTGATAATATGGAGAATGCTAGAATAATTAATAAAGTTTCAAAAGAATATAATATAAATGTATTTTTTGTTGTAGCAAGAATTATTCAAGAGCAAGGGTATAAGGGCAGTTCTACATGGAAGATGGATTCTGATGGAAAGTCATACTATAATCCTTTTAATATTAATGCAAGTGGTAATGGTGTTTCTGAAATTATTAAAAATGCTTTGCAAAGAGCAAAGGATAAAGGTTGGGATACTTTTGAAAAAGGCCTTAGAGGTGGTATTGAAAAAATAGGAACTGATTATATAAATGAAAAGCAAGATACTTTGTATTTACAAAAATTTGATGTTGAATCAAAAGGTAGTTTATATATGCATCAATATATGCAAAATGTTGATGCTCCTAGAACGGAAGCAAGTATATTAAAAAGTAAAATGTCGAAGATTAATGGTGTACTTGATAATGATGTAGTGTTAGTAATTCCAGTTTATAATAATATGCCATCTAATCCTTCACCAGAACCAAATGGAAATATTGATGTTGGTCCAATTAATATACAATTAAAAAATAATCATAATAATTGGAATGTTAGAGAGAGTCCTAGCATTTCTTCTAAATCAATTGCTAAGGTAGCTAATAGTAGTACTATAGTTTTGTCTACTATGAGAACTAGTGATGGTTGGCATAGAGTTGTTTTAGTTGATGGTACATTTGGATATGTTAAATTTGATTATGATGTTTGGGAACAAGTAAATGATGTTAAAAATTCTAATGAAGTAATGGTAATTAATGGTGATGATGTAGCTTTAAGGGCAGGCCCTAATACGACTGAACCTGTTATAATGAGATTGAGTAAAAATTCGATTCTTACAAGAGTTGATAATACAGGTAGATATAATATAGGTGGTTATATTTGGGATAGAGTTGAATTACCAAATGGTAAAAAAGGTTTTGTTGCTAGAAACTTCTTAGCTGATATTAATAAATCTGATAATATCTATAGAGTAAAAGTTAAAGATTATTTAATTATGAGAGCTTCACCTTCAACTAGTGCTCAAGATATTCGTCATTTAGGTGATGGTGTTTTAGTAACAGTTACTGAGAAAGTTAATGGAACAGTAAATGGATATACTTGGTATAAAATAACTACTGCTGAAGGAGCAGAAGGATATGTTGCTAGTGATTATTTGGTAAATGTAAATGGTAAAACAGATGATGGACAAAATAATAATCCTGTACCACAACCAAGTGTACAACCTGCGCCACAACCTAATGTGCAGCCTGCACCACAACCGGAGAGAAAACCAGACAATGGAAATTCTAGTTTAATAGATAATAAGAATGATGAGAAGAAGATAATTAGAGTTTCTCCTGATGCTAAAGCTGATGATTTGAAAAAGAAATATAGTAATGTTAAAGATATTTCTAATAATGATTTAGGAACAGGAACTACTGTTAAGATAGATAATAAAGAATATAAGATTATCAAAGTTGGTGATGTTAATGGTGATGGAGAGACTGATGAGATAGATGCAATTTTAATTTTAAGAAAATCTATAGATATAATTCAATTTAATAATATACAAAATGAGGCTGCTGATGTTGACAAAGATGGTAATTCTGATGAAATAGATGCAATTCGAATATTGAGATATACAATAGGATTAAATGAAATTAAATATTAAAGAGGTAAAAAATGAATAAAATAAATAAAATTTTAATTACGATATTTTTAGCTACTGTATTTACTGTTTTTTTTAATTTTAAATCAGTTTATGCTAGGGTTGTTAGTACTGATAAAAGCAATGTGGAACCTGGTTCTATAGTTACAATTGATGTAAGTTCAACAACAAATGTAACAAGTTTTAAAATTAACAATGTTTCATATCCAGATTTAACAAAAGTATCAGTTGTTAATTTAAAAGGTGGAGATGTTAGTGGTGATAGAGTAATTCAAGTTTCATTAACAGCACAAGAGTTTTCTGGTGCGGTTGGACGATATAGTTTTAAAGTTCCAGATGGATATTCTAAAACTTATACTGTAACTTTTAGTGGAAGAACTGTTAATAAAGATTTAGTCCCAGAGAATTTTACTTCTGTAGCGACTATTAAAACTAAAGCTGAACCTAAAAAAGAGGAGCCTAAAAAAGAAGAACCTAAGAAATCTTCTGAAGAAATAAGCAAAAAAGATGTTGCAAATTCTAATAAAATAGCTGTTGAGAAAGCAATCGATACAACTAAAGCAAATAAATCTTCAAATAATTATTTGAAAAATATTTCAACAAGTTTGGGTACTTTATCACCTGCTTTTAATAGAAGCCAAACATCATATATATTATCTTTTCCTTATGATTTTGATTATAAGACACTTGGAAAAATATCTATAAATGCGTCTAAAGAAGATAGTAAAGAAAAAGTTGAAGGTATAGGAACTAAAGAAGTTAAAGTTGGTACAAATGTTTATAATTTAGTTGTTACTGCAGAGAATGGCGAAACAAAAACTTATACAATTAAATTGATTAAGCCTGAAATTTCTGAAGATAAAAATATGAGATTGTCAACATTAAAATTATCATATACTGATGAAAATGGTAATAATGTTGAGTTGCCACTTGATAAAACATTTAATGCAGAAACATTGGAATATTCATTAAATGTTTCTAATATAGTTAAAGCAATTAAAGTTGATACAACTTTACCTGATGGCTCTGATGGAATAAAGGTTTCTGTTTCTGGAAATGAAGATTTACAGGATGGAGAAAATGTAATTACTATTACATTGGCTAATGAAAACGCTGATACAGAAAATCCTAAAAAAACAGTTTATACTATTAAGGTTAATAAGGCAGCTGCTGTTGCGCCAGAAGTTGCAATTACTGAGCAATCTAATAAAGCTCCTGAAAAGAAATTAAACTTCAAATTAATCATTGGTATTATTTTAGGAATTATATTGTTGTTAATTATTACATTAATTATTTTATTAATTGTTAGTAAGAAACAAGCAAAAAAATCAGATGATGAGGAATATGGTTTTATTGATGATAATGATGATGATTATAATCAAGAAGATTATAATGAAAGTAATGAAGATGATTATGGAATGGATTATAATGATAATTTAAATCAAAGTACATTAGATAATGATTATATTCCAGATGATAATTTTGTAAAAAAAGAAGATATTGAAAAGGCAAGCATTTTAGGTGGATATGAGCCAAAGATATTGAATTCTGATTTTGAAGAAACGCCTGAATCTGATGAAAATATTACAACATCTTTTAATGATGAAAATAATAATAAACATAAAAAAGGTAAAAGATTTTTATAATATATAGAAATATATAGAGGCTTTTAAAAAGCCTCTTATTTTTATGGTTTTATAATATTATTAAGATTTTAAAGTGCTAAAAGCCTTTACAAATCTGGCATTTAAGGATAAAATAATGGTGTATAAATGGAGGCAATATGGACATTGATTTAATTGATAATAAAGAGGAAAAGATTAAATTAGCGAAAAAAGTTTTAGAATTTGTTAAGGATGGTCAAACTATTGGTTTTGGGTCTGGTTCTACTTCTTATTTAACTGGTATTGAGATAGGAAAGATGGTTAAGGAGAAAGGAATTAGAATTACGGCTGTTCCGACATCTTCATATATGTTTGAGCTATGCAAAGAATATGGAATAAAAACAGCAGAATTACATTATAAGAGCATTGATTGGTCTTTTGATGGTGCAGATGAAGTAGATTCTAATAATAATATGATTAAGGGTATGGGGGCTGCAATGTTTAAAGAAAAGCTTAATATTCTTAATTCTAAAAAGACATATATTTTAATTGATGATTCTAAATTTGTTAATTCTCTTGGTGAAAAACATCCTGTTCCAGTGGAAGTGTTTCCTACGTCTGAAGAGTATGTTAGTGAGGAATTGATGAGACTTGGTGCTGTTGATATTGCATTTAGAGGTGAAACTGAAAATGGAAATTCAATTTTAGATGTTAGATTTGATAAAATAGATAAATCTTTAGAAAAAAAGATTAAAAATATTACAGGTGTAATAGAGTCTGGATTATTTATTGGTTATGATGTTGAAATAATTCATAAATAGGAGATATCATGAAGAAAGTATTATTTGCAGCATATTCGCTTGATGTTGGTGGAATTGAAACTGCATTGATTAATTTGTTAAAAGAAATATGTAATGATTATGAAATTACTCTTGTACTTGAAAAAAAAGAAGGAATTTTTCTAAAAGAATTGCCTGAAAATATAAATGTTATTGAATATAGAAAATCAAGTAGCTCAAATGTTTTTGTTAGAAAAGTACAAAATTTTATTAGGCAAATAATGTTTAAATTCAAGCATAAAAATAAATTTGATTATTCTGTGTGTTATGCTACTTATAGTTTTCCTTGTTCTTTTGTGGCTAGAGTTTCAAGCAAAAAACCAATATTATTTGTACATAATGATTATATGAGCTTTTATAATAATAATGTAAAGCAGTATAAAGAGTTTTTTTATAATTTACAGGTATTTGAATATCAGAAAATAATATTTGTATCAAATTATGATAAGGCAGTTTTTGATATAAAAATGCATGAGTTTGCTAATAAAACAATGTTTATTAATAATTTGATTGATTATAAAAAAATAATTGATAAGTCAAATGAAAAAGTTGACGATTTTAAAAAAAGTAAAGAAGTTACTTTTATTAATATTGGTAGACATGATGAAAAACAAAAGAAACTTAGTAGAATAATAGCTGCTACTAAAAAGTTAAACAGGGATAAGTATAAGTTTAGAGTCGTTTTTATTGGCGATGGTATTGATGATGAAAAGTATTTTAAACAAGCTAATGGTGTTAAAAATATTGAATTTTTGGGAGTGAAAGAAAATCCATATCCATATTTAAAAGAATCTGATTGTTTGCTTATGTCATCACAATTTGAAGGTTATCCCGTAGTGTTTGTTGAATCAATGATTTTAAACAAACCGATTGTTACTACTTTAGTTTCTGATGTTAATAAAGATATTAAAGATAAATTTGGCATTGTTACAGAAAATTCACTTGATGGTGTTTATGATGGTATGAAAAAATTTTTGGATGAAGGCTTTGAAATAAAGAAAAAGTTTGATCCTGAAAAATTTAATAAAGATATAATAAATGAGATAAAAAAGGTTTTTAGTTAATTTTAGGAGAAAAGATGATTAGTTTTATTGTGCCAGCTTATAATGCTGAAAAGACAATAGATAAATGCTTAAATTCTATATTTGAACTTAATAAGTGTAGTTTAGATTATGAAGTTATTGTAGTTAATGACGCTTCTAGCGATTCTACACATGAACATATTTTAAAATATAGTGATTATGATAATTTTATATATATTAATAGTGGAAAAAATCAGGGAATTTCTGCAGCCAGAAATAAAGCTGTTAAGAGCGCAAGTGGGGAATATTTGATATTTGTTGATTCTGATGATTATATTCAAAGTTCATTACTTTGTGATATTGAAGAATATATATTAAAAGGCATTGATTTAATAAAATGGAATGCATTAATTACTGAAGAAGATTATAATTATATAAAAAATGATCTTGATTTGGCTTGTTCATATCCTGATTTGGTTAAGTTTGATGTTTGTAATGGTTCTGAAGCTTTTAATTATTTGTTTGGAAAAGATAATTTATTATCTTGTGTTTGGTGTTATGCAATTAAAAAGAATATTTTTGAGAAGTTTCCTGAAGGAAGGTATCATGAAGATTATGCAAAGATGATTTTGATGATTCTTAAAGCCAAGACAGCAGTTTCAATAGGAAAATATGAATATAATTATGTAATGTCTAGTGATAGTATTATGAGAAATAAGTCTATTGAAAAAATGGAAAAGAAAATGATTGATATTTTATTCAATTTTGATAATTTGATTGATAAAATAAATAAATTAAAAATTGATAAATTTACTAAAGAAAATGCTTATATGTATGCAATGTATTCATTAGTTGTTGTGGAAAATGATTTATGTCATAATTTAAAAAGTGTTTTTCATAAAGAGTTGAGAAAAAGAAGAGTTTATAAATATATTGCTGTAAGAAATGTGAAGTCTTTTATAAAGAAAATAATATTTTTTATAAAATATTAGAGAGGTGTATATGGCAGAAATCAGTGTAATTGTTCCTGTATATAATGTTCAAAAGTATTTAAGAAAGTGTTTGAATTCGTTAGTAAAACAAACTTTTAAGGACATTGAAATTATTGCTATTAATGATGGATCCAAAGATGATTCTGAAGATATATTGAAGGAATATGCAGAAAAATATGACAATTTTTCATATTATAATAAGGAAAATGGTGGATTATCTGATGCTAGAAATTTTGGATTAAAGCATGCAAAAGGTAGATATGTTGCATTTGTTGATTCTGATGATTATGTTGATTCTACGATTTATGAAAAGATGTATAATAAAGCATTAGAAAAAGATTATGATTATGTTGAATGTGATTTTTATTGGGTTTATCCAAATAAAACTAGAATTGATAAAGGTATTCGTTATAAAAATAAAAAAGAAATGCTTTTATATGGAAGAGTTGTTGCATGGAATAAATTAATAAAAAGAAGTGTAATTACTGAATTATTTCCTAAAGGATTATATTTTGAAGATATTGAATTTTTTTATAAATTAATTCCTAATATTAATAGTTTTGCATTTGTTGAAGAACCATTAGTTTATTATGTCCAAAGAGAAAATTCTCAGTCTAAAGAACCTAGTTATAAGACAGCACAAATTTTTAATATATTTGATGATGTGTTTGATTATTATCGCAAGAATAAAATATATGATAAATATCGTAGAGAACTTGAGTATTCTTATGCTAGAATTTTGTTATGTAGTTCATTAAAAAGAATGTGTAAGATAAAAGATGATGTTGCTAGAAATAGATTGTGTTATGAAACGTGGACTAATTTGAATACAAAATTTCCTGATTGGAAAAAAAATAAATTGTTGAAAATTAATAATGGAAAAAATTTTTATATGAGGACTGTTAATAATAAAACATTTAAATTTTATTGTAATTTATTTAAAAAGTTATAAGGAGATATATATTTGAAAAAGTTGTTATTTGGAATAACCAGTTTAACAATTGGTGGAGCTGAAAGAGTTCTTGTTGATTTATGTAATAGATTAGTTGAAGATGATTATGATATTACAATATTTTCTATATATGGTGGAGGTGTTCTTGAAAAAGAACTTGATCCTAGAATTAATGTAATCAATTTATATAAAAAGCCTTTTAAAGAATATAATAAAGTTCAAATATTGATGAAGTCACTTAGGTTATTGTTTTTTTATAAAATAAAAGGTGATTATGATGTTGCGATATCTTTTTTGGAAGGTCCTATAGTTAGGTTATTTTCTAAAATAAAAGGGATTAAAAAGATTGCTTGGATTCATGTTGATATTTCTAAGATATATGGAAATGGTATTAAAGCTAAAATTAAACAAATTGTAGATAGAAAATTTTATAGTAAATATAATAATTTAGTGTTTGTTAGTGAAGAAAATAAAAAGGACTTTGAAAATATATATGGAAAACAAAAAAATGCAGTGATTATTAGAAATTATTTGGATTATAATAAAATAATTGTTAAAAGTAATGAAAGTGAAGATTTGCCTTATGATGATAAAACTATTAATTTGGTGATGGTTTCGAGATTGACTTTTCAAAAAGGAATTGATAGGTTTATTAAAATTTATCATGAATTGGAGAAAAGTGGTGTTCATTCAAATGTTTATATAGTTGGTGATGGACCACTTAGATTGGAACTTCAAAAACAGATTGATTCGTTAGGAGAGACTCTTAATTTTATGCTTTTAGGAGAAAGGGAAAATCCTTATCCATATATTAAAAATGCTGATATATTTTGCTTGTTGTCCTATTTTGAAGGATATGGTATGGTTGTTGAAGAAGCAAAAATATTAAATAAAAAGATAATTATTACAGATACTGCTGCAAGGGAGAGTTTTGGCGATTATGAGAATGGAATGATTGTTTCGAATACTGAAAAAGGTATTTTTGAAGGTCTTTCAAAAATGATTAAAGAACTTGGCATGGATAATGATGTTAAAAAGATTAGTTCTCAAAATTTTGAAGAATATTATGATAATATTGTAAGAAATGTTAAAAATTTATTTAATGAGGAGTTTTAAATGAAAGTTTCTGTGTTAACAGCAACATATAATCGAGCCGAAGATATAGAAAAATTGTATAATAGTTTAGTAGTTAATAAGAATTCAGGTGTGGATTTTGAATGGCTAATTATGGATGATGGCTCAACTGATAAGACTAAATTGGTTGTGGATGGATTTTTAAAACAAGGAATAATTGATGTAAAGTACTTTACACAACATAATATGGGAAAAATGGTAGCAATAAACAATTTAATGTCTGAAGTTACTGGTGATATATGTTTTACATGTGATTCTGATGATTATTTGACTGTTGAGGCAATGGACATAATTAGAAAATATTCTAAGGTTTTGTTGGAAGATGATGAATTATATGCATTATGTTTTTTGAAGAAAAATGAAAGAGGAAATATCAGTGGAAGAAAATTTCCAGAGAATTTTATGAGAACTGATATGTTTAGTTTGTATTTTAGAGAAAATATGACTGGTGAGAAATGTTTAGTTTTTAAAACATCTGTTAGGAAGAAATATCATCATGAAATAGAATGTAATGAAAAATTTATCACAGAATCTAGAATGTATAATAAAATGGATTTAGATTATGATATATTATGTATTAATGATGTTTTGGAAATAGGTGATTATAAAAAGGATGGATATACTAAAAATTATTTGGAGTATTTTAGAAAAGCGCCAAATGGTTATTATGAGTATTTTAGAGAATTATTAGAACTAGATTTGACAGGAGTATCTTTGCAAAAAAAGATGTATATTTATAAGCATTATATTTTGTTTGCTGTTTTAGCAAATAAAAAACATGTTATTTCTAGAGTTTTAGGATTTAGAAATAAATTGATAATTGCATTATTATGGATTCCTGGAAAAATAAAGACAAAGAAACAATTTAAAATTAGAAATATGGAGAAAAATTAAAATGGAAAAGCAAAATGATCGTGTTGATAGGATTATAGTTAATAATGTATCAAAAATATTTTATGTTTTTATGGATAAGGCAAATTCATTAAAAGAGAAAATGTTATTTTGGAAAAGAAATAAAAGAGAGACACGTGAAGTTCTAAAAGATATTAATTTAACTATTAAGAATGGTGAAGCGGTTGCACTAATTGGGGTTAATGGTAGTGGAAAATCAACATTATTAAAACTTATGACTAAAATTATTTATCCTACAAAAGGAGAAATAGTTACTAATGGCAAGTTGACTTCTTTACTTGAGCTTGGAGCTGGATTTCATCCTGATTTCTCTGGTAGGGAGAATATTTATTTCAATGCTTCTATTTTTGGTTTAACTAAAAAGCAGATAGATGCGAGACTTGAAGAAATTATTGAATTTTCAGAATTAAGAGATTTTATAGATAATCCAGTTAGAACTTATTCTTCTGGTATGTTTATGAGACTTGCTTTTGCAGTTGCTATTAATGTTGATGCAGATATTTTACTTGTTGATGAAATTTTATCTGTTGGTGACCAACATTTTCAAGAAAAATGTTTGAATAAGATGAAAGAATTAAAAGCTCAGGGTAAAACAATGGTTTTTGTTACTCACTCACTTGGATCTGCTAGAGAGCTTTGTGATAGAGCTGTATGGCTTAATAAGGGACATATTCAACTTGATGGTGATGTTAATGAAGTTATTGATGAATATTTGAAAGAGACTACTTAGTGAGGTGTTTGGATGAAAATTTTTAAAGATTTATATAATTATAGAGAGTTACTTAAAACTAGTGTTAAAAAAGATATTGGTGGAAAGTATAAACATTCATTTTTAGGTGTTTTATGGTCTTTCATTAATCCATTATTACAGATTTTAGTTTATGCTTTAATATTTCCGTTAGTTATGAAAAATGGTGGATCTTATAAAGATTATACTGTTTTTATGGTATGTGGTTTGATTCCATGGGCATATTTTACAACTGTTATTAATAGGGCGTCATTTATTATGATTGAAAATGGAAATATTCTTAAAAAAGTTTATTTTCCTAGATCAATATTGCCTTTGTCATTGGTTACAAGTGAAACAATTAATTTTTTAGTTTCTTGTATTATTATTTTGGCATTTATAGTTATTAAAGGTTTTGGAATTAGTAAATTTATTTTATTTTTTCCATTAGTGCTTTTAATACAATATGTTTTATTACTTGGAATTGCTTTGATTTTCTCAGCAGTTACAGTGTATATGAGGGATATTCAACATTTTATAGGTGTTGTTTTACAATTATTGTTTTATGCTACACCAATTGTTTATTCAATTGATACTATTCCAGAAAATTTTAGATGGATTTTAAAATGGAATCCAATGACTTATATTATTGAGGGATATAGAGCAATTTTTTATAATCAAACAATGCCTGATTTAAAATCACTTGGCGTTTTAGGAATTATTTCAATTATAATTTTAATTGTTGGATATCTATTGTTTAATAAATTACAAAAACGATTTGCAGAAGAATTATAATTTTAGATTGGAGAATTATGAATAACTTTAATTATGAATTACAACCTGGTAGAGAATTGCGACCATTTAAATTTGAAAAAGATTATGAACCTATTATTTCAATAGTAATGCCTTTTTATAATGAGAGAGAACATATTGAACAAACAGTTAATTCAGTTTTAAATCAAACTTTTCCTGCTTGGGAGTTGATTATTGTTGATGATGGTTCAAATGATGAAGATGCTTTAAAAGGGCTTGAAAAAATAGCTAAAAAAGATAAAAGAATTCATGTTTATCATAAAGAGAATTCTGGACCTGGAGATACGCGTGATTTTGCAGTTAGTAAATCTAGTGAATCTGCTAAGTATATTTGTACACTTGATTCTGATGATTTGATTGATAAAACTTATTTGGAAATAGCTTATTTTACGCTTGAAACAAATCCTAATGCAACTTGGGCATACACTGATTCAATAGGGTTTGGAAAAGAAAATTATACTTGGAATAAAGGATTTAGCTCTAATAAGTTGAAAAAAGTTAATGAATTGACTGTTAATGCAGTTATTAATAAAGAAGATTTTTTAGCTGTTGGTGGATATGGAGTAAAGGAAAAAAAGATTTTTGAAGATTGGAATTTATGGCTTAAATTTATTGCTGATAAAAAATATCCTGTTCATAATAGTTATTATGGCTTTTGGTATAGACGTAATGAGCACTCAGAACTTTCAGCTTCTGTTAATACAAATAAAAAACGTGCTATGGAGATTATTCATAATACTTGTAAAACAATTAATGATAGTGTTGAAGCTAAAGAATATCCTGATTACAATTATAATTGGAATTATATTAGAGATGATTTTAAGTTTAAATCTGATTTTAAAGAAGAAGATAATGGAAAAATTAATATTTTGATGATTATTCCATGGATGACTACTGGTGGTGCTGATAAATTTAATTTGGATTTAGTTAATAAACTTGATCGTGATAGATTTAATTTTACAATTGTTACTACTGAACCTGGGGTAAATAATTATAGACAGCTATTCAATGATGGTACAGTTATATATGAATTACCAGCTTTTCTTGATATGAAGGACTGGCCTGCTTTTATAAATTATTTGATGAATAAGAGAAGTATTAATTTTGTATTTTCTACAAATAGTGAGTTTGGTTATTCTACATTACCATACATAAAAGCTAATTATCCTGAGATTCCTATTATTGATTATGTACATATGGAAGAATGGTATAATAGAAATGGTGGATATTCTAGAGATAGTAGTGCTGTTGAATCTGTTATTGATAAAACATTAACATGTAATGGCAATACAACTAAGATATTTATTGATCATTTTAAAAGAAATCCAAATAGTGTTGAGACAGTTTATATAGGTGTTGATGAAAATAAATATGATCCTGAAAAATATAATTGTGAAGAGCAAAGAGAAAATTTTGGATTAAGTAAAAAATATGTTATTGGATTTATTTGTAGAATTTCAGAACAAAAAAGACCATTGTTATTATTGGAAATTATTAAAAAATTAAAAGAAAATAGAAATGATTTTGAATTTTTAATTGCTGGTGATGGAAATTTATTAGAAAAAATGAAATCTAAAGCTAATTCAATGGGATTAAAAGAAAACATTAAGTTTATTGGAAATGTGCTAGATACAGCACCTGTTTACAGTGCATCTGATTTGACAATTAATTGTTCTATTAAAGAGGGATTGGCTTTAACATCTTATGAATCATTATCAATGGGAGTACCTGTTATTTCAAGTGATGTTGGTGGCCAAAAAGAACTTATTAATGATGAGGTTGGAATTATTGTTCCATTACATCAGGATGAGGAAGATATTAGAGAATTTAAATATTCTGATGAAGAGATAATGGAATATGTTAATGGTATTAATAAAATTCTTGATAATTTGGATAAATATAAAGCTAATTGTAGAAAAAGAATTTTAGATGGTTTTACTATTAATCAAATGGTTGTTAGGATGAATGATATTATTGAAGAAATTTACAACAATCCTAGTAAAGAAATAATTGAAAATGGCAGAGGTCTTTCTAATAATAAATCAATTTGTAAAGAGTTGATTACGAGATATATTTTAAGTGCTGAAGAAAAATATTTATGGGAATGCCAGGAATATAATAGATATTTTGGGATTGTGAGATATAATTATAAATTTGAATTATTTAAAGAAAAAATGTGGAGAAGTTCAGTATATAGAGGATTTGTTAGAATTCTTCAAAAAATTGGTATTATGAAAGCATTGAAAAGAATGATGGGTGATTATTAAAATGGGAGATAAAATTAAGAAGATTTTTCTAGATAAAAATTTATATATTTATGGATTAATCACAATTGTGTTTTTTGGGATTTTATCTAAACTAGAGTTTGCAACAGATTCTTATGTTGTGTTTATGCAATCTACTAAGCAATATATGTTATGGTTTTTGAAATCTGGAAGATTACTTTCTGCTTGTTTTCTAGGTGCATGCAGATTATTGAACTTAGGAACACCTTTTAGAATGTATACTATTTCTTTCATTATTGCAATTATTAGTACAATTGCAGCAATGTATTTATTACATAATATGATAAAAGAAGATATAAAAAATAAGTTTATGGGGTTTATAATTCCAGTATTAATTGTTATTAATATTTTTTCTATAGAATTATATTTATTTATGGAAAAAGGTATTATGATGTTTTCGGTATTACTTGAAATATTAGCTGTATATTTCTTTAAAAAGGCATTAGAAAAAGATAAGAAATTTTTATTATTATCTATTTTGATGATGTTGCTTGCTAATTTTTCATATCAGGGAACAGTTGGATTATTTGTTGTAATTTCGGCAATATATGTTATAAAGTATTCTAAAAATATTAAGATGTTTTTATTAAATAATTTGTTAATTGGTATTGTTTATGTTGTGCCAGCTTTAGTTAATTATGGAATTGTAAAAATTTTTTTCCATAATGCTAGAGTATCTGGTGGAATTAATATTGTTAAATCGATTTCTAGAATATTGGAATTGTCAAAGTCTATGATGGTTGAAACATATGGAATGCTTCCTAAATATATGTTTATTGGAATATTTGTAGTATTGATTTTTTTGGTTGTAATTGCAGCAATTATTAATAAGAAGAGAGTTATTGTTTTATCAATGTTGTATGTAATTGTTATTACGTACCTTGCAGCTGTTGCACCACAAATAATGCAAAGTACTGATGCAATAGGATTTGCTGCAAGGAATACTTATCCTTTTGCTGCTATTATTGGTGCATTGTTGCTTTTAATATATTTATCTGATATTAATATTAATAAATATATTCAGTGTTGTTTTGTTATAATTATTTCAATTTTGTTAATTTTTCAATATAGAAGTTTTACTGCATTTGAAAGAGATAGATATATTGTTAATTATATGGATAATCAATTTGCTAAAATTATAAGAGAAAAGCTTAATAATTATGAAACTAAAAATAAAATAGAAGTTAAACGTGTTGGCTTTGTTACAAAAGGAACTGGTGCTTCTTATTCATATCCTGATATTAGAATTAGTGGTGATATGAATTTAAAAGCTAATTTTCCGGAATGGGCAAGGGAATATTTTATTCAGTATGCAATTGGTAGAAAATTTGAAATGATTAATATTGATAAATCTGAATATTCTAAATATTTTGTTGATGATAGTGATAATTATTTTAAAGATTCACATGTGATTTTTGATAAAGATGTTATGTATATATATATTTATTAAATTTTGAAAGGAGGACTTATGAAAAAAATTTCTGTTGTGATACCAATGTATTGTGAAGAAGAAGTTGCAGATATTTGTTATAAAAGAGTTGTTAATAATCTTAAAAAATTATCTGATAGATATAGTTATGAAGTTGTATTTATTAATGATGGTTCAAAAGATAATACTTTGAATATATTAAAAAAGATTGCTAGTAATGATGATAATGTTAAAATTATTTCATTTTCTAGAAATTTTGGGCATCAAGTTGCAGTTATAGCTGGAATTAGAAATGTAACTGGTGATGCTGTTATTATTATGGATGCAGATTTACAAGATCCTCCTGAATTATTTGAAGGTATGATTGAAAAGTGGGAAAATGGTTATGATGTGGTTTATGGTAAAAGAAAGACTAGAAGTGGTGAATCTTTATTTAAACTTTTAACTGCTAAAGCTTTTTATAATACTTTGAATAAATTATCTGAGATTGAAATACCTAAAGATACAGGTGATTTTAGGCTTGTTGATAGAAAAGTTATTGATGTTATTGCATCACTTCCTGAACACAATAAATTTTTAAGAGGATTGTTTAGTTGGGTTGGTTTTAATCAGTATGCTTATGAATATAATAGAGTAAACAGAGTTGCTGGTAAAACTAAATATCCATTTAAGAAAATGTTTAAACTTGCTACTGATGGTATTTTGAGTTTTTCAGCTAAACCACTTAAAGTTGTTGGAGCAATTGGATTTTTTTCTGTAATTGTTTCGATTGTGATTTTGGTATATTCTATTGTTTCGTTTGTGTTTAAGCTTAATAGTTTAACACCTGGGTGGACATCAATTATGTGTACAATGACATTTATAGGTGGGATTATTCTTATATCTCTTGGAATGATTGGTGAATATATTGCCAGAATTTATGAAGAGAGTTTGGGTAGACCTGAATATATTATAGATGAATTAATAAATTTTAAAGGAGAAGAGTATGAAGAAAATTAGTATAATAATTCCTGCATACAATGAGGAAGAAGCGTTACCAGCTTTAATGGATCGTATTACTAAATTTGCTGATGATACAAAGGATTATGATTTTGAATTTTTATTTGTTAATGATGGTTCAAAAGATAGAACTATTGATTTAATTAAAGAATATCGTGAAAAAGATAAGAGAGTTTGTTATGTTGATTTTGCTAGGAATTTTGGCAAGGAGACAGCAATGAAGGCTGGAATTGATTATGCAACAGGTGATGCAGTAGTATTCTTGGATGCTGATTTACAGGATCCACCTGAAATTATTACTGAAATGATTAAATATTGGGAAGAAGGTTATGATGATGTTTATGCTCAACGTAAGAGCAGAAAAGGTGAAACTTGGATGAAGAAATTCACTTCTAAGATGTACTATAAAATTCTTCAAGATTTAACAAATGTTCCTATTCAAAAGGATACTGGTGATTTTAGATTACTTGATAGAAGATGCGTTAATGCTCTTAAAGTTATGAATGAATCTCAAAGAAATTCTAAGAGTATGTTTAGCTGGATTGGGTATAAAAAGAAAGCTATTTTCTATGATAGAGATCCTAGAGTTGCTGGTAAAACAAAGTGGAATTATTCTAAATTAATTAATCTTGCTATTGATGGTATTACATCTTTTACAACTTCACCACTTAGAATTTCAACTTTTATAGCAATACCAACGTTTTTAGTTTTATTTATATATTTTATATATGTAATTGCTAAGTCATTTATTGTACATCAACCAATTCAAGCTTTCCAAGCTACAATTTTATTAATTTTGTTCTTTTCAGGAATACAAATTATGTTGTTCGGAATTGTTGGAGAATATTTGGGTAGAATATTTAATGAAACAAAAAATAGACCATTGTATTTAGTTAATGAATATAATGGAGAAAAAGAGAATAATGAAAAACTTTTATCAAAGGATAAGTAATTTTGTTGAATCAAAATACAAATTGATTTTTGTAATTTTATTGATATTTGCATTTATTTTTAATTTATATAAGATTGATAAAGTACCTAATGGTGTTAATTTGGATGAAGCGGGACTAGGAGTTGATGTTTATTCAATTGCAAATTATGGTACTGATAGAAATATGAACAAGTTTCCTGTTTATTTTCAAAATTTTGGAGAGGGACAGAGTGCGTTATATATCTATTTGGTTGCGATTTTAGTTAAGATGTTTGGATTTAGTGTTTTTATATTGAGAATGCCTGCTTTAATTTTAAGTGTAATTGAAGTTGGGATTATATATCTATTAATTGCTAAATTTAAAAGTCGAAAGTTCGCTTTATTTGTTATGTTTTTAACAATTATTTCTCCATGGCATTTTATGAAATCTAGATGGGCATTGGATGCTTATTTATTATCGGCAATGTTAGTTTTTTCAATGTTTGCATTTGTGGAGGCTATTGAAAAAAGGAAAAAGTGGATTTATGCTTTAGCTGGATTATTATTTGGAATAACATTATATTCTTATGCGATTTCATATATTACTGAAATTATAGTATTTATATTATTAGGTATATATGTTGTTAAAAGTAAGAAGATGGATTTAAAAGAATTTATTTGTTTTATAATTCCTTTTATTATTATGGCAATTCCTTTGATATTAATGCAGATGGTTCAATATGATTTAATTAAACCAATTAATTCATTCTTTAGTTGTACTAAGCTTCCTAATACAAGGGGGCATGAAATTAATTTTGATATTTTAAAAAATATTGGTTCTTTAAAGAATGTGTTTATACAGGATATTTGGATTTTTAATTCGATACCTGGGTATGGTAACTTATATTTTATTGGGTTAATATTTGTTCCTGGAATGTTTATTTCATTGAAAAATGCTATTTATAAAAAAAGTTTTATTGATTTTTTGATGAATGTTTGGTTTTTTTCGGGAATAATATGGTGTCTGGTTGTTGAGTGTAATGTAAATAGATTAAATGGTGTTTATATTCCAATTATGTATTATATTGGAGTGATTGTTAAGTTTATAATTGATTCGAGATATTATAGTTTGTTTTTTGGAATTATTGTAATATATTTAATATCATTTATAATGTTTGTAAATACTTATTTTATGGTACTTTCGGAAAAAGATATATCTCTTTTTGATAATGGTGTAATAGAAGTTGTAGAACATGTAAAAAAGGAATATAGTAATGTAAGGAATATATATTTTGAGCTAAATGATTATAATTATTGGATTTATGAAGCTTTTTCTGAACATATTTCACCTAGTGAATATACTAAAACATTTAAAAGGAATGGATTACTTGATGTATCAATAGGTAGATATCATAATGGTGAAATTAATGTTAATGAAATTAATGATAAAAGTGTTTATATTTTAAATAATCCTACAAAAGAAAATATTTTAATTGATAAAAATTTTAGAAAAGATAGTTTTAAGTCTAGATATAGTATATATTATAAGTAGATAAAATAATGGAGGATAAGTTATGTGGGGAGATATTGCAATAGCGTTTTTATTAGCGTTTATTACAGCATTTGTTATAACACCATATACAATTAAACTTGCTAAAAGAGTTGGGGCAATTGATATGCCTAATGATAGGAGGGTTAATAAAAAGCCTATACCTAGAATTGGTGGAATAGCTATTATTGCAGGATTTATAGTATCAGTAATATTTTTAGTTATTTCAATGAAGCTTGAAAATAAATTATTATTTAAAGATTCAAATCAATATCTTGAAAAATTAGTTGGTTTTTTTGTTGGAATAGTTATTCTTGGAACTATGGCTTACATTGATGATATTAAAAGTTTGAAGCCATGGCAAAAATTGATTGCACAAATTGTTTCTGCAACTATTTTATATATTTTTGAAGTTAGGATAGATGCTATTAATGGATTTATAATTCATCCAGCTTTTAGTTATATTTTAACTGTTGGTTGGATTGTTGGAATTACAAATGCAGTTAATTTGATTGATGGATTGGATGGTTTGTCATCTGGAACTACATTGATTTCTTGTATATTTTTATTGATTATATTTGCTACTAATGGATCATCTATGATTTCTGTTATATTAATAACAGCATTGGCTGGTGCAATAACTGGATTTTTACCTTTTAATGCTAATCCAGCTAAAACATTTATGGGAGATGTTGGTTCTCAATTTTTAGGATTTAGTTTAGCAGTTATTTCAATTTTTGGTATAGCTAAGACTGTTACATTAGTTGTATTAATAGCTCCTGTTTTAGTTTTAGGATTACCGATATTTGATACAATATTTGCTATTATTAGAAGAATTAAAAAAGGTAAATCTTTAAAAGCTGTTTTTCAACCTGATAAAGGTCATTTACATCATAGATTAATTGCTAAAGGGTATACTCAAAAGCAAGCGGTTATTATTTTATATGCTATTACTGCAGCACTTGGTATGTTTGCAATTATATTTGTGTATGATGGTATTATTAAAGCTTTGGCTTTTATGTTCGTAGTTGCAGTGATGCTTTGGATTGGTAGAGCAGAATTGTCTAGATATAATAGTGATTTATTGAAATCAAATAAAAAAGATATGGAATAGAGGTTTTTAATGGATAAGAATAATATAATTGATCCATCTTTAGAAAATGATTTTGAAGAAAATCAAGAGAATTACTTAAGACCGCAAACTTTGAGTGAGTATATTGGTCAAGAAAAAGTTAAGGATAATATGAAGGTTTTTATTGAAGCCGCAAAAAAAAGAGGGGAAGCTTTGGATCATGTTTTACTATATGGTCCTCCGGGACTTGGTAAGACTACTCTTGCTAATATTATTGCAAATGAGATGCATTCAAATATTAAAATTACTTCAGGACCTGCTATTGAGAGACCTGGTGATTTGGCTTCAATTTTGACATCTTTACAAGATAGGGATGTTTTGTTTATTGATGAAATTCATAGAATTAATAAAAATATAGAAGAAATTTTATATCCTGCACTTGAAGATTATGTTTTAGATATTATTATAGGAAAAGGTCCAACGGCTAAATCAATCAGGATTGATTTAGCTCATTTTACTTTAATTGGTGCTACTACAAGGGCTGGATCTTTGACAACACCTCTTAGGGATAGATTTGGTATTACTGAGAGATTGATGATATATGAAAATGAAGAGCTTGCTACTATTGTAAAAAGATCTGCTAGAATTTTAAATATTTTAATAGATGATGATGCAGCTCTTGAAATTGCAAGGAGGTCTAGAGGTACTCCTAGAATTGCAAATAGATTATTAAAGAGAGTTAGAGATTATTCTTTGGTTTTGGGTGATGGTGATGTTAATTTAAATATTGCTAGAATTGCTTTGAATAAGCTTGATATTGATGAGATTGGTCTTGATGCTATTGATAAAAGAATATTGGAAACAATGATTGAAAAATATAATGGAAAGCCTGTTGGAATTGAAACTCTTGCTACAACACTTGGTGAGGAAGAATCTACAATTACAGATGTTTATGAACCATATTTAATTCAAATAGGTTTTATTGCGAGAACTCCTAGAGGGAGAATGGTTATGCCTGCTGCTTATAAGCATATGGGATATCCATACCAAGATTTTTTCTAATAAATGAGGATATTATGAATAAAAAGAAGATTATAAATATTTTAATTCAATTTAGTATTTTTGCTTTATCGCTTGTATTATTTTTGGTTGCTAGATTAACAGCTCCTGCGACAGATCTTGATGAAGTTTGGAATTATAATACAGCAAATGCTTTTGCAATGGGATTAATTCCATATAAGCAAGTTAGTATGATTACTACACCATTGTTGCCAATGATTAATTCTATTTTCTTAAAAATAGTTTTTAATGGTATTATTACATATAGAGTTTTGATGGGAATTGTTTTTGCATTAATTGTATTGTTTATATATTTAATAATTAGAGAGCTTAGTAGTAAGAAATTGTTATCATATATCTGTGCTTTTTTTATAGGAACTTTATTAATAAATAAGTTTTTACTTGATTATAATTATCTATTTTTATTGATTGTTTTAATGATTGCTTTTTTAGAAGTAAGAGATTTAAAGAAGAATGAGAATTTTAATTTCAATCATAATTTATGTGTTGGTTTATTAACTGGATTAGCTTTTTTAACAAAGCAAACGATTGGTTTGCTTTTAATAATTGTTGTAATTTTTGAAGTTTTTATATATATGAAGAAGATTGGCTTTGATTTGAAATTTACTAAATTTATAAAATTAATTGGTGTTAGAATATTTGGAATGATGATTCCTATTACAATATTTTTAATATATCTAGGTGTTAATGGAGCTTTTAATGATTTTATTAATTATGCTATAAAAGGTGTTAAGGAATTTAGTAATAGTATTCCATATTATAGACTTTTTGATAGTAATGATAAAGTTGTTTCAATTATTTCTAGGTTGTTTATTATTGTATATATTCCATTATTTATTACGTTTATTTTAGAGTGTGTAAAGAATAAAAAGATGAAAGATGAATTAATGAATATTTATGTTTTAGCAATTTGCTCAATTCCAGTGATTGCTATTATATATCCAATTAGTGATGATTTTCATTTAATTGTGGCATCGGTATTTGCATTAACTGTTGTTGCTTATTTATTGATTTTTTTATTGAATGAGATTGATAAATTTGTTAAGATTGATGTTTTTTATAAGAAATTATTATTAATTGGATTATTGTTTATAATTATTTTAATTTCATTTAAAAATGCAATAATTGAGAGAAATCTTAATATTAAAGAAAATGTATTGGTGCCATTTAAACATTATGAAGGGATATATGTTCCTAAATATTTAAGTAATAGAATTTCTGATGTGACTGATAAAGTTAGATTATATAGTAATTCTGGTAGAGAATCAATTATTATTGATGCAGAAGCGTCTATTTATGATATTGTTTTAAATAGGTATAAGAAAAATTATGATATGCTTTTGATTGGTAATATTGGTGAAAATGGTGTTGAAAAAATAATTAATGAAATAAAAAATTCTCATAATGTTTATTATTTTGTTAAAAATCCACAATATGCTTTAAATTGGCAACTTCCTGAGGATATTATTGATTATATTAGAAATAATTTAAAATATCATGAAACAGTTTCTGTTTTTGATGTTTATTATAAAGATTAGAAATGAGGGATTATGAAATTATTGATGCATGTTTGCTGTGCACCTTGTAGTGTGTATTGTATTGAAACTTTAGATAAAAAAGGGATAAAACCTGATTTATATTGGTATAATCCGAATATTCATCCATATAATGAATATGTTTCAAGACGTGATTGTATGATTGAATATGCTAAAAATATTAATTTAAATTTAGAAGTTAATGATGACTATGGTCTTGAAGAATTTTGTAGAAATGTTGCAGGTGATCCAGCTTCTAGATGTGTTAAATATTGCTATCCTGTTAGAATGAGGAAAGTTTTTGAATATGCAAAAGAACATGGTTATACACATGTTACAACTAGTTTATTATATAGTATTTATCAAAAACATGATTTTCTAAAAAAGATTATGTCTGAGCTTGCTGAAGAGTTTGGTATTGAATTTTATTATGAGGATTTTAGAGTAGGTTTTTGGGAAGGACATGAAAAGGCTAAAGAAGCTGGAATGTATTTACAAAAATATTGTGGATGTATTTATAGTGAGAATACATCTGATGTTAGAAATAAAATAAAGCCAAAGTTACCGGATAATTTTGTGTTTGTACCAGTTACTAGAAGTGTTATTATAAAAAAAGAAAAAGATAATAAAGAGCAATATATGGATTTATTGTTTGAAGCAGACCCTAGTAAAGAGTTGATTGAGAAGTATTTGAATATTGGAGATTTATTTGTTCTAAGATATAAAGAAGAAGTGGCTTGTTTAGCTGTAGTTGTAAAAGTTGATGATAATATTTGTGAATTAAAGAATATTGTTATTGTAGAAGAGTTTAGAGGTCGTGGATTTGGAAAACAAATGATTAAATATTTATCTGATACCTATAAAGTTAAATATGATAAAATGATTGTTGGTACGACTGAGAATAATATTCCATTCTATGTTAAACAGGGATTTGATAAGCATTTTAAGACGGTTAAAAACTTTTTTGTGGATAATTATGATGAAGAGTTGTTTGATGGTGGTTTGAAGTGTAGTGATATGTATTATTATGAGAAATTTTTGAAAAAATAAAAATATTTTAATTTAAAGTGTATGAATATTTGATTTGTAGAAAAGAGGAAAAATGAAGATATATGTAGTGAGACATGGCCAAACTGATTGGAATTTTATGAATAAATTGCAAGGACAGACTGATATAGAGTTAAATGATATGGGAAGGGAGCAGGCAAGAAATACTGCTGAATTATTGAAAGGAAAGAAAGTTGATTTAATAATTTCATCTCCTCTAAAGAGAGCTAGAGAAACTGCTAATATTATAAATAATAATTATAATCTTTCTATTATTGAAGATAATAGGATTATGGAGAGATATTATGGCAAAAGTGAGGGGTTAACAAAACTAGAGAGACAAGAATTGAAAAAGACCAATCCTGAATTGGAATATATATGGAATTATAATAAAAATATTGATTTTAATAATATAGAAGTCACTAAAGATTTTTGTAATAGAATTTATAGTTTTTTAGATGAAATAATAGAAAAGTATGAGGGAAAAGATATTTTAATTACGACACATGGTGGAGTTACCATAGTAATGGGGTATTATTTTAGAAAGATTCAATTGACTGAGCTAGTTGATACAAAGAGAGTACCGGGATTGAAAAATTGTGAAATAGCTGAGTATGAAGTTATTTAATTAGATATAGAAAAAATAAATTTTATCTTTTGTGAAATAACTTTTTTTATTAAATTATTTTAAGGAGGGTATTTAAATGATTGAGTCAAAGGGATGGAACTGGAAAATAGTCGAAGGCAAGTCAGAAGAAAAGTGGAAGAATCTTATTATTTATTAATCTGATATCTATAAAGTTAAATATGATAAAATAATTGTTGGTATGACTGAAAAATAATATTCCATTTTATGTTAAAATGGGATTTGATAAGTATTTTAAGACTGCTAAGAATTTTTTGTGGATAATTATGATGGGGAATTATTTGATGGTGATTTTAAATGTAGTGATATGTATTATTATTCAAAAGATTTAAAGAAGAAATAGGGTGTGTTATGTTAGATAAAATAATTGATTCTTGTAATTATGTTGTTAATAATAGTAAGAATGTTAAGATAAACTATGAAAAATTAGATAATTTTATTAAAGATATTGATTGCAATAATTTAAAAAATTGGTTATTGTTTAATCCTAATAATTTGTTGGAATTTGATATTTCAAAATTAATTAATTTTCTTCTAATTTTTGAGTCTATAGATTATTGTTTTTGGGGAAATCCAAAATGGGAAATTATTGCTGATGATGGAAGTAAAAAAAATGGATCTGATGCATTGTTATATTGTATGTTAAAATTGTTTCGTATTAAAGGATTGAATGAACTTGAATATCTTTCTATGGATGAATTTAAAAAAATATTAAATGGAAATGTTGAAATTCCTTTATTAAAAGAAAGACATGAAACTCTTATTAAAAATGTAAAAATTGTAAAAGAAAAAATGAATGGCGATTTTTATAATTATATAAAGGATATTTATAAAGATGATGAATTATTTAATATTATCATAGAAAATTTTGATTCTTTTAGTGATTTTAGAATTTATAATGATAAAAAGATTTATTTTTATAAGTTAGCTCAATTATTAACATCTGATATTTTACATATAAGAGAATATTTTGAGAAATTCACTGTTGACTATTCAAATTTACTTGGTTGCGCTGATTATAAAATACCTCAGACATTGAGAGCGATTGGTATTTTAGAATATAATAAAGAATTATCAAATATTATTGATAATGGTAAAGAATTGGAAAAAGGTAGTGAATTTGAAGTGGAAATTAGAGCTAGTCAGTTATTTGTAATTAATTATATAAAAAATAAAATAAATGTTAATGCTATTGATATAAATGACTATTTATTTTTATATTCAAAAAAAGTAAAAACTATTGCAAAGCCATATCATTTATGTAAAAATACTAATTATTAAACTATTTTAAGGAGGGTATTTAAATGATTGAGTCAAAGGGATGGAACTGGAAAATAGTCGAAGGCAAGTCAGAAGAAAGGTGGAAAAATCCAAGTATTGAGTCTTATTATTTATTGAATAGATGGATTTCACAGAATAAAAAAGATTTTTTGGATTTAGGATGTGGACTTGGAAGACATTCAATTTTATTTGGTAAAAGTAATTTTAATGTAAATTGTTTTGACATAAGTGAAGAGGCTATAAATAGAACTAAAGCTTGGGCTGAAAGTGAAAATTTAAAGTTTGATTATAGTATTGGTGATATGCTAAATTTACCATATAGAGATGAAAGCTTTGATTGTATTTTGTGTAGAAATGTTATCTCACATACTGATACGGATGGAATGAAGAAAATTGTTGAGGAAATATATAGAGTTTTAAGAAAAGATGGTGAATGCTATTTAACTCTTGGTTCAAAGGATACTTTTGGATTTAAACAAGAAGACTGGCCACTTGTTGATAGTAATACTAGGTTGAGAATGGAGGAAGGCCCTGAATATAAGGTACCACATTTTTTTGCTGATTATAAATTAATAAAGGAATTATTTTATAAATTTGAAATTCTTGATATTTATCAAGTTGTTAATTATTATGAAAAAAATCATGGATTAAATGAATCTTATCATTATCATGTTTTATTAAAAAAAGTATAGTTAATTATATTATTAAATTGGAGTAATGTTGTGATTTATGGTTATAGGATAAAATGGATGAAGTTAAGAGAAGAATTGAAAAATAATTGTTAAGAAGAAATAAATTTGATTTTTTCATAGACTGCTTACAAAGTATATAAAATATTTTGTTAAACAGTCTTTTCTTTTTTTGTTTAATATGAAAGTTGTTGAAATAGAAAAAAATAAGTATCACCAAAAAGCCCATATGGGATAAAAT
>ERZ772974.320-NODE-320-length-37643-cov-10.180510_pt1 | contig 37643 bp, 28 predicted proteins | sample MGYA00580671_ERZ772974 | MGnify/ENA primary metagenome ERZ772974 (study PRJEB29015, sample SAMEA2738065) | human oral metagenome | biome: human oral; feature: human-associated habitat; material: saliva | place: China | collected 2218 ... | reverse complement strand
CCGCCGACCCTCTGCTTGTAAGGCAGATGCTCTAAACCAACTGAGCTAAACGCCCCTCACTTTCTGTAAGGCGGGTGCAAAGGTAAGTGTTTTTTTTGTTTCTGGCAAACAATTAAGGAATTATTTTAATGTAGGGTGCTATTATTTACATCTTTCTTCATTTCTATTTGATATCTTTCTGTTCGGTTATGTGTTGTACTTGTAGTAGGTCGTTAGGCTTGTTACACAAGCTCTTTTAGTATTCTTTCTGCTCCCTTTAATTTGCAAAAGGAGGCTCTAAATTATCAGAGAAAGACTTTTGTCATTGGGGAAAATAGATTATTTTACGTTAGATTTAAAGCCGTTTTCATCTAAAAAATAGTCTATTTTTAATAAGAAAATAAACAAATAACGAAGAAAAAATAAGCTAAAAACTCTGCCAAGAAGAGTTCTTCTCAAACATAGTGAAGCATTTGTATTCAGAGAGACAGACTTCTTTTCAAAAATAGAAGGAGTTTATCAACGTGGCAAAACACTAATATTTACAACAAAATCATTTGTTTTTTTACCCATATTACTTCGTCTCTTTTTCTAAAAGTTCGTACATTTGTAAGCAGTATCAATCAATACCAAACAATGAAATATATACTATTACCTAAACAAGATAAGCTCCACCAGCTACCTTTCTATTTTGCTGTCGAAGAATATGTAGCCCGTCATTACACCGAAGATGATTATTTCTTAGCATGGCGTGTACCCCCTACTGTGATGTTAGGGCGCAATCAACTGATTGAAAATGAGGTGAACGTTGATTATTGCAAGGCACATTCTATCGACATATTCAGGCGTAAGAGCGGTGGAGGATGTATCTATGCCGATGAGGGGTGCATACAGTTTTCGTATATCTCACACCTTTCTAATGCGAATGAAGCCTTCGTTCAATACATGAATCGCATGGCTAATTTGCTACAAAGTATTGGTATCAATGCTCAATTATCAGGGCGAAATGATATTCTCATCAATGACACAAAGGTTTCAGGATGTGCTTTTTACCAACTTGATAACCGCTGTGTTCTGCATAATTCATTGCTTTTCAACACGCAACTATCGCATCTTTCAAATGCACTCACGCCCTCACTTGCGAAGCTCAAGAGCAAGGGAATCGATTCAGTTAGGCAACGTGTCACCAACGTATCACAATATACTGACATTGAAATAACTGCCTTCATGCGCTATGCTCAACAACAATTCTGCCATAGTGAGGTGTTAGAATTGACCGAAGAGGATATGCAGGGAATTGAAAGAATCGAACAGGAGTTAGCCTCCGACAGCTTTGTTTATGGTAAAAATCCGAAGTATTCTATTGTAAAAAAGCACCGTTTCGAGGGTGTGGGAACACTGGAAGCGCACATAGAACTAAAGAATAACACGATTGTAAACATCAATTTGATGGGCGATTATTTCCTCCTTGGAGATATTGATTACGCTCTTCTGAAACCATTGAAAGGCGTGGAGTTTACGAGAGAGGCTGTTGAAAATATTTTAGAAAACACTGATTTGTCGACTATCATACGTGGCTTTCAAGTATCGCAACTGCTCCGCTTGCTCTTTGGACGCAAACCACACGTGATGAAACCAGAGTGGTTGAAGATTGATCTAACATCGAAGAAGTCTACTGGCGAGACTGCTGGAATCTTGTCGAAACACCACATGAACACCATCTGTACGAGTGGCTTATGTCCAAACAGGGCTGAATGTTGGATGGCACGCACGGCAACTCTGATGATTGGGGGCGATATCTGCACCCGAAAATGCCGTTTCTGCAACACTTTGAGTGGGCGACCAAGAGCATTAGATAGCAACGAACCGACCAGAGTAGCCGAATCCATCAAGGCTTTAGGACTGCGTTATGCCGTCATCACATCGGTGGATCGTGACGATTTAGACGACTATGGAGCTGCACATTGGGTACAGACAATCAAGGAAATACAGCGTTTGAACCCCAAAACAAAGGTCGAACTACTTATCCCTGACTTTATGGGTAAAGCCAAGCTCATACGTCAGGTAATGGCAACAAAGCCCCATGTGGCTGGTCATAACATGGAGACTGTGCGACGACTGACACCTTCTGTGCGTTCAGTAGCACGTTATGACCGAAGTTTGGAGGTGTTGCATGAGATTACGGAGTGCGGTATTACAGCTAAAACAGGCTTTATGTTGGGCTTAGGGGAGACCCACGAAGAGATATTAGAGACGATGGATGACATTCTCAAAACGGGTTGTAAGCGTCTAACCTTGGGTCAGTACCTTCAACCAACAGCCCACCATCTCCCCGTATCAGCTTATATTACACCCGAACAATTTGCCGATTACAAGCGCATAGCATTGGAGAAAGGATTCAAGCATGTGGTGAGTGGACCGCTGGTTCGCTCTTCTTATCATGCTGCAGAGGGGTAAAACAAGATTGACAATAGGCTCTCCCCTACCCTTTACTGACATGGTTTAGACAGAATGAAACAATGACAGATTGTCGTAATGACATATTTCTAAGATAGAGGAGACGTGTTTTTAGACCTAAAGACACAATGACAAGTCGTCTTAATGACATATTTCTATGACAGAGGAATACAGGTACACGACCTTCCGTTAGGCGCTTCTCCTCCTTTAACTATCAAACAAATGTTCAATGTCCAGCTGCTTCATAACCGCAATAATCGGTTCACCAGATGGCGTGTAATTGACATTTCCACAAGTGAAAAGTTCATTCACAAGGTTATCCATCTCACTATTGGTCAACACCTGCCCCTGTGGAATAGCGGCATTACGTGCTAAACTCAAAGCGAGTGTACGATCGATATCTTCCTTCACACTCGCCCCACTCTCCACAGCCGACGCCACCATATCTTGGATAAGACTAACAGCATTGAGCCCTTCGATGCCTGCTGGCACTCCATTCACAGCATAACTATCACCACCGAGACTATCCAATTGGAAGCCCATCTCTGCCATTTCAGGGAGGATGCGATCGATGATTAACTTGTCAGATACCGTGAATTGCACCACTTCAGGGAATAGAACCTTTTGCGAATGAGCCTTATGAGATGACAACTGCCGCAAGTACTCCTCAAATAAAATGCGTATATGAGCACGGTGCTGGTCGATAATCATCAAGCCAGACTTCACCGCTGTCATGATATAACTACCCTTATACTGATAGTGCGAAGGTGACTTTTCCTCTATCATCGACTCGTTTGTAGAGGTTGTAGAGGCTGATGAAATAATCAAACTCTCGTCTGTTGGAGTCGTATTAACATCTAAATCATCCTGTTCAAAGAGTTTCGATTGACGTATCTCTGCATTCCCATCCAAACCAGAGTACAACTCCTCCCAACCCTCTGGCACACTCGGCTTCTGCGGTTGGGCAGTTTGTTTAAAGGGATTAAACGATGGGTTGATTTCAACCTTCGGTGCTTTAGTTCCTGAATGAGGGTCGAATACAGGAATATCAGGCTTCCCTTCGGTATCAAAGTCAATCGAAGGAATATCATTAAAGCGCCCCACGGCTTCTTTCACAGCTGCTAAAAGAATCTGCCAGATGGCTTGCTCATTCTCAAACTTTATCTCCGTCTTTGTCGGATGAATGTTTACATCAATGTTCGTAGGCGGTACTTCAAAATAAAGAAAGTAAGGAATCTGCTCCCCCTGAGGGATGAGTCGATCGAACGCAGTGATAACCGCCTTATGAAAATACGGGTGTTTCATATAACGTTCATTAACGAAGAAGTACTGCTGGGGCGTCTTCTTGCGTGCAGACTCTGGTTTCCCAACAAAGCCATGGATATGACATAGACTCGTGTCAACGTCGATTGACAAGAGATCTTGGTTCAGTCTCTTCCCAAACACCTCAACAATTCGCTGTCTATAGTTGCATGACCGAAGATTAAAAAGCTCTGTTCCATTACTATATAAGGTAAAGGCTATATGCGGATAAACCAATACTATGCGTTCAAAAGCATTGATGATATTATTCAATTCGGTGGTGTTCGACTTCAAAAACTTGCGTCGTGCAGGTACATTGAAGAAGAGATTCTCAACCAAGAAATTACTTCCTACAGGGCAAGAACAAGGTTCTTGATTCGTAAAACGACTACCCGAGATAGACAGATGAGTACCGAGATCATCACTCGCCATGCGTGTCTTCAATTCTATCTGCGCCACCGCAGCAATCGACGCAAGTGCTTCTCCACGAAAGCCCATGGTATGGAGTGAGAAAAGATCATCTGCCTTCCGTATCTTTGAAGTTGCATGTCGCTCGAAAGAGAGGCGTGCATCAGTCTCTGACATACCTTTTCCGTTATCAATCACTTGGATAGATGTGCGCCCCGCATCGACTACTAAGACATTAATTGACGTTGCTCCAGCGTCGATGGCATTCTCTACTAGCTCCTTGATAACAGATGCTGGGCGTTGAATCACCTCTCCCGCTGCAATCTGATTGGCTACACTATCGGGTAAAAGTTGTATGATATCACTCATTGATTAATAATGCTTAAGCAATAAACAAGAATAAGATAAGCAGTGCTATAACACCTGCAGAGAGTATCAAAGACACCCACATGGCTGTGAAACGATTGTGTTTGTGTGTCAAAACTTGCGGTCGCAAGCTATGAGAAAGACGCCTTTGAAGTCCCTCACGATATCCCTCCTTTGGCTCATCTTGCTGTTCTAACTCATTTTTCGCACGCTTCTCTATATCTGAGAGAAACTCTTTACGTTCATCAACATACATATATTCATGATGAAAACGACGGGGCTTTGATGATTGAAAGAAGAACATATTTCAAAGGAGTTAATGATGTTAATAATGTGAAGAGAAGTTGACCTATTGTCGGAAATGATTCTACCTATTGTCGTAAATGATTACGACAATAGGTTGACAAGGGGTCACTCTATACGTTGTCGAGGTGGCAAGATGACTTGAGCATTGCGCTTGGTAGCTGCCGTCTTACGTGCCGCACGACGGAAGATATCATTCTTATCCTTTGGACGAACATTATCAAAAAGCTCAAAGTGAGGCAATGTCAGGCGATCAGGGGGGATCTGCGTCATCGGACTGATTACACCATCTGCCTTAGACATCCATATTTTTTTCAACTTACGTTCGGGTGTTATGAACATACGAAGGGTATCTGTCTCCGTGTAATTATGCCCTATCAACGTACTGTCTTTATCGGTATGATAGAACACAACTTCTACGTTTCCCCATGCGTCCACACGCCTAACAGCACCATTGACAAAGTCTGCACGCATATCACGTGACGATATTTGATTATAGTGCTGCTTATCTGGAAGCGTCTCAATAGAGAACGCATTGCCATAGACAAAAGCCTGTCGAATGGTGGAGTCATTCATGTATGCCTTAATCGAATCGCCAACAAGTTGACGGTTACCACTCCATACTATCGGGTAGTCATACATAGTCATACAAGAGTCTTTCGTATTAGCAACAAGGAATCCACATACGGCTTGTACATCCGTGCGGAACGCCCTCACGTTATTGACGCCATAGATTTCACGATACATCTTAGGCGTGTTCATGTAGAATCCCTTCATACTAATAGTGTCGGCATGAACGAATAGTGTGTCACCCTGAGAGAAGTCCTTTGCAATCGGACCAGGCTTTCCACCAAAAGCAATAGCCGCCGAGTCAGTATAGTGAAGATAGTCTCCTTTGAAGGCATGTTTCTGTTTCTCATCTATATAATAGACGTTTCCTTCCCCTGTTCCTTCGTGAGTGTTGCTATTATAAGTAAGGTCGCGACCAGTGATTGTACGCTGGTTTAGCTTATCAATAATCTTCACATTACCATGTCCCTCACTATATCCAGACTTGGCATTGTAGATTACTTCATCGCCAGTAATCACTCTCTTTTGTCGACGATCATCGATCTTCACATTAACACGAGCTGTGCTATGACCAGTCTTCTCATTATAGAATACATCTTGACCTATTATGGTTCTATCATTTGCCTTATCGACTATCTTTACATTACCATGCCCTTCGGCTTCACCTGTCGAACTGTTATAAACGATGTTATCCCCCTCTACATCTTGCTTTGGAGATGTAATCGTTGAATGACCATTAAGCTCCATGTTGTCAGTTCGACTATTATAAGTTCCATCGTTAGTATGCACGACTTCGGCCTTTGCTGTTCGAATAACTGACTTGCCAACAACGTGTACCAAACCAGTTTCTGTATTACCATGTGCCTCTGGAGTTGTGATTCTGTACTTAGGAGTAAACATAACAACATTACCAAAGAAGTTCGCATCATGGCTCTCTGTGTTATAATCACCTTGATCGGCAATAACAGTATTTCCATTGTAAACCAAGGTTCCACGACCACCGAAGTAATTGGCAACTTTCGATGTCATGTTATAGTCTAAGCTATCACAACGTAGCGACTTTCCAGGCTGACGAACAACAACCTTTTCTCTAACATGAACCATCTGAGACATACCATCATAGTGAAGACGACGACAATCAAGCGTCACTCCACCTGGTCGAGTCATATGAACTTTACCGAAAGCTTTAAACCAATTCGATTGGTCATTGAAGTATGCACTATCACAACTAAGCGTCATTCCCTTATAACGCAACCGAACATTACCCTTTGCAATCTGCACATCTGGCATCAACATCTGGTTGTGTCTAAGGTTATCAGCATGGTCTATATAGAACTTACTACCCTTCTTTTCCGTCACTTTCTGAGCCAGAGAAGGGTAGTTATAGCATAACCCAAACAGGCATAGAATCGTGATTAACATGATTCTATGCCCGCAAAGCTTATATATATAAGTCTTTTCTAATGTCATTTAATCCAACCTTCATACTTGAACTTACAATCCTTGTAGCGAGGATTCATTCGAACATAAGTGTTCTTAATCTTGCTTACAACCCATTCATGAATTATCTCTTGACGACGATGAGCAATAACTATATCACGCATAGTTTGGAAGTCTTCTGTTATCGTAGCTCTATGTTCGTCGGTACGACTCTTTAGCTTTACGATAGCACAAACAACCTTCCCTCGATTGTTAACCATCTGAAAAGGAGCAGAGATCTCACCAACTTTCATAGTGTCAACAACTCGTGCTACTTCCGTTGGTAAGTCCTTCATCTTGAAGCGTGAAGTGCGTGAGTTATCTGACGAGTTGACCATGAGACCATGGTTATTCTTCGTATCTTTGTCATCAGAAAGATATGCGGTAGCATCTTCGAAAGTGAATTTCTCTTTGCGAATATCGCGCCCAATAGAGTCCAATCTTTCCTTTGCAGCATCAATAGAAGCCATTGATACACGAGGTTTCAATAGGATATGACGACAATTAATCTTATCTCCTCGACGATCAATCAACTGAATGATATGATACCCAAACTCGCTCTCTACAATCTTAGAAACCTTCTTCGGATCAGTTAGATTGAATGCTACTGCAGCGAAAGCAGGGTCTAACACTCCTCTTCCCATATAACCTAATTCACCGCCCTGACGCGATGATCCAGGGTCTTCGGAGTACAAACGTGCTAAAGTGGCAAAGGATGTTTCTCCCTTTGTTACACGATCCGTATAGTCACGTAGTTGGTTTTTAATACGATTGACTTCCTCTGTCTCCACCTTTGGTGTTTGTGTCAAAATCTCTACTTCCACGGTAGTTGGAATCATAGGAATACTATCCACTGGTAGCTTCTTAAAGTATTCTCGCACCTCTGCTGGTGATACTTTCACATCACCAACAAGCTTTTCTTGCATCTTCTGAACCAACTGACGATTCTTATAATCATCGTGTAAGTCTTGTCTAAGTTGTGCTATACTCTTATGTTGGAACTCCTCTAGTTTCTCCTTAGAACCTATTTGTGGCAAGGAAATCCAGTAGTTGATTTGTTGATCAACTCCCTGTGCTATCTCCGACTCAGTCACCTCTACACTATCAAGGGCGGCTTGATGAAGGAAGAGTTTCTGCACTGCTATTTGTTCAGGTAACACACACTCTGGGTCTCCATCCCACTTCATTCCCTCTGCTTCTCCTTGTAGTTTCATGATCTCGACTTCGGACTTTAAGATTGGTTCATCACCCACAACCCATATCACTTCATCGACAACATTGTTGGCTTTATCAACCTGGTTCGTATCTACCGAATCTGTTAGAACTAGCGGTGCAGAGGCACGAAAGGCACCTGCATGCAAGCCCATTGCCACAAGCGTAACGCCTATGAGCAAAGCACCTGTCTTACATTTATTTATCTTCATCTGATTCCTTTATTATCACTTAATGCTTATTGACTGTAGCAAGCACAGCCTTATCAACCACAACTTTATATTTCTTTCGCAATGAATCGACCCAATTCTTCTCAAGTTCCTTTTGATAATCAGAAACCACAAGATCGCGTACATCATCCAAAGACTCTGGTGCTTTCAACTTCTTACCATAGGTTGCACCAATAGGAAAGTCCTTCATCTCTTTCACAGGAACACTCATTCCAAACACCTGCTCATCGACAAGTTCACTATCACCCTTACGGAAGATTCCCTTCTCAACACGTATGCGAAGTGTGCTATCAGCATTGAATGTCTTACGCAGTGCATCATTCCATTGTGCAAAAGGGAGTCGCTTCACACAATCCTTCACAGCCTCAACATCAGCTTGATTCTTTACATGATAAGCAATGCCTTTAAAGCGTGGTTCAGTCCATTTATATTGTTTCCTATGTTTGTGAAAGTAGTTTTCTAAGCCCGTAATATCTGCTGATGCCTTATCCCAAACCATACGATTACTCATCTCAACCATCAATAAGCCATCATAATACTCACGGATAAGATTCTTCAAATTAGCATCCTTTTCTTCCAGTTTCGCAAGTTGTTTATCAAGCAACTGCTCACGAGTTACACCCTTACCAGCCTGCTGAACAAGGCTATCTAACTTCTTATCGACAATCTGATCACGCAATCCACGCATCTCAATAAACTGTAAGATCCGTGCATGCAACGAATCATAAGGAGCCAATCCTTCATGTGCAATCATCTTAATAATGTGATAACCATAAGGAGAAAGTGTTGGTTTACTAATCTCACCAGGCTTCAATGCCAACATAGCACGCTCGAACTCCTGTACAGTCTGCCCCTTTTGTAGTAAAGGCAACTCGCCTCCGTTCTGTACAGACTCTCGATCAGCAGAATACTTCCTAGCCAACTCTCCGAAGTTTGCTCCATGCTGTAAAGCATTATAGATAGAGTCTGCCAAGACCTTAGCTTTCAATTCTTCTTCTTTTGTCGCACGCTGGTTTATTCCTACAAGAATGTGTGCACAACGCCATAAGCCACCATTCACATCAATACTCTTCTTCGTCTCTTGATAAATATCCCGAGCCGCTTTCTCAATATCTGAGTCTGTTAGGAACGATGGACGAACCTGCTGATCTCGATAGGTAAGGAACTCCTGCTTGAAGGAAGACAATGTATCCAAACGAGCATCCAAAGCCGCTTGTACCTTCAACTTATAATTGATGAACAGGTTCACATAATCGGCTATACTCTTCTTATCAATGACTCCTTCAGCATTGTTCTTATTATATGAATACTCAAATTCAGAACGACTAACTGGATGCCCATTGATAGTCATTATGGTTGGGTCACTCTGCCCAAATACCATCGTGGTAGACAGCAGTGATAATAATAAAAGAGCCTTGACTTTCATTGTTATTATTTAAAACACACATACCCTCTCCACTGCTTTTACAGAGAAGAGGGCGGTTAATTATTAATCTGTTAATTACTCTGGACGAGAGTAGTTTGGTGCTTCACTCGTAATAGTGATATCATGTGGATGACTCTCCATAACGCCTGCGTTGGTGATACGAGTAAACTTCGCATTGTGCAAATCTTCGATAGATGCAGCACCACAATAGCCCATTCCAGAGCGAAGACCACCAACAAGTTGATAAATAACTTCTTGAACTGTACCCTTGTAAGGAACGCGTCCTGCAATTCCTTCTGGTACCAGTTTCTTTGCATCGTGGATATCATTCTGGAAGTAACGATCACGTGAACCATTCTTCTGTTCCATAGCCTCCAAAGAGCCCATACCACGATAACTCTTAAACTTACGACCATTGAATATAATCGTGTCACCAGGAGATTCCTCTGTTCCTGCAACCAAAGAACCAATCATCACACTGCTTCCTCCAGCTGCCAAAGCCTTCACGACATCACCAGAATAGCGCAATCCTCCATCAGCTATCAATGGCACTCCCGTTCCTTCCAACGCTTTATAAACATCATAGATAGCACTCAACTGTGGTACACCCACACCTGCTACAACACGTGTTGTACAGATAGATCCAGGACCAATACCTACTTTCACAGCATCCGCACCATTATCAACAAGGAACTTAGCTGCCTCTGCCGTCGCAATATTACCCACTACAACATCAAGGTTAGGGAAGGCTGTCTTTACATCATGCAACTTACCAATAACACCTGCAGAATGTCCATGAGCAGTATCGATGACGATAGCGTCTACACCTGCAGCAACCAATGCTTCGGCACGCTCCATGGTATCACCTGTAACGCCAACACCCGCTGCGACACGCAAACGACCCTTCTCATCCTTGCTTGCCATAGGCTTATCTTTAGCCTTTGTGATGTCCTTATAAGTGATTAGACCTACAAGATGATTGTCCTTATCGACTACTGGCAACTTTTCAATCTTATTCTCTTGAAGAATCTGCGCAGCGGCAGTAAGGTCGGTTTGTTGATGTGTAGTAACAAGGTTCTCCTTGGTCATCACGTCATCAATCAACTTATCCAAATGGCGTTCAAAACGCAAGTCTCGATTGGTAACAATGCCTACTAAGTGGTTATCCTCATCTACAACGGGGATACCACCAATGTGGTAATCGGCCATCATCGCGAGTGCATCCTTCACAGTTCTACCTTTTAAGATAGTCAGTGGGTCATAAATCATACCGTTTTCAGCCCTCTTCACGATTGCAACTTGGTGTGCTTGATCCTCAATAGTCATGTTCTTGTGGATCACACCAATACCACCTTCTCGAGCGATGGCAATCGCCATTGAGCTCTCCGTAACGGTGTCCATTGCCGCTGTAACAAAGGGCACATTGAGATCAATGTGGCGTGAAAACTTGGTTTTCAACTGTACCTCTTTGGGTAATACTTCCGAATAAGCTGGGATTAAAAGGACGTCATCGTAAGTCAATCCGTCCATCTTGATCTTTTCTGCAACAAATGATGACATAATGATTTGGAAATTTATTGCATGCAAATTTAGCAATTAATTATCAAATAGACAGGCTTTTTCTCCATTTTCTCTAATCGAATTAAAGCTATTTAACGGCAGCTTAGTACGATAATAGAATATCTGTAATATCACATGGAAAAAAGATATAGTAACGGATGTTCTGATCTTCTTCTGGATATAAGATTCGTGCATTTCATACATCTTCTAACTAGTAGTTCCCAACTAAAGAGAACTGACCTCGTTAGCAACAGACAAGAGATTGAAAAAAAAGAGACGCCTTCTTCACATCAAAGAAAGCCTCCCTTCACAACAAAGGAAGCCTCTCTTCAAATCGAAAAAAGCACTTCCTTTAAGTCAAAATTATATTTTTTATATGCGATTAGTTTGCCATCTCTGACAGAAACTTTATACGTACCAACCGGATAACATCCTCACTATAATCACCACCAAACTCTTCCATTGCCACATCTAGGCTATCTGTCTCACTGTCCATGAAGTAGTCATAGATGTCATTGATTGTATCATCATCGTAAACATCCTCTAGGAAGTAATCGATATTGAGCTTCGTTCCACTATAGACGATCTCTTCAATCTTTGTGAGAAGATCATCGAAATCAAGTCCTTCTGCCGATGCAATGTCATCAAGTGGGAGTTGTCTGTCAATGCTTTGGATAATTTTTACCTTCTGCATAGACTTCTTTGCGACCGTTCGCACACGTAGTTCTTCGGGGCGTTCGATGTGGTTTTCTTCGCAATGTTGCCTTATCAATTCACAAAACTCTTTCCCATAACGCTTCGCCTTACCTGCTCCTACCCCTTGAATGTTCTGTAGTTCCTCTTCATTGATAGGATACATCATTGCCATCTGCTCTAAGGATACATCCTGAAAGATGACGTATGGAGGGATTTCTAACTTACGTGCTATCTTCTTACGAAGGTTCTTTAGCATGGAGAAAAGCTCCGGATCGAGAACAGCAGTGCCCGTCAATGGTGTATCATCGTCCTCTTCATCCTTAAATTCAGCATCCATTACGATCATAAACGACGTTGGCGACTTCATGAAGCGTTTGCCTGCTGCTGTCAACTTCAGTAATCCGTAATTCTCGACATCCTTCTTCAAATAACCAGCCAAGAGTGCTTGTCTGACTACAGGGTTCCATATCTTCGGGTCTTCATCTTCGCCGGCACCGAAGTCTTCAAGCTCGTTGTGCTTATGATCTTTTTGATCATCTGTCGCCCTACCTTTGACGAAGTCAATGACATACTCTTGTCGGAAGTTTTCTTTCAAAGCCTTCACTGCTTGGAGAACTATCAAGAGCTGATTCATTGCCTCAATCTTCTTCTTCGGGTGCAGACAGTTATCACACATACAACAATTATCCTTTGGATATTCTTCACCAAAGTAATGAAGTAACATCTTACGCCTACAAACAGACGATTCAGCATAAGCCTCAGTCTCTTGTAACAGCTGCCTACCAATGTCCTGCTCGGCTACAGGCTTTCCTTCCATAAACTTCTCGAGTTTCTTCAAGTCGTTCTTTGAATAGAAGACAATGCAGATCCCTTCCTCACCATCACGCCCAGCACGTCCTGTCTCTTGGTAATATCCCTCCAAACTCTTCGGTATATCGTAATGGATAACGAAGCGTACATCAGGTTTATCAATACCCATTCCGAATGCTATTGTAGCCACAATAACATCCAACTCCTCCATAAGGAAGTCGTCTTGAGTCTTCGATCTCGTTTCCGAATCAAGCCCTGCATGATAGGGCGCAGCCTTTATATCATTAGCTTGAAGGATGGCTGCCAACTCTTCCACCTTCTTACGTGAAAGACAATAGATGATTCCGCTTTTACCAGTATGCTGCTTAATGAACTTAATTATTTGCTTGCTTGTATCGTCATCACTCCTCTTTGCACGTACCTCATAGTATAGATTAGGACGATTAAAAGAGCTTTTAAACTCGGCACAATCCTCTATTCCAAGACTACGAATGATATCCGTCCGCACCTTATCGGTTGCTGTTGCTGTGAGCGCAATGACTGGTGCAGCTCCAATAGTATCTATTGCATAACGTATCTTACGATATTCTGGACGGAAATCGTGTCCCCATTCAGATATACAATGAGCCTCATCAATCGCATAAAAACTTATCTTCACCGACTTTAGAAACGCCATATTCTCCTCTTTATTGAGGGATTCTGGGGCTACATAAAGTAGCTTTGTGCGTCCGGAAACAATATCGGCACGCACCTTATCTATCTCCGCCTTCTTTAAAGAAGAGTTAAGGTAATGCGCTACACCATCCTCTTCACTGATACCATTGATGACATCTACCTGGTTTTTCATTAATGCAATAAGAGGCGAAACAACAATAGCTGTACCCTCCATTATCAGTGATGGAAGTTGATAACACAGGCTTTTACCACCACCTGTGGGCATTAGCACGAAGGTATCATGTCCTGCAAGAAGATTGCGTATAATGGCTTCTTGATCACCTTTGAACTTCTCAAAGCCAAAGTAATATTTAAGTTTTTCGGTAAGATTGAGCTCTTTTGTCATGTTAATAGTTGGTGATTTCCTATCCGTTTATGGTTTTGGTAGAAACAAAGAAAGTCTGCTGATGCAGCGTTACACACTACATCGGCAGACTATACATATATGTTATGAGGCTGAACCCGATTGTTGGATATGAGCCTTATCGAGCTGTTGACGAACATATTGTTCCGTCACCTCAAATTCTTTTACGTCTCTTGATGGGACTTCAAACATAGCATCCATCATTACAGACTCTACGATTGAACGTAGTCCACGAGCTCCTAACTTATATTCAACAGCCTTGTCTACAATACAATCAAGAGCAGCCTCTGTGAAAGTGAGCTTTATTCCATCCATTTCAAACAGCTTGATATACTGCTTAACAATGGAATTCTTTGGTTCAATAAGGATGTTGCGCAAAGCTTCTCGATCGAGTGGACTAAGATAGGTAAGCACTGGCAAACGACCAATTATCTCTGGTATAAGACCAAAGGACTTCAAGTCTTGTGGTAAAACATACTTCATTAAGTCCTTTTTATCTATCTTTGTAACATTCTGAACAGAGTTATAACCAATCACATGTGTATTGAGTCGCTGTGCTATCTTACGTTCAATGCCATCGAAAGCACCACCACAAATAAATAAGATATTGCGGGTATCCACATGGATATAGTCCTGATCAGGATGCTTACGACCACCCTTTGGTGGGACGTTAACCATTGTTCCTTCCAATAACTTCAGCAATCCTTGCTGAACACCCTCACCACTTACGTCACGTGTAATACTTGGATTATCACTCTTACGGGCAATTTTATCAATCTCATCGATAAATACTATACCACGTTCAGCGGCTGCTACATCGAAGTTAGCTACCTGTAACAAGCGTGAGAGAATACTCTCCACATCCTCACCAACATAACCTGCTTCGGTGAATACTGTTGCATCGACAATGGTGAAAGGAACATCGAGAAGTTTCGCAATAGTACGTGCCAATAAGGTCTTACCAGTACCAGTTGAACCCACCATAATGATGTTGCTCTTCTCTATTTCTACACCATCTTCGTTCTTCGGTTGCTGAAGTCGCTTGTAATGGTTATACACTGCAACTGAAAGATAGCGTTTAGCTTCATCCTGTCCAATGATATATTCGTCAAGATACTGCTTAATTTCTTTGGGCTTAGGAACCTCCTTTACCTTAAAAGCAACACTACCAGTATTCTCATCATCAGCCAATGCGCCTGTCTGTGTAACTATCTTGTAAGCCTGCTGTGCACAATCTTCACAGATGTAACCATCCAACCCTGTGATGAGAAGCTTAACTTCCTTCTCACTGCGACCACAAAAACTACATTTCTTCTGGGGCATTATTTACTCCTTTACTTATTTGATTCTGTATTGTCATCAGACGTATTGAGGGCATTATTGGAAGACTTCTTAACAAGAACATCATCTATCATTCCATATGCTTTAGCCTCTTCTGCGTTCATCCAATAGTTACGATCACTATCATTCCAAACCTTCTCGAAGCTCTGATGGGAATGGTCACTAATGATAGTATAAAGCTCTTTCTTGAACTTCATAATCTCTTTTGCTTCTATCTCAATGTCGGATGCCTGACCTTGTACTCCACCTAAGGGTTGATGAATCATAACGCGACTATGCTTTAGTGCAGATCGCTTCCCTTCTTTTCCAGCAACCAATAATACTGCTGCCATAGATGCAGCCATACCAGTACAGAGGGTTGCGACATCACTAGAAATAAATTGCATGGTATCATAGATACCCAAGCCTGCTGTCACACTTCCACCTGGTGAATTGATATAAATAGAGATGTCTTTACCAGGGTCAACAGAGTCCAAGTAAAGAAGTTGAGCTTGTATTGTATTAGCTGTATAATCATCTACTTGTGTACCAAGAAAGATGATACGCTCCATCATCAAGCGTGAGAAAACATCCATTTGGGTGACATTCAACTGACGTTCCTCAAGTATATAAGGGTTTAAGTATTGTGCTTGTGCCTTAACAACATCGTCTAGCACCATACCATTCATCCCTAGGTGTCCTGTGGCAAATCGCCTAAAATCATTCATTGTAATCCTTTCTTATATAATAATGTGACAAAAATAGAGGTTATCGACCTCCCTTATTATTGCCATATTCACAAAGAGTATGCCATAAAACAGGCATCTTCTCGCTTACTATAAGCAAAGATAAGGAAAAAAACCGATAACCTCTATATATAAAAGAAGATTTTTCTTAAAATTGTTACTCGCTTACAAGTTTGTTGAACTCATCGAGAGTTACAGTCTTAGTATTTAGCTTCACTACCTTCTTAATAGCGGCAGCGAGCTTACGATCCAATGCTGCTTCTACGAAAGAATCGATGTTCTCGCGCTTCTTTAACATCTCATCAGCATAACCGTTCAAGTAGTCCTCTGGAACATTAGTCATACCATATTGAGCGAACTGCGCACGTGCCATCTGGCGTGCACTCTCACGCACATCATTATCATCGACCTTAATATCATTAGCTTGTGCTAGCTGTTCCTTGATTAAGTGCCATGTGAGTTCTTTGACGCTCTGCTCATAGTTCTTCTCTACAAACTCCTCGCCCTTATCTTGGTTGTTAGCCAACATAATGCGCTTCAAGAGAGCATCTGGGAAAGTAAGATCGCCCACTTTCTTCTCACAATAAGCACGAAGATCCTGAACGAACTTATAGTCAGAATCACCCTTCAACTGCTCTGTCAAACCATCAGCGATAGCCTTACGGAATGCAGCCTCATCCTTTATCTCGGTATCTTCACCATATACGCTTTTCCATAACTCAGCATTATTCTCGGCCTTTACGAAGCGTGAGATTTCAGTGATCTGATACGAGAAGTTACCCTTATGTTCAGCAACTTCTTCCTTCTTGATCTTCAATAGAGAAGACACCTCGATATCGTTATCTGGGTAAGCTGCAGTAGGATTGAAAGTGATAATATCACCAACCTTTGCACCATCAAAGAGCTTCTTCTGATCCTCAACCTTTATATATTGTGGCATCAAAGAAGCACCCTCTACAGTAATACCACCTTCAAGAGTATTACCATTCTCATCCAACTCACGAAGATCACCCTTCAACAAGTCACGCTGTTCTGGATCGAAAGTCTCTGCCTTATCATAGTGACCTGCACGGCTCTGGAACATCTCAACTTGCTGATCAATCAGCTTATCATCAACCTCAATCTCATAGAAGTCAATCTTGTTCTTACCATTTAATTCGATCTTAAACTCTGGTGCAACAGCAATATCAAACTTAAACTCATAAGGTGCAGGTTGCTCTAACTCTACAGGCTTTTGAGCCTCTGATGACATTGGCTGACCCAACATCTGAATCTTATTATCAGTAATATATTTCTGTAGATTCTCGCCTAGGATCTTATTGATAACATCCATCTTCACCTGTGGACCATACTGACGTTTAATCATGCCCATTGGTACTTGCCCCTGGCGGAAACCTGGTACATTAGCACGCTTACGATAATCCTTGAGGGTCTTCTCAACCTCATTCTTGTAGTCAGACTCTTCTACTGTAATGGTCATCAAACCATTTACTTTGTCTGGATTTTCAAATGAAATCTTCATCTTGATATTATTGAATTTATGTTTAATTATTATTTATCAAATGTTTACATACACGCTAAGAGTATTGCACTTCATAGGGTATTTGGTGTGCAAAGATACTTAATTTTTCGCACAACCTTATCATATATAGAGGGAAATTTGTTTTTTTAACCTAGGTAGTAATGGTTAAAAACGAACTTATCAGCACTCTTCAAAGCTCAAATCTCGACCCTTTTCCTCCAGAAAAGGGATCCTTTAAGAATCCAATTAGCAAGAGTTCTTATAACAATCAGGCTTCCCTTTTCTATTATTAAATGTTAATTTTAGTATTAAAGTAAGATTCTTTTCACAAAAAGAATTATATTTGTAACAAATAATACAATAAACCTAAACAGACATAAATACTAACCGACCTAAACAAACAAGAAGCTTAAATCAAGTTTACCAGGTCGATATTATTCATCTAAGACACAATACTTAATATGAAACAGCAATTTAGGAAGCTGGGGATGTTTGCAGTTGCAGCTGCCATTTCTACAGGATCTGCCTATGCAGGAAAGTCTGCTATGCAACCTATGACAAGTTTGCCTGTCATGCAACAGGACAATAACACTTGCACAGGACAGGTTGTCGATGCTAATGGTGACCCTATCGTCGGAGCAACAATCATGGCAAAAGGAACTACACATGGTACTATTACCGATCTTGATGGTAAGTTTTCTCTATCTAACGTAAAGGCAGGTACAATCATTATTGTCAGCTATGTTGGTTATGAAAAGAACGAGATTATATGGAGAGGAGGCTCACTTAACGTTACCTTAAAAGAAAGTACACAAACCATGGATCAGGTTGTTGTCATTGGTTATGGTAGTGTTCGCAAAGCAGATTTAGCTGGTTCTGTAGCTGTAATGAGCGACAAAGCCTTCAGAGATCAGCCTATTAAGAACGTTAGTGAAGCCTTCCAAGGACGTGTAACAGGTGTTAATGTTGTCCAAAGTGGCGTACCTGGTGGTGGCGTAAAGATCCGTGTGCGTGGTACGAGTTCAATCCATCGTAACAACGACCCACTATATGTTGTTGATGGTATCGTACGTGAGAATGGACTCGATGGTATCAATACTGAAGATATCCAAAGCATACAAGTTTTGAAGGATGCATCGTCTACTGCCATCTATGGTAGCCGTGGTTCAAATGGCGTTGTACTCGTTCAGACCAAGCAAGGAAAACAAGGTCAACAGAGTATCATGTTTGATGCTAGCCTCGGAATTGCCAACGCTTACAACATGCCTAAGGTGATGAACACAAAGCAATATGCACAGGCTTTACTTGATGGAGGTAAGATTACAAACCAAGCAGAGCTACAACCTTACCTCGATGGTACGAAGCCTGGTATTGATTGGATGGATAAGATTCTCCGCACAGGAACTATTCAGAACTATAAACTTACGATATCTAAAGGTAATGCCGACACCCAATACTACATGAGTGGCAGCTACCTAAAGAACAAAGGTGTCGTTGAGAATACTCAATTTGAACGTTATCAAGCTAAACTCAACATTCACTCTCGCCTTTATAAATGGTTTGAATTCACAGGAGACCTCGATTACAGCCATGGAAAGAGTACAGGAGGTGGTTTTGATATGTCGCAATATAATCCACTATGGATTGCTGAAAACTACTCTCCAACCATGGAGATGTATGACCAGAAAGGCAATTTTATGAAGGATCCTTATAACTCAATTCAAGCCAATCCTTATGGTATTTTGATTGCAAATGCTAGTCAATTTCGCACAGATATACTCACTGGTCATGCAGACTTAAAGTTCCATATTCTTCCAGGACTTACCTTTACCAGTACCAACGGATTTGATTACTTTGATGGCAAAGGCTATAGTTTCTCAACCACAAGGGTACTTCCTAAGAGTAGTATGGGCAACAATGATCATCAACGTGCCACTTTACAAACCACCAATAACCTTACTTATACAGGCGCATGGGACAAGCATAACCTCACAGCAACAGGTGTATTCGAGGCTACACAGAGTACCACTCGTATGATGGGGCTCAATGGTACTAACCTTCAAACAGAATCCGTTGGATGGTGGGATTATAACAATGCAACTAACCGAGGTGGTTCAAACGATTACAGCAAGTGGGGACTTCTCTCATGGGTAGGTCGTGTAATGTACAATTACGATAATCGCTACATGCTAACAGGAACGTTCCGTGCCGATGGTAGTTCACGTTTCTCAAAGAAGAAGTGGGGCTATTTCCCATCTATCGCTGCGGCTTGGACCATCAGTAATGAGAAATTCATGAAACCAATCACATGGATTAGTAACATGAAAATCCGTGCTAGTTATGGTCTTATCGGTAATCAAGGTGTACCCGTATATGCAACCTTAGGCACCATGACTGCTACTAACTTTGATTTCGGAACATCAACTACTTACACAGGCTACTGGGCTAAAAACATCGCAACCCCAGACCTAACATGGGAGAAGTCGAAACAGTTTGACATTGGATTGGATGTTAGCTTCCTCAATAACAGACTGGAGTTGAGCATTGACTACTTCAATAAGAAGACCACCGATGCCTTATTAAAGAAGTCACGTACATACTATCTCGGTGGTACACAATACTGGGTTAATGCTGGTGAAATTACCAACAAAGGTCTTGATATTGCGCTTACAGCACGCATCATAGATACTCCAGAACTTTCATGGACATCTACTATCAATGGTTCTTATCTAAAGAATAAAGTCGTAAAGTTGACATCACAAGATCCAATTCTCTATGGTAGCTCACCTTCTCCAGGCACAGTTGAACCTTCAACTATCATTAAGGAAGGGCAACCTATTGGTACATTCTATGGTTACAAGTGGGCAGGTCTAAACGCAAATGGTCTCGACAGCTACTATGCAGCCGATGGGAGCATCACCACAAGTCCCCAAAGTGCAGACCGACAGATACTCGGTTGCGCTAATCCAGACTTCACAATGGGTTGGAATAACTCAATTACCTATAAGAATTGGGAGTTCAATGCCTTCTTCAATAGTGCCTTTGGAGCACAACGATTAAACCTTGTTCGTTTCGCAATGAACTCCATGGTAGGTGCTTCAAAGTTTGTTACTGCAGCCGATTACATCAGTGAGATTGGTAAGACAATGCCTGCTCTTAATGCTGTAGGAAACAATAACCTTGGCAACTCAAGCAAGTGGATTGAGAATGCAGATTACTTCCGCTGTGAGAACATAAGCATAGCATACAATATTGCTCGCAAGCACACTCACTTTGCTGATATACGCTTAGCATTGAGCATACAAAACCTCTTTACAATCACAAGCTACAAGGGTGCTGACCCTGCAGGTATGTCTTTTTCTAACAACAACGTCGACATGGACAATGGTATTGATATGGGCACATATCCTAATCCACGCACCTTTACATTCGACATTCGCTTTAACTTCTAACAAAATAACGATATGAAAAGAAATATATTCTATGGCTGTATGCTTCTTGCTTCAGCCCTTACACTACAAGCATGTAGTGATATTCTAGACGAAGACCCCAAAGGTAAGCATACCCCTGGTAATTTCTTCGCTTCACAAAACGACCTTGATGAAAGTCTGTATGCCCTCTATGAGCAGGTGAATCATACTCAAAACTACACCAATCCAGGCTATCCTCAATGGCAAGGTGACGATATTACGGCTAATCCAGGCTCTAATAAGCAGGCTTGTGCAGAGATAGATAAGTTCCAAGTGTCCGATAACAACAAGGGTGTAAGGGATGCTTGGAGACTACATTATAATCTCATTCAAGCAGCTAACTACATCATTGACAATGCAGAGAAGACGCCTGTTGCTAAAGAGAACATCGACCTTGCCATCGCTCAAGCACGTTTCTGGCGTGCATACGCATACTATTATCTTGTGCGTGTGTTCGGTCCACTTCCCATCAATCTACACAATGAAGATGACAACGGAACAACTAAGTTAACTGATGTTCAGGGCGTCTATGACCTCATCGTATCGGATCTGGAGGCTGTTGATGCTGTCAATCTGCCAACACATTACACATCAGCTCCAGCCCAACTCTTCGGTGTTGACGTCTATGTAACGCAACAGGCGGTGAAGTCAACACTAGCTGCAGTCTACATGTCAATGGCTGGTTATCCTCTAAACAAGGGTCAGGAATATTATGCGAAGGCTGCAGAAAAGGCAAAGGAGGTTATTGATGGTGTGAACAGCGGCAAGTATAACGCTACTATGGATGCTGATTGGCGTAACGTCTATTCGTATGGTAACAACTACAACAAGGAGACTATCCTTGGAATCAACTTCTCCCCAACAAAGAACTGGTCGACTGATTCAGAGTTCTCAAGCTGTTGTTTCTTTGAAAGTCTCGGTGGATGGGGCGATGCATGGGGTGAGATTAAGTTCTGGAAAGACTTCCCTGATGGTCCACGTAAGCGTGCCGTCTATGATCCACAAATACGTTTAAAGGATGGAACGCTCGTTGATTGGTGGGCACTCGATGGTAGTGGCAAGCCTATTGTGGCAGAACGTCACCCAATGTTCTCCATCTTTACCATCAATGCAGACGATAATGGCAAGGAGATTAAAGCACCTTACGACTACACCAAGAAGCCTTACAAGGGTATGTGTACCGACACTCGCCATCAACTCATACGCTATCCAGAGGTATTACTATGGTATGCAGAGAGTGCAGCACGCAGTGGTGGCAACCTCGCACTGGCTAAGGAATGTTTGAAGAAAGTGCGTGCTCGCGCTGTTGATGGGGCTGCGGCAACAATCGTTGATGGTGTTGCTATTGATGCTATGACCCCTAACCAGCTTGCTGAAGCTGCCTTCAAAGAGCATGGATGGGAAGTTGCTGGTAACTGGGTTGCCCTTGCTACACGCCGAAGTGATGAGTTGCGTATGAACATTCTACGTAATAACTTCGAGTATCGCAAGGCTAACGTACCACTCACAGTAGCCGCTGGGTTCGTTGCAACAGAGAGTGTTCCAGTCACAGGAACATGGAATGATAACATGAACTACTTGCCTTATCCAGGTACAGAAGTTGAGAAAAATCCAAACTTGAAGCGATAAGTTATTTATTTATTAAACCTATCCTGCTCACCTATTGCTTACTCTTCAAAAGAGTTTGCGATAGGTGGGCTTTCCATATTATAGTGATTATAACTACTCAAAGCAATGAGTGAAACACATTGTCACTACTATAACTAAATAAGAGTAATCCCCCTGATTATCTGCTTCGAAAGTATATCTTACCAAGGCAGATACCATAACAACCCTACCAAAGAGACTTGTACTGAGATAAGTAAATACACCCAATGGTTTCAGTACTACCATTGTCTTAACGAAACGAATCTAGAGTTTGTTTCACAAGAAACGCCCCTCTCCATTCGAGAAAGGCGTTTCTTCATATCGAAGAGGGCATTTCCTTGTATCAAAGAAACGTCCCCTTTGTTTTTGACTAATACTATTCTATCCTCTATTCATTTGGAAGAAGGGAGAGAAGAAGGTTTTAATAAAAGAAAACGTAACCATATCCTGCGATACACATAAGATATGATTACGTTACTCTTTACCGAATAGCTTTGCGGAAGTAGAGGGATTCAAACCCCCGATACACCTATGGGCGTATACCGGATTTCGAGTCCAGCGCATTCGGTCACTCTGCCATACTTCCTTACTAAATGCTGTGCAAAAGTAAGCATTTATGATGTAAACAACAAATTATCAAAGGGTGAATTTCGCTCTAACTGATAATTAATAAAACAATGATGTAAGCTCTTATCTAATGTTCAACTCCTATTGTCTATTATAGTTCAACACCCTCTTGCTGTGCTCGCTTACGCTGGTCTAACAGCTGGAAGTCCTTCTTTTGTAGCACGAAGTCTGTACCCAGATACTTCTCCTTAACAATCTTATTGGCGGCTAACTCTTCTGGCGTCCCTTTGAAAAGGATGCGTCCTTCAAACAAGAGATAAGCTCGATCGGTGATATTCAACGTCTCATGCACATTGTGATCGGTGATAAGAATACCGATATTACGGAACTTCAATCGCCAAACAATATGCTGAATATCCTCAACAGCGATAGGGTCTACACCCGCAAAAGGCTCATCTAGCATGATAAACTTTGGATCAATAGCCAGACAACGAGCAATCTCACAGCGACGACGCTCACCTCCAGAAAGACGGTCACCAAGGTTTTTACGCACCTTCTCGAGGCGGAACTCACGGATAAGACTTTCCATTTTATCAATGCGTTCCTGCTTATTTAACTTCGTCATCTCTAATACACTCATGATGTTGTCTTCGACACTCATCTTGCGAAAGACACTTGCTTCCTGTGGAAGATAGCCTATACCCGCACGCGCACGCTTATAGACAGGATAATTAGTAATCTCTTGGTCGTCAATATAAACATGACCTTCGTTAGGAACAACAAGTCCTGTTGTCATATAGAAAGATGTTGTTTTTCCTGCACCATTCGGTCCGAGCAACCCGACAATCTCTCCTTGTCGCACACTAATACTCACACCATTTGCCACAGTACGCTTTCCGTACCGCTTCACCAACTTGTCCGTATGCAGGATACTCCCCTCTTCTTCTGGACGCACAACTATATTATCTGTCTCTGACATAGCTATTCTTTTCTTTCGAGTTTGCTGTTATCTTGCCTCTCCTTATAGTTTGCAAATGTAGCAAAATATTAATAAAACAACAAACAACAAGGCTATATAGCACCTTGTTGTTTGTGTTTTTTAAGAGACAAAGAGTCACATCCGAGTATTACTTAACTAGTTTCAGAACCTCACCAGACGCTGAACGAACAATATAAACACCATGTTTCAATTCTATATTTGATGGTGTTCTTCCAGTCCAAATAGTCTTTCCATTCACATCAAAAACCATAACCTGTTGTGGTGTGGCTGTCTCTATACGACAACCATCATCGGTCTTTATCACATGTAAAGCAGCATCCGAAGCCGTAACAGAAGTGATACCATTAGGGATGGCTTTGAGTTTTATCATATAAGTCCCAAGTGTATTGCTGCTCTTCTTACCGATACCAGGGAAACCGGGGTTCGACATCTTGCAATAAACACGCACAACATCATCCTCTGATAAAGACTTATCAAAAGTAAATACACCAAGTATATTGGTCAACTTGTTAGCAGGAACAGGCTCATAAGCAGCCGTTTCATTACGTTTATACATCCATGTGAACTCCGTCCGTTCGGCTGCTGTTGAGATGCCACGAGCAGACAGAAGGTAAGAAAGGTCTACTGTTAACCCGTTTACTTTATCTTGAGGAACAAGGTAAGCAGTCTGTCCACTGTATCGGAAGTTCTCGATTGGAGAATCCTGAATATAGCGGTCGGGGATTTGATCAAAAGCTAGTGCATTTCCTCGAACATCAAGCATTTGCAATTTACGAAGCGCCTTCGCTCCATTAATCTCACGAAGAACTTTCTTAGGATTAGCGAATACAAGGGTCTCTAAGTTAAGGTTATTGCTTACATCGAGCTTGCTAATAGAAGCCCCCGTAACACCTAACTGCTTTAGATTCTTTGCGTCTTGATTATTCAACTGGCGCAATGATCCTTGTCCAAGAAGGGTTGGAGATGCCTGCACCGACACAAGGTTATCACTCTTCGGAAGTACAATCTCACCAACACCACTAGCACTCAAGGTCAATACTTCAAGGTTAGGACATAAAGATACATCCACCTTATCGTGCGCAGTAAGGTCTACATAATCAACATTCAAATCACGAAGAGTATTTGACTTCACCTCTACCACACCATTTACTTCACGCCTCTGTACAATGCGCAAAGTCATTAGTTTGTCGGCAGCAATAGTAAAGGTACGCTCGGAAGTAGAAGGAGTTACGAATTGGTACTCTACCTTTGTGAAGGTTCCATCAGTATTTGAAGGAAAAGATTTAACGCCTTCATTTGAGCCAAAATCACAGACAACGGGAGCATTAGCAAGCGTACGCACTGCAAACGAAACCAAGGTGGTATTAGCCTTCACACTGATTACTACCTTCTCACTAGGAATAGTTTGAGCTCTTGAAATTGTCACACAGCATAAGAATAAAGCTGAAATAAGTAATTGTTTCATCATACACATTTGTTTTAATATAGCGTAAAAGGAACGCTAGTGAGTTATTTAAATAAATAAAGAAAGCAAATAGATGACACTTTGAATATGTGGCAATCATTTTGCAATATTCGTTATTTTATTTGAAATATGCAAACAAAATAGTGCCAAACTGATAGTAAATAAGGAAAATAAATATTGCTCTTATATATATACGAAGCCATTAACACAATGAATAGAGATCATTTATTGTCAGCACACCCCTCCCCTCTTACCATTCATCAGACATTTTATTCATGCGCTATAATTCGCAAGAAGCACACAAGAAAGATTATTAAATAATGTCTTTCCTGCCTATATCTGTGATTATTTGCCTACTTTTGTAGCCACAAAACTAAATAAGAGAATCATGCTTATCATTAAGTGGCTGAATACATTCGGTAATTATCTTATGCTGATGGGACGCTCATTAAGTCGCCCGGAACGCATGAGAATGTTCTTTAAAAGATATCTTAAAGAGATGTCACAACTAGGTGTCGATTCTATAGGAATCGTGTTGCTCATCTCGTTCTTTATAGGAGCTGTGATTTGTATTCAGATAAAACTCAACGTACAAAGTGCTTGGATGCCTCATTGGGTATCTGGTTATGTAACGCGCGAGATTATGCTCTTGGAGTTCTCGAGTAGTATCATGTGTTTGATATTATCGGGTAAGGTAGGCTCAAATATAGCCTCTGAGCTTGGCACCATGCGTGTGACTCAGCAAATAGATGCCCTTGAGATTATGGGAATCAACTCCGCCAGCTATCTGATATTACCAAAGATTCTCGGTTTGATGACCATCATGCCATTCCTCGTAATATTCTCTGCTGCAACGGGTATCATCGGAGCTTATGCCACAGCCTACTTCGCACATATCATCACACCAGTAGATCTCACCGCTGGATTGCAGCATGATTTTAATCCGTGGTTTATGTGGATGAGTATTATTAAGGGCTTCTTCTTTGCTTTCATCATCTCAAGCGTATCGTCTTATATGGGCTACACGGTGAAGGGCGGAAGTGTCGAAGTGGGCAAAGCATCCACTGATGCTGTTGTCTGCTCTAGCGTTTTGATTCTCTTTAGCGATGTGTTCCTAACGCAGATGTTGAGTTAGAGAAAGACTTCCCACAGCCCTTCCAAAGAAGGGAATACCTAACGGAAGCTAGTTAGAAACGGCAGGGAAAACTTTTCATATAGTATCATTAAGAATAAGAAAACTAACAATTCTCCCACATCCCACTCTTAGTATATGGGACTCCCCTCCTTTCGGAGGGGCTGGAGGAGGCTCCTCTACTATGATTGAAGTTAAACATCTATTCAAGTCATTCGGTGACAAAGAAGTGCTGAAGGACATTAATACTGTCTTTGAAGATGGTAAGACGAATCTCATCATCGGACAAAGTGGTGCGGGAAAGACCGTGCTCATGCGTTCTCTGACGGGACTCATAGAACCCACAAAGGGCGAAGTCTTATATGACGGGCGCAACTTTGTGAATATGACAAAGAAGGAGAAGATTCTCATGAGGCGTGAGATGGGAATGATATTCCAGGGTGCTGCGCTCTTCGACTCACTCACCGTACTAGAGAATGTACGCTTCCCTCTCGATATGTTCTCGGATATGTCGGCTACTGAACGCGACAAAAGGGCACTAGAATGTCTAGAGAGAGTGAATCTATCAGGAGCAGAACAGAAGTTTCCGGGTGAAATCTCAGGAGGTATGCAGAAGCGTGTTGCCATAGCAAGAGCCATCGTTATGAACCCGAAATACCTCTTCTGTGACGAGCCGAACTCTGGACTCGACCCTAAGACTTCCCTTGTCATTGACGAACTATTGACGAGTATCACTCGAGAGTTCAACATGACTACTATCATCAACACGCATGATATGAACTCCGTGATGGGTATTGGCGAGAATATAGTATTCATTGCAGATGGTAGGAAGGAGTGGCAAGGCGATAAAGATTCTGTCATCTCATCACATAATAAGAAACTGAACGACCTTGTCTTCGCATCGGATCTCTTCAAGAAGGTGAAGAGCATTGAGCTATCCGCAGAGTAAATAGCACTTCATAGGATTATATAGGAGGGGCAGCACCTACCCAAAATCCGCTGGCGGGCATAGCCTTCTAAACGAAGAAATAACATCAATAACCCATCCGAAAGGATAAGCAGGGAAAACGAAATACGCACGTATTGCCTTTCGTTTTCCCTGTTTTTCGTTTGTCTCCTGGCGTATTTTGCACTAGTCTCTAGCCTATTCGCCATCATTCGCCAGCGCATCTCTTATTGCTTACAAGCCTATCCCACATTGTTTTCTAACGCATTCCGCATTAGTTCCCAACCTATTCCGCATTGTTTTCCTGCGTGTTCTGCATTGTTTTTGAACGTATCTAATCGTATTATCAGACTTAGATAATACTTTATCACACTTAGATAATATAAAAACATACGTGTTCCACAAATGCGAGATACGCACGCAAATAATATAAGATACGTATGAATTGAATACGAAATCAGCATAGGATCGCAAGAACATAGGCGCCTAACGCAGACAAAAAGTGGATGTTGCTGTGCGAAATCTAGGGTAAAATCAGGATGAGGCAAGTGTGTTAGGGAGTCACCTCCCGTATGAAGGAGCATAAAAAAGAGGATATACTTGCCAGTATATCCTCATTTATAAGATAGTAAGACGATTATCTCAGAATCCATTTCCCACGCTCTTTCACCATCGGCACAACCACTTGTTCTGTGGTTTTGTCACCATAATGGAAGAGGAGGAATACGCTAGCTGTGTTATCCTTAGCAGAGAAGTTGGATGCACCTAAGGATATGGAATCGATACCATGATGCAGACTATCTTGCTGAGTCACAAACTGCTTAAGATTGAGCAATAGCTGCTTTCTGTAGCCATCAGGCAGGTTATTGGTGCGATTCTCATTATTGAGGAACGCCTCGTAATCGCCTTTTAGGAGTTGCTCATAATAGTCTTTTGCCGCTTTAGCTGCTAGCTTTCCTTGATCAATATCCTGTTTCTTCCCGCCGCAAGCTGCTAATAGTAACGTTACGACAATGAGAAGACATGATGAAACCTGCTTCATTGACATAGACTACTTATCATTACTTTTGACGAATGAATACATTTATGGGGCAACCATGTAGGTTCCAATTCTCACGTAACTTATTCTCTAAGAATCGACGATACTGCTCCTTAACATATTGTGGGAGGTTCGCATAGAAAACAAAGGATGGAATCTGCGTGTTCGGTAGTTGTGAACAATACTTTATCTTGATATACTTACCCTTGACTGACTGCGGTGGAGTAGCCTCAATGATAGGCAACATGACCTCATTCAATTTAGTTGTACCTATGTGAGCCTTACGATTCTGATACACCTCCTTAGCGGTCTCTAACACCTTAAAGATGCGCTGCTTGGTGAGAGCCGATGCGAAGATAATTGGGAAGTCAACGAATGGTGCCATACGACTACGGATTGCATTGACGAAGGTGTCGATAACCTTTTGGTTCTTATCTGGCACCAAGTCCCACTTATTGACCACAACAACCAAACTCTTATTATTACGCTGGATCAGTTGGAAGATATTCATGTCTTGCGACTCAATACCACGTGTGGCATCCAACATAAGAATACATACATCGGCATTCTCAATACTTCGGATGGAACGCATTACGCTATAGAACTCTAGGTCTTCCGTTACCTTATTCTTACGACGGATACCCGCAGTATCTACAAGATAGAAGTCGAAACCGAACTTTGTATAGCGTGTATAAATACTATCACGTGTGGTTCCTGCTATCTCTGTCACAATGTTACGATCCTCACCAATGAAGGCATTAATGATACTTGACTTGCCTGCATTAGGTCGACCAACGACGGCGAAGCGTGGGATGTCCTGATCGAGCGTCTCGTCAGGTGCGTCTTTTAACTTCTCAAGAAGTGTGTCCAGCAAGTCGCCTGTACCGCCACCTGTTGCGGCACTAATACATATAGGATCACCTAGACCGAGCTTGTAAAACTCAGCAGCTTGGTAATATTCGCCGCTATTATCCACCTTATTAGCAACGAGCAATACGGGAAGTTTCGTGCGACGAAGAATCATTGCAACATCTTCATCCCAATCAGTAACACCCGTCTCAGTATCCACTAAGAACAGGACAAGGTCGGCCTCTTCCGTAGCAACGAGTACTTGCTTACGGATTGCATCCTCAAATACATCATCCGATTTAACAACCCATCCACCCGTATCAACAACGGAAAACTCTCGTCCATTCCACTGACATTTACCATACTGACGATCGCGTGTTGTGCCTGCCGTATCGCTCACAATAGCATGACGAGTTTGAGTCAAACGATTAAAAAGAGTGGACTTACCAACGTTAGGGCGTCCCACAATAGCTACTAAATTTGCCATTAATATTGGTCTTTTCCCTCCTCATAATTCAGTGCTAACACTGTTGAAAGATTATGAAAAGGCGCCGGATGTGGTCAGGCATCCGATGAATATTTGCCGAGGATGACCATTCCCCAGCCCTCACATTGTGTGAGAGTGTGCCCTACTAAGCAGTCAGGGCGATTGTATTCTTATTATCAAGGGGGGCTATTGGCCTTATTGAGCCTATTAGACTAATTGGGGCTATTAGCCTTATTAGACTGATTAGCTCAATTACCTTATTCCCCCCATCTCTCCCCCTTCCACAGGAGTTAGAGGAGGCTTTTACTCTGGATTATAACCAAAGTTATTCAATTCCTTCTGAGAGTTACGCCAATCCTTATCAACCTTAACAAAGGTTTCTAGGAATACTTTCTTATCAAAGAAACGCTCGAGACTCTTTCGTGCTTCTGTTGAGACTTTCTTCAGTGCCATACCCTGATGACCGATGATTATACCCTTCTGACTGCTACGTTCCACATAAATGATAGCATTGATATGAATCTGTCGATCGTCTTCCTTAAAACGCTCAACAACAACCTCAACAGAGTAAGGAACCTCCTTATCATAGTAACGGAGAATCTTCTCACGGATAATCTCCGACACAAAGAATCGGGCTGGCTTGTCCGTTAATTGGTCTTTGTCAAAGAATGCAGGACTATCTGGTAACAACTCATGAATACGCTTCATTAAGATGTCTGTACCAAACTTATTCTTTGCAGAGATAGGGAGTATTTCAGCATTCGGGAGTAACTTATGCCACCGCCCCACGAGGTCGCCAAGTTTCTTCTGGTCGCTCTCATCGATCTTGTTAATAAGTAGAATGACAGGGATTGTCATCTTTGAGACTTTCTCCAGGAAGTCCATATTCTTCTCAGGGTCTTCAACAACATCTGTCACATAGAGTAGGATGTCAGCGTCAGCTAAGGCTGATTCAGAAAACTGAAGCATCATCTCCTGCATCTTATAATTAGGCTTCAATACACCTGGCGTATCAGAGAACACAATCTGAGAATCATCCGTATTAACAATACCCATAATGCGGTGACGTGTTGTCTGTGCCTTAAAGGTTGCAATACTAAGTTTCTCACCAACGAGCTGATTCATTAGTGTGCTCTTACCAACGTTCGGGTTGCCAACAATGTTTACGAATCCTGCTTTGTGCATAATTGATATCTACCTCCTTTCAATGGGATAGTTACGAAATATTTCATTAATATGCGAGGCTTTTAAAAGTAGAGAGTACATTAGGATTAACGCTCTTCACTCCCTAAGCCCATTAACTCCTAAAAAAAACGCATCAATCTTATAGGAAAAGAAAGATGCGTTTTTATTATATGATAACTTAGAGTCTTATTTCTTAACCGCTGCTGAATTTCCGTCGTATGCCCACTTATAATAAGAAGCACCATTTACGAAACCAGCTCCGAATGCCGTAAAGATGATGTTATCACCTTTCTTTAGCTGTGACTCAAAATCCCAAAGAACGAGAGGCATGCAGGCTGCACTGGTATTACCATATCGCTGGATATTTACCAATACCTTCTCCATTGGAACGCCAATACGCTTTGCGACTGCTTCTATGATTCGTAAGTTAGCTTGATGACAAACAACGTAATCAACGTCATTCTGTGTCAAACCATTACGCTCAAGCAATGCTGCACAATCATCACCCATTGCTGTTACAGCATAGCGGAAAACTGTGCGACCTTCTTGATAGGTATAATGCAAACGATGGTCTACCGTAAAACGAGATGAAGGACATACAGAACCGCCTGCCTTAACATGCAAGAATGGAAGTCCCTTACCATCTGTGCGATGATAAGAATCTATCAAACCGATTCCCTCCTCTTCTGTACCTTCAACCATAACAGCACCTGCACCATCACCGAAAAGCGGACATGTCGCACGATCACGATAATCAGTAATTGACGACATCTTATCTGCACCAATAACGATAATACGCTTATGGCGACCGCTTTGAATCATGTTGCAGGCTACATCAAATGCATACATGAAACCACAGCAAGCTGCAGCAAAGTCAAATGCGAAAGCATTCTTCAAACCTAACTTACCTAATACAATTGATGCTGTAGAAGGATGAGGATAATCAGGGGTCGTAGTGGCTACAATAACAGCATCAATGCTGTCTGGGTCTGCACCAGTCTTCTTCATCAGAAGCTTAGCAGCCTTTCGAGCCATATAAGAAGTGCCAAGTCCCTCCTCTGTCAGGATTCTGCGCTCCTTAATACCTGTACGTGTGGTAATCCACTCATCATTGGTATCAACCATGCGCGACAATTCCTCATTGTTGAGGACATAGTCTGGCACGTAACCTGCGACACCCGTTATGATCGCATTGATTTTACTCATATTTATTCAGCTGTTTCCTTTACGACAGCAACTTTACCACGATAGTAACCACAAGTAGGGCAAACTGTGTGGTAAACATAATAAGCACCACAATTAGGGCATACTGCCAATGTAGGAGCTACTGCCTTATCGTGAGTTCTTCTCTTGAGTGTACGAGTCTTTGACTGTCTTCTTTTTGGATGTGCCATAATTCTTTAAACGTTTAATATATTATTCTTTCAATTTTAATAGAGCTTCCCAGCGCGGATCCATTGGTGTGTCGTCTTCCTCCTGACCACTTCGGGTGGCAGAGTACTCTTCAAGAGTACGTATCATGGCAGGGTTGCATTTTCCAGGTGCATGCACATGCCTGATAGGGATTGCGAGAGCTATGAATTCGTAGAGGTACCATGTAATATCGAGTATTCCTTCGTCCTCGGCCACCATTACAAGGTCTTCCTCTTCTGAGTTTTCTGTTCCTAATTTCACTTCGAGACGTTGTGTTGTCTCTATGGGCTGCTCCATTAAGTCAAGACAGATATCACATGGAACCATTACCACGCCTGTCTCATGGAAGTCCAGGGTAAAGAAATCATTTCTTGTACGCATAATATCCAATAAAACACGCACTTTCCCCTGACTCACTTCAGGAGCTTCAACTGCCTTAAAGTAAGTGTCATCAAGGTCAAACTCAAGGTGATTAGCACCTTCATTAAGACCTTTCAAGTCGATTTTAAGGGTTTCTAAGTCCATAATCGGGTTGCAAAGTTACGAATATTTTTCTGATTATAAGCAAATTATAAGTAAAAAAGTAAACGTCGATAAGAGTAACGCCTCATAGAAAGGATATACACTTTATCGCTAATATCTAGCTATAATAGCATTATAGAAGTCACACGTCTAAATATTAAAAGAGGATTTCTTAATCCTTCTTCAATTCAATTCTAAACGTAGTTCCTTTCCCTAACTCCGAGCTTTTCACAAAGATCTTACCATGATGATAATCTTCAACTATACGTTTAGCAAGACTTAATCCAAGTCCCCAACCGCGCTGTTTTGTTGTAAAACCTGGACGGAATACATTCTTAATATTCTTTTTCTTTATACCTTTACCAGTATCTGAAATTTCAACAACGACTTTATTATCAAGTTGTTCAAGATGAAGGACTATTTGTCCACATTCCCCTCCCATCGCATCCACAGCATTCTTACAAAGATTCTCTATGACCCATTCAAATAACGAAGCATTCATTTTTATTATAATGTCTTCGTCAGGTAAATCTGCTATCATCTGTATTTTCTTAGAAGTGCGACGATCCATATAGTCAACTACATGGTCTAAGACCTCATTCATACTAGCTGGGACAGGTTCTGGAATAGAACCTATCTTAGAAAAGCGATCTGCAACAAGCTGTAATCTCTGCACGTCCTTATCTAATTCTGGAAGTAATTTATCATTGGGATATGTCTCCTTCAAAATAGCTAACCACGCCATTAAAGAGGATATAGGAGTACCCAACTGATGGGCTGTTTCCTTACTTAAACCTACCCAAACCTTATTCTGTTCCGCTCTTTTAGATGTCAATAATGCGAATATAGCAACAACAACAAAAAGCATTACAACACCTAACTGAATATAAGGATAAATAGCTATTCGTCTCAACATGAGTGATTCATCATAGCAAACTTCTATATAATCATTATGATTATTTGCCAATGGAATTCGAATAACTTGTCCCGCGGCTTTCATCTGCTGTGCTACGTTATTTACATATTTCACACTATCAGATTTATTACTAGCACTGATTTTCACATTTCGATACTCCGTGACCATACCATCCTTGCCAAGAACAACCACAGGTATCGTATTATTCTCATCTAAAACTTTTAATACTAAACTCAGGTCAGCACTATCATCGGCTTCACTCAATGTCCTCATAGCTTCAGCCCAAACCTCCATCTTACTTCTTTCTTGTTGCGCCAAATCACGTATCAAAGAATGTGAGATAAGCAAAGAGGCAACAGCAATAAAAATTGCTGCCAAAACTAATAATATCTTTACCTGTCTGATCCTATCTGTCCATTGCATACTTTAATAACGAGAAGATCTCATAATTATTACTTCCAAAAGCTCATGAAAAAGGATCAAATTGAAACGATAAGATTCATTGAGTATCATTTTCTTCTCTCCATTTAATCCCAACCAGCAAACTCCACTTTCAATATCTTTTTCAAAGTAACGAGCTTGGGTATATCTAAATATGCTGGATTTATAAGAGAACTACTCATCTTCTAAGTTATCACCCGATTTTACCATTGTTTCATACTCATGATAAACTCTCTCACATAACTTCTTATAGTCTGGAAGATTTAAGTAATTGTTCTCCTCAAGATAAGACCTAAAAGCGCCTTCATAATAAAGCTCATGACCCAATACCGATGTCCAATTTTGTCTGCCTTTAGCGCCTAACTGATAAAGATAATAACTGATATAAGCTACTATTTGAAATCGTTCTTGCTTCGTGAAAGCACTCACCCACTCAGGTTGTTCGTCTTCAGTCATCAACACGAATTGGGATAAATATGACTGAAGAAGATTTCCCCACACAAAATAACGTACATCATTAACAGGTTGGTTGAGGATAGTTTTCAACAATCCTTCTCGAATCCCAACAGATGAATGTTTCGTATTCTTACAAGCAAAGGTATTTTCAAACATATAGACTTCCTTTTCCTCTTTGTATTTCGATAACATTTCATTCATTACAAGTCTGTTAATATCCTCATTCTTATCGTATCCATAATTATAAAATAAATTCGTGAGAAACTCTACATCATGTTTCTTTAACCATTGAAAAGCAATCTTATTATCGTGAAAGATAAACTCATTCTCATAGAAATACTTATCATCTACGAGATTAAGAACTAATTTCCCATGCCTCACTTTCGCTTTATATAACTTATCAGAGCCTTCATCTGTCACCCCTTCGATACGGACTGCATCTTCAATCACAGGAGACACACTCATAAGATAGTTATACTTTGGAATATAAATAAGGCACTTCCAAAAGTAATTAGGCTGATCAAAGAAGTCACATTGCATACTCTTAGCTTGTAGCATACGCTCTGCATAGTTACCACCCTTAAAGATAAACTTTCTAAACTGCAACTTTTCTAAAGAAAAATTACTCTGGGTTACATCAATATTAAAATACTTTAAGATCGCATTTCGCGCTGACTCATCATCAACTGGGCAGAAGCCTCTCTGGCGAAGTGCAGCGTTCAGCAATTCAACAGCAACATCAGTATATTCAACTTGAGCTTTATTCGGAAAAGAGAGAATCCCACCATCTGACACTTCCTTCAAATCCAAATAATAAGACCTGATTTGCTTGTCATACATTTGAAGTATATCTTTCGATACTATTAGGGACGTTGGGGTAGTTCTCCTAACCATTATCTCCTGCTTAGGTATACCGCTACTAAACAACATTGCAGCAAGTAATAAAATTAAAGACATACTCGATCTCCATTTCATTGCTTTAAACTCCATAACTAAATCCAACACTAGGTTTTCCATCTAAAGATACCACTTCTGACTATAGAACAACTTTTGATACAAATGTAAGGATTAACTAGAAATCTTACAAATGTTTACTTACTTCTTTTTCATAAAACGCACGAACCATCTTACGTCTAAAGTCCTTCCACAAATAAAATTTATAAATAAAGGCTATAACATATATACAATTCAATTCTAAGCTCTCTAGGAAACTAATATTTCCACCTTTTACAATCTACAAGACACTCAAAAAATTGTCGCAAATTCTTCCCAAGTTAATTACAAACAAAAATCAGTATGTCATAGAAATACTTATACTTTTTCCTATCATAAAGCTCTATAAGTACAAGATTATCAGAGAAAAATCCACATTAGTAACATTGCCGAATTATACTAGGCGGAGAACAGAAATATAATTCATACCCTACGAATCATACACCTGTAGCCTATAACTAGATAAAAGGTACTATCGTTTTAAACAAAAAGTACTATCGTTTCACTAAAAACGGAGGTACGATTTATCGAAAACGGAGGTACGTTTCACTAAAAACGGAGGTACGTTTTATTAAAAACGGAGGTATGTTTTATAAAAAACGGAGGTACGATTTATCGAAAACGGAGATACGATTGGTAGAAATCACTAAAACAATATTGAGGCTCATTTGTAGTATTTCTGCAATTACTCTCCATCAGTATGACTTTCTTGCGGATAGTGAACATTCGTTTGGAGAGGGCTGGGAAGAAGATTGGAGAGAGAAGGTCAGTAATGGCTCTCCATCTATATTACTTTCCTGCGGATGGTGAACGTTCGTTTGGAGAGGGCGGGGAAGAGGATTGGAGAGAGAAGGTCAGTAATGTCTCTCCATCTACATTACTATCCTGCGGATGGTGGAGGTTCGTTTGGAGAAGGCTGAGAGAGAATTTGGGAGAGGAGGTTAAGGAGTAATAAGGTGATAGAATTGAGAGTGGAACCACAAAAAAAGGGAACAAAAAAAGAGAGCTTCAAAGATTTCTCTTCGAAGCTCTCTCATATTAAAGAAGGCGGCCACCTACTCTCCCGCATTGCATTGCAGTACCATCGGCGCAGACGGGCTTAACTTCTCTGTTCGGAATGGGAAGAGGTGGAACCCCGACGCAATAACCACCTAATATTTCGTTCAGTTGACTAGTTATGAAGTTGACAAGTTGACTAGTTATCACTTCTATTTCTTGTCATTTCTTCTTTTCTTATCAGTAGATTCTTCATCGTTTTATATTAGTCTCTCGGACTAATAATTCGTTTACTTGTACACTTTTAACTTGTTTTCTTGTCAACTTGTCTACTCGTAAACTCATCTACTAATCTGTCAACCGTATAAGGTGACGTATTTTCACAAGCAAAGACTCCTATGTTAGAACTGATTACTTCATTTTAAAGATTACACAGCTCAAAGTCTGAGTCACTGGTCTGCACTATCGACTTGGATAGTGCTAGACCCGAAGAAAGTTTTGGGCAATTAGTAGTGCTCGGCTTTGACGTCACCGTCTTTACACCTACACCCTATCAACGTCATCGTCTATGACGACCCTTATGAGGAGTTCTCATCTTGTGGAAGGCTTCGCACTTAGATGCTTTCAGCGCTTATCCATACCAGACTCAGATACC
>ERZ772974.315-NODE-315-length-37891-cov-8.136431_pt1 | contig 37891 bp, 44 predicted proteins | sample MGYA00580671_ERZ772974 | MGnify/ENA primary metagenome ERZ772974 (study PRJEB29015, sample SAMEA2738065) | human oral metagenome | biome: human oral; feature: human-associated habitat; material: saliva | place: China | collected 2218 ... | reverse complement strand
TACCTCCGATTAGCACCATAACTGCTGTCAATCCCTTTGCAATTTCGGAAACGCTGAGTTTTCCGAGAGTACGAGCAGCAAAAGACAGAAGCAGAACACTAGCAGAAAGCAGTAATGCAAATATACCAATGGTTGCAATCTTCTTGGTTGGGATTTTAAGCATTGACATTAGCTTCATGGTAGTTACTAGTTCGGCAGAGATTACCCCTAGTGCCACTGTGGCAGAGATCAGTTGCTTGGTTGGTATGGATGCCAGAATAAAGAGAGCTCCCGCAAGAATGAGTACGCTAACTGCGATGTTCTTCAACGCCTTAGCTTGCACTTCTTGGGTCATAGCCTTTAGATGCTTCGTGACGCTCTCGAAAATATCTCCTAGCTTTTCAACAATACCACCGACTCCGCCGACGGTGCCGTTGATAGACTTGAAGAACTTCCAAAGTCCCTTGGCGATAATCCCTAAAATCCCGACACCCAAAACATTCCGTAGAATATCCCCTAAGGATACCCCGTCGAATGCGTGGGCTAAGCGAGATCCAAGATTGGAGAGCATGTTGCCCATCGTAGTGACCATTCCGCCAACATTCTTGCGAACCTGTTGAAGAATTTCACTCTCAGATACGAATTTCTTAATGGAACGTCCAGCATCTGCCAACCCAGTTCCAATAATCTTCACCAGATCGAAAATTGCCTTAGTCAGGCCAATAACGGCAGACGTAACCGTGTACAGGATACCACCGATAAATCCGAACTTTTGGAATGCATTACCAATTTCTCCTGGCACCGATCCCAAATTAGTTCGAATCCATCCGCCAACGGAACTTGCAGTTTTACCCATTCCACTAAATGCTGCAGAAGCCTGAGCACCAGTTTGTTTGGCAGCGTCTCCAATTTTCTTCAGAGCTGGATGCATACTGCTAAGGTTGTCGTTAACTTGTCGAATTCTCTTGATGCCGTTCTCGAAGTTAGCCATTTCGCGAGCGGGAGCCCTAAACATATCCACGAAGTAGTCTTTAATCATACTTGCGACATGCTTTAGAGCTTCAATTTCCAAACGTAGATTGGCCATGCGATCTTCAGTCCGCTTAGCGAGAGCATTGGTGATCTCCAGCGACGCGTTATTGAATAGACTTCTGCCATTTTGAAGTTTTTCAACAGCGCTTCCGGTTCGAAGGAGTGACTCTTCGGTTTCGCCGACCATTCGCTTAAAGTCGTCTCCGAGGGCAGTTACCTTACCTCCGAATAGGCCGTCTAGTCGCTTTCCAAGAGGCGAAAGAACATCTTTAAGCTTACCTAGAACATTAATATGGTCTGCAAGCTTACCGAGCTTATCAACCGCAACACCCAAAGAATCTTTAATGATGTACCCGAACGCCTTAAAGACATTCACCAAGGCCATTACCTTTTCGTTAAGCGATGGTAGTGACCGCTCGATAGCATCAAAGACTTTATCAATGCCTAGGTTCATGAAGGCTACCCAACGGTCTACCCACTGTCCTACGACACTGATTCCTCGCTCTAAGTACTTGTTCAAAGAGGCAATAGGCGACAGACCGTTAGTAAGTGCTCGAACCCAGTCCTGGAACTTTTCAGTAAGTTGGCCGATCCGACCAAACAAATGAGCTACAGGTCGAATCACAAAGCCTAGAATCGTCATTGCAAACTTGACTAGATTTACGCTAACGACAGTAACTAGCTTGATTACAGTTAACAATGCGCCGGATGCAAAGCTTAAAACTGTACCAATTGCTTTACCAATATTTCGGAAATCATTGGCCAGCGTGTCCGACATCGAAAGCCAGTCGGCAATGCTGTTACGGAAAAATGAGGTAAAATCGGCTAGTGCCTTACCAGCATCCCCTTTGAACATAGATACAATGCCCGAACCAATTTCAGTGATCGGTCTAGCGACATTTTTTAGAAGACTTCCCAAGCCTTCCCAAAGATCAAACCAACCACCGAGTTCGTCCCACCGCTTAAGGATGTTGAGGATCCCACCCATAAACGTGTCAATAGCACCACCGATCGCATTTGCGACGCCAGTCCATAGATTGCGGGCTCGCTCGAAGTCGCCGAAAATAACTCGGAAAATGGCAGCCCATCCAGAGCCCAAAGCTTCCTGAATATTACCAATTAGCTGGCTAAAAGTCTTAACTTTAGTAGCCGCATCATTGGCGGTTTCTCCCATTTTGAGGATTTCGTTAGTTTGCTGTTCGGTGTAGCCCATGTTAAGCAGCTGCTCTCGGGAAAGGTCGCCCGTGTACTGCTTCAGGGTTTCAATCATGATGGAGCTATCGAGCCACCCGTGCTTGAGGGACTCTCGGAACGACCCTTCCTTAGCGATCAGTTCGTCAACTGTTTTACCATGATTGCGAGCGGTTCGCTTGAGGGCTTCCTGGAACTGTTCGCCACCCATGCCAGCGTTAGCAATCGAGTTCCAGTCCAACAATCGAACTGTTCCTGTCGCCAGAGCCTGCGAAAGCTGATACATACCACGAGCAGTGTTCTCAGAGTTGGCACCCATTGCAGCTGCTACGTTGGAGAAACCCTTAATTGCTGCCACAGAGTCGCTAAGACCAACACCTGCTGCCGTGAACGTACCCACATTGCGGGTCATTTCACCAAAGTTGTAAATAGTTCGGTCCGCATAGGTGTTCAGTTCGTCCAGAGCCGCATTAACTGTTGCAATGGTCTCGCCCTTGCTTGAAGTATTTGCGAGAACTGTTTGAACAGAGTCCAGCTGGCTTTGGTATTCCCTAAAACCATCCATGATGGGGGCCAAAGTGAACGAGGAAAGTAGCGTGGCTCCAGCCTGAATAGCTTTTGCAGCAATACCGCCCAAAGCCACGGCTGCAGCTCCGCCCAAGACCGAGAACCTGCCCGAAACCTTTTCTACGGAGCCACTTAGCTGGTTAATCTGTTCTACTGGAGCATTTTTGGCAACTGCATCGAATGCTCCGGATGCAGACTTGAAGTTCATGGCTTCTTTCAGTCGAGATAAAGCTCCGAGAACTTCGCTGGCTTTCCCCATGAATTTCTTGTTGTCTAGATCTAGCGAAACAACCTTATTATCAACAGACTTAGACATTACGGGCGGCCTCCTCAATCTTTTCCGCTATTTTGTTAAAGATTGGCTTCATTGCAGGATTGACATAATCAATTCCTTGTACGAAGCCACCAGTTCCTGTACCGTGACCGTACTGCAAAATAACCGCAATAGGCACACCTTGGTTCACATTGGTGTTGTACCAGTTGACAGTCATTCCCGTACTAGTTTCGGTTATGGAATACTCCCAGGAAGACGCCGTTTTTCCAGTACGAGTGGGAGTTGCTCCGGCAAGGGCGGCAACGCCCATTCTCCCAGCTTCATTTAGAATGTTGCGAAAGCGTTGAAGCTTGAAAGATTTCAACCATTTTGAAGTTTCAAACTCCCCGTCCATACGCATCGAGATCATGGGCGTTGCCTCCTTTCAATTAAGCAATTGCTGCCTTAAGTGCAGCTTCAGTGATCGGTCCGACGATGAAGTCGACCTCGACACCAAGAATTGATTGGACCTTGCCGGTCGTGTCATCGTGTGCATCACGGCTGTCAGGGCCCCAGATACCATCGATGTAGGTTCCGACGGTAGACTGAGTGAACTCAACTCCGTACGGGAAATTCTCACCGCCATACGATGATGCCGCAATTAGTGCATTGGCTCGCTGGGGGAGCTCATCGACTCCGTTTGCATGAAGAGCGGCGCACAAACGTTCCTTAACAGAATCGTCAGAAGTGTGCTGCTCGTCTCCGGACAGTTCGCGATACATTTCTTGTGCGTACTGCATGTAGCGGTCGCGGTATTCGTCTCGGATCTGTCCTGGGCAGAAGGTTGCCGTGAAGTTCGAGTGCGGGAAGACATTCTGGCCCCAAACGGGGTAGCCAAGATTGTATCCGTAGCAAAGAGCTCCAGTCAGCTTACCGCCAGAACGAATCGTCTCTTCCGAAATCTCCCAATTGGGAGCACCAGAAATGTTGGCGTGTTCGATGCCGATAGAGCAAAGGTTTTCGTTCCAGTCACCAGCATGGAATGCAGTATCCCAATCGTGAACGGTCTGGACGACAGTACCATCGTCTTCGACTTGGTAGTGTGCAGACGTTCCGCTACGCTCCCAGAACCTAGCTACCGTCTCGCCACTCTGACGAACTCCAGCATTGTGATGGAGGACGATGTGCTTGATGTTGTGACCATCTCGTCCTTCCATATGAGAGTAACCGCGAGCATCATTGAGGATGCAGTTACGGTCTGCTTGCAGATTGTTGTAATCCATGATTATCCTTTGGAATTTGCCCGAGATCGTCTAGCCATGTTGAGAGCACTGCGTGCAGCTGCGCTAGACCTCGGGTCACTGGTTTTGTTTGCCTGCGAATTTTTAGCTGAGAAAATTCGAAGTAAAGCTAGTAATCTACTAAGATGCCATTCCTCCACATCGATTGGGATGTTGTTTTGGAACATTGCGTAATATAACAATTCAGAAGTAAGAACGTCTGAACTACCTTGATGATTACTAGCTTCTTGTAGTAGATGGGTAGCTGTTTTTTGGTCACTAATATAATCGATGACCTGTTTCTGTATGTCTGAGTCATAGCGCTTGAAAAATGTATCTCCAAGCTCTCTATCGGACATGCATTGTATGTAATACATCACTTCATCTGGCGTCGATGGAGGTGATTCTAGAAAAGAACGCTTGTATTTGCACTCCCATAGGCTTACAGATTTTAGGCTGTGCAGCAATAATACTCGTTCTTCCGGAAAATCTGTAAAACTATTGTCATGCTCGTCAAAGCGTTCTTCGGCCGGAAGAAAAAGGGCTAAAAACATAAGGTCACCGAACGAGTGCCATAATTTCATTAGGCATGAGGAGCTTTGCGGGGCCAGTAGCGTTACCGTAAAGCTTATCCATAACTGCCTTCAGCTTGGTGGCGTCGACCTTGGTGCTGTCAAGGGTGAGAAGCGAGGCAGGCTTCATACCCTGGACGGCAACCGGAGTAGTGCTGCATTCCCAAGAGAATGCGATAGCGTCCGGAGAATCCGACACGGTAGCGTATGCCTTCTCGGAAGGCGATGCGACAGCTCCGTATACAACGTGAATAAGCTCACCGTACTGGTCACCCTTGGTGTCGTTACCCAGAATGGTCGAGTAGCACAGAGCGAAGCGAGAACGGTTCTGCTGGCCAACAGTAACACCCTTAGCCAGCTGAGCAGTTCCATCGCACTCTGCGAATTCATCAGGGTAGGTGTACGCTTCGATGGTCACCTTGAACTCTTCAGCCGAGGTAAGCGTGAGGTACTTAATGTTGTCGGCGTAGATAGAGGTGGCTTCGGCTCCCGAGGGGGATTCCGTGACGGTCTTAAGGCCGTTCCATGCCACGCCATCCTTGTAGGCATTCGTCGAGTTATCGAAGACGTACAGGACGCCCTTACTTACGCCAGTGTGGTATACATGCGATCCTGCCGCATCCCAAGTGATAGCAGTCATTTGCTAACTCCTTCTATAAATACATTGTGTAAACAAAATGATTTAGTCCGTTTACACGATAAGTGGTATCGAGATTCGTATAAGGTACTTTTTGCAAATCGTATAGGTATTCCGGAAATGGATGCTTATCCATGACTGTTACCGTATATCGATCTCGCATTGAAAAAACTGTGTTGGATGCGCGAGTTGATGCTAAGTCAGACAAGTGGAAAACAACGGCTGGGTATGCCATTTTGAGGTTTTCCGGTGGCTGAAAGTAAACTCGGTCGTGTCCTACAATTTTTGACAAGATTGACTGGGCTTCTTTAAACGTTGCCATTATACACCCCACCAAGTACGATGATTACTCTCGGGGGCTCCAAAGTAATTGTAGTGACAGACCATTTAGCGCCCTTCCAAACTACATACTTTAAAGAATTTAAGTGGTTGAAAATTTCGTTGTTTCCAATGACCGAAATTTCATTGGCCAACCTGACGGAGGCATTCACTTCTTGTTCGCTATAGGGTCGGCTGGAAATTTTTCTAAAAGTTCCTTTAGCCTTAATTTCTGTAGCGACTTCGTTGTAGATGCCCCCGTCAGATAATTCCGTTCTGACGAAGCCAAGCAGACCGGAAAACCTACTCATGGTCAGGCCGTTTGCTTACGGGTAACGGTGAGAGCAGAGTAAGGAACGGTAAGAGAACCGCTGCAACGAGTCTCCATCAAGTACTTGTACTGGTTGAAGTCGATGTCGAAGTCGGTTGCAAGACCGAGCTCGCCGCCAGCGTTAGCACCAATGGTGTAGTCAGCCATGTTGACTGCAATCGCGAGAACGTCGCCCTTCTTGTTTTCGCCCAGATCTCGCTGGAGACCTTCGAAGTAGGGGACGGTCACGATCTTAGCCACATTGCCGAACGCGGAGCGAAGCTCTTCCGCATTCGAGTAGAGGCGTCGGCCATCCTTGTCCTTCAGAAGGAGGAGCTTGGTGTAGAGCGTCTTGGCCATGAAAAGGGTCGGTGCTCCGGTGCCCTCAAGCTCCGCGAGCGCCATGACAATGCTATCGATAAGGTCGGCATCCGCAACAGTCTTCTCGATTACCTTGTGAATTGCGAACAGATCGTTCTCGCGAAGGATTGGTCGGATGCATTCCTCGTCGATCTTTCCGGGGTTGTCTGCGGTACGACCGTCACCAATCAGGATGGCGCGAGCGAGTTCTTCCTGGAGCTTGATGCGCATTTCCTTCTGAACCCATGCTGCGACATCGAGATCCGTAATATCGACCAGATCGTCGCGATCGAGCTTCTGCTTCTTGTAGATCGTGGTGGGGTTGGTGGTTCGGGTAAGCAAGCGGAAGACCTCATCGATCTTCTTGGCGCCCTTCTTGGCGTAACCCATTGCTCGAGCCTTGTCATCGCGAATATCGGCGAATACCGACTTAACGCGAGAGAAAGGCGAATGACGAGCTGCGTTAACAACATCCGTCACCCAAGACTGATCTCGGTTGATGAAGGAGGGATCCTGAGCAAGCTTTGCGTCAGGGAAGAGGTAACCGATATTCTCGATTCCGTAGTCTGCGTGAGCAAGTTCAGAAGAGATGCTAGTGCCGTGAGCGAGAGCATTCTTAGCAATCTCCGAGAACTGAGCGTGGGAAAGGTAGGTATCGTTTTCGTTGTTTGCTTCGAAAATGTTGTGCTTCATGTTGTTTTCTTCCTCGTCGTAGGTGTCTTCGTCTTCTTCGTCTGCCTGAGCAATAGCTTCGGCAACGAGATATTCAACGACTTGTCGCTGTTCATCGGTAAACGTGTCAATAACGTCGCCGACGGTCTTTTCATCTGAGTGTGCCATTGTGTTTTCTTCCTTTTGGTTATCAGTGTTAGATGACGACGTTACTTCATCATCCGGATTGTTAATTGGTGCCTGTTCGGCTTCTTCATCGGTACAGTAGATGTTCGCGGAGTACTCACCGTCTTCCCCGTGAGCAATGCTAACATCTTGGATTCGTGCTTCTGGGTTGGCGCCAGCGAGAACCAATGAAACTTCAACAATATTTCCTTGGTGGACTACTGGGCCATTCTGCTTTAACTTATTTGCGAAAATAGAAAGCGAGTCAATGTCCCCGTGGCTAATCATGTCTCGGACGTGGTCTGCTTGCGGAGTCCCGTTGAGGAAACCATAAGCATAAATACCCTTGTCTCGACGCTCCAGTCGGGCTCGGCCCAAAACATTAGTAACCTCGTTGTGACCATGTTGCCACACTAGAGGAACAGTCGCACCATCATTAGCATCAAACGCGTGATGACTGATGATTCGACCATCACTGCACTTCACTCCAGCGACAGTTGCCCATCCCTGAAAATCGCAATGTTCGTTATCTACTTCCATTTTGATAATTCTCCTTGGATTTTAAAGAAGGTCATTTACAGACACCCCTCCTTCGTCTTCCTCATCCGGGGGAGCGCTATCCGCACCACTATCCGCAGAGGTAGTATATGGGTTAGCCAGCTTATCCGCATTCGGATCGTTCGATTGTGGGAGTCCGATGATAGATCTGATTTCATTCGGCGACATAATCATGTTCGTTACGAAAGTTTGAGCCATGGATGCTACCGAATCCAAAGACACACTAGCAAAAGGATCACGAACATAAATAATTCTTTGCCCCATGGTTTGACCCTTTTGGGTTAAGAATGTATATGTCATAGTAGTGGTAATTGCATTCAGGATTGGCCGAATAGTTCGATTGTAGTAGCTGAGCATAACGTTCGGTTCTGCCGTGCCATCGAAAACTGATTCAGTAAAACCTAACATGTTGTAAAGATACTCGGTGAGATACTTGATCTGATCCAGCAGATTGTTTTCAACTGGCCGATTTAGCTGCGTGATCTTCTCGGCACCATCTACATAAGCAACCCCAACTTCAGAATTCCGGAGTTGGTCCTCGATTGCGTTCCGTCGAACTTCTGCCTGTTCCTTACGCATCTCTCCGCGAACCGTATAAGGCAACTGAATAATCAAATCTAGCCGTTTGCCCAAAGCCGAGTTGTCGAATGAATCTAGGACATCTAGCTTCCGGTTTAATCGGGCAGTCATTCCGCCATTTCGAGAAGTTACCTCGTATAGCGGGCTGTTCACGATACATACAACATCTTTAGGAAGTAGAATATCCTGGCGTTGCCCGGTTCGATCGTTGTAGACATTTAGTCTTACCGAATCCGTGTACCATTCTACTACTCGTCCCACCCGCATTGACAAGATCTCGTATGATCCGGGCATGGGGGATTCGAAAATATCAGTGGATGTGTCAACGGGGACGATCGCTGCTGCACCCTCCTCAAGCATGGTATAAACTAGCTCGTACATGAATGCCGCGCCAGTTTGGTCTTTGTTAGCCATCAGAGTTAGGCATCGGTTTAGACTACTATTGTATTCGCTGTCGTATCTTCCGAGCTCATCAACTTTAACGTGCCTGATTGCAATATTAGAAACATCAATCGCGATTTTGTTATACATCGTTTGCACGATGTTCATGGATCCGATGGGACGATACCTAGTAGTCGCTGGCGTTGTCAACGTTGTGTGGACTGAACTAGCATTGACCGGGTTTGCAAAAACATTCCAGGCGCTAGACAACCTATCTCTAAAAGTTACTTTCATTTCCCCTCCTATCTAAAATCATCGCTATTGGCTTTATATGCAACCCACGCATCAACCATTGCAGCAACCGAGTCAATCTTAAGATCCATTCGTTTCTTTAAAATCTTTCGGTTACCGTTGGTATCTTCAAGGGTAATGGTGTTACCCATGGCCCATCCCATCAATTCTTGATCGAATAGGAGCATTCGGTTTTCGGAAAGAGCTTTCAACTCTCCTAAAGGAACGCTTTCTGTTTTTGCACCCTGGATAACCTTCTGAACTCCATAAGGACCGTTCTCCCCAACCCAACGTTCTACAAATTCTCTAGCATTATATGGATCATACCCAAAGGCACGAACGTCATACTCGGACTTTAGTATGTATTCATCTAAATCGTTGTAGACTTCCATCATGTCTAGAACTACTCCTTCCATAACATGAAGAGAGCCTTCCCGAATGAATTCTTCATACTTTATTCGTCCTGCCGAAGGAAGATTATCGAACGTACGTACGGTAATATACGCTCTAGTCTTTACTCCAAAACTCCCATCTCCTAATGGAAACAGAAAAGTAAAAGCACAGAAATCATCGCCTTGGGATAAATCTGCCCCCATAGCGCATGGCATTTGCCAATACTCGCGAATTGGGTGCACTAAGGTCTCTTCGTATGGGAAGAAATATGTGTACCCTTCCATCGGAATCCCGAATCGTTTTGCTAAAATATCGTTTCGTGCTGACGGCACATTTTCGGCTCTTGCGACATCACGCTGATATGTTTCATACGATACGGTGGCTCCGATATTCGGCTGGGCTTTCATCCACATGTTTGGGTCACCTACTTCTTCCACGTTGTCCAATCGGTAGTACCAGATTGAAGTGTGTGGGTCGTAGTAATCCCCTTTGAGGATGGACATTAATTCCATTTTGATAGAATCACCAACACCGTTACGTGCAGTACCTTCAGACGATACGGCTAAGACTACCCAATCCTGAATCTTGGAAGCACCTTGCTCTAATGCGGCAATCACATCTTGTCGGACGTCTCCGGAAAGCCATTCGTCAACGGTGTTGATCTTACTTCGAAGTCCCTGAAGCTTATCAACGTTCATTGGACGAACTTCTAACAACGAGCTATTAGAAAAATTCTCGATACCTCGCTTAGTGCTATCCAGCAACGTCTTCTGAGCTCGGCCACCTTTGCCGGAAGATACCAGTCCAGATGTCAGCAACTTGAAATACGGTCCTTTTGATCGAACGATTGCCGTTTTCAACGGAGATAGGGTTTCTTCCGCTTGCGGCATTGTCGGAGCGGTAGCTATTTGATGCGTAGATGAAGGATCAATGTTCAAAAAGTATGCGTGAATAAACGACATATACATAGATTTAGCCGCACCACGACCAACTATGAGATATTGCTTATTGACCAAACGTCTCTTACGCTCTACTTGAACATACTTACCATGGTGGCCAGTCTCGTCAAGCACAAATTCGGATACGGTTTCGTAATAAAACCATGCCAATAGGGATTCGGCCCATAGCTTAAAAGTATCCAGCATCTTAAAGTCGCCGCCGTCGACCAGTGTCAGCTCGTCTTCACAGTATTTGATAAAGCCGTCAATTGCTGTATCATCATAGTAATATCGAGGCGAGGCAATCAGCGCATCAATCCGATTCATCTCCATTTCAATGGTTTTAGGGACCGGAATTTCGCCGCGCAAAACTCTGTCCCTAAATTCCCCATAATATTTAGGAGTAGCCGTATTTGATAATGCCATTTTAGATCGATCTAACTCTTGTTACCCAACATTTGCATCCAGACTGGCGAAGTTAGAGTTCCTAAAATTGCTGCAGTATAGGCTGCCCGTTGCATTACTAGCTTCGGGTTAACATGAGAAAGTTTGTAATCATCTTCGAAGGTTCCGTCTTCGTTGATAAACCCGTTCTTTTTCACGCGGGCACGATAAAAATCGAGCTTGCCAGGTACTTTGGCCACCGCAACACCCCGAACACTATTTGATGCTCTTTGAGTTACACTCAGAATCGTATCGACGTGCTTCTCCTGGATATCAGATAAACGTTTGGCCCTATCTTCTCGAGCCTTCTTCTTAGCTTGTGCCCGAATCTCCTGTTTCTGAGCGTGCGTGAGCTTTGTCTTTCCCCCAGAACTGCTTACTGCCGAACGGGACTTCCTAACACCCCACCGCATTCCCTTAACACCAAAATGCGCTAGTTCATCCTGATTCATCTCATAAATCCTTTATTATTTAAGACGAATATGCAGCCATAAGGCTTGCAATTCCAACGCCAATAGCCAATCTGGCCATTGCTTTCTTCGGGGTGATGTGGGAAGTATGATTCACTTTAACATCTTTACCCCTACCATCGCTAATCGTACCAACCCGATAAGAATGATAATATTCAAGCTTACCAGGTACTTTAGACATACCAACGCCGAAAATACTTTTCTCTGCTTTGGCAGCAGCCTTTTTAGCAGCTGAATCGCGTCTCTTGTTGAGATCGGCTAGGCGGGTTTCCTTAATTCGTTGAGCTTCCTTCTTGGCCCGTGCACGAATCTTCTTTTTCTGGGCATGTGTAAGCTTTCCGCCCCCACCTGATGAAGGGCGAGCCTTCCGTACACCCCAACGCATACCTTTAACACCGGAATGCATAAGTTCGTCTTGATACATTGTCATTGTCCTTTGCGAAGTTGGTTATAAAAAGACATGATACCCTCAGATAGGCTATTCTCCGAAGTCCGTTTTGACGAAAGTTGAGATTTAGCTACCTCAACGCCCGTTTTGACAACTTCCGAAACTAACTTCGATCCCTCTCTTTGAACTACGTCCTGGACTACCTTTCGAGCCTTCTGAGTATTCTCATGCTCAATATCTCGAAGTTCTTTCTCCATTTTTGCTCGAGAAAGCCTTGATTTTAGTTCTTCGTTAGTGAGGTACCTAACCGGTAGTTTTCGAAGGTATTCGCGATTGCGGCGAGTCGTACGGGCCTGCCGGGTTTCTCTCGGGTGGATTCGTCGATCTCGGGCAGTTCGAATCTTGGAAGATAGGGACCCTTTAGAGCTCCTTCGAACGCCCCACCGCATTCCCTTAACACCAAAATGCGCTAAGTAATCTTCTTCTAGAGGCTCATCCTCCATGCTGCCTCCTCCTTTAGCTTAGAAATGCATTCGATAGCGAACGACGTGGGTGGCGGATCGAAAGCTAGGCGAACGCTGTAGCAAACATAGCTACGTAATAGTTTACCGTAAACCTCTCCCGGAAATTCATCAGTATTGCGTAGCTCTTCCGGGGTCGAGGAAATTTGAGATGCTTGCGCTAAAGCATCGTCAATGATGTTTCGTAATTCGGCATCGAAAGAGTCATCTGAATCCAGGCCTAGATACGATTTTACTTCATCAAGAATGGTCATGTAGTTCGCCTCCATGGTACAGTATCATTTGGCTGGCGCGGATTAAAGTCTTCTAGTGCCAGAGCACTAGTCCCGTAATGGATACTCCGATGTGTATTATACGAAACACAGACCAAATTATCCAAATCGACTACGGCAGGATTGTGAGATTCAATGTCGCGCACCGTGATCGGATTTATATGGTGAACCAAAATGTCTCTGTGTATTGGATAGCCATCTAATGCAAGATCGCATCCGTTGTCGCGAGCGATAACTTCGGTTCTTGTTTTTCGCCAAAGGTACGACATGTAAAACTGCTGGTTTAAATACCTGGCGTGGCCAAAAGTTTCTTCGAAGGGAACGCCGTCAAGTGACAGGTATTCTAGACGTTCTTCAAAAGTCGGGTACTGAATCATTCGGCTATAGCTCAGCATCTGATCCTCCCGAATATAAACGGAACGCCTCCAAAGCTTCCGCCACCAACTCCTCAGTACGAATGGCGCTCTCCAAGGCAGATACCTTTGCTTGAACAAGTTTAGTTTCGTTAATTAACTTCTCTTGTTCAAGTTGTTCTCTAGTAGCACCGGCCTTCAGAAAATGAAGTAAGACTGCGGGGCTGGCGGTTCCCTCTCGAATTTGCTTCTCGGCAAGTTCCATGGCCGCACCGATTATGGATCGCTCGGCTTCTTCTGCTGTTTCTGGTACTTTCTTACCCTTTACACCCAAGTTCCATCTCCATGTCTAGTCATAGGAAAGAGATTTACGGCCTCTACCCGGCCCTCAAGAAAGGAGCACGGAAAGACTGACCCGGTAGAGACCGGAAATCCCTTTCCAAAATTTACCTCCGGAGAAAAAATAAGGAGGGGCGCGATGCATAGGGGGGTAGGGGAGAGAGCACGGACCCCCTCCCCTACAAGAGACAAAACCCCTATGATTTTAATGGAAACCCATTACTTTTTACTCATCATGCTCGACCACAATATAGTTTCCAGTCGGATTCCACTCCAAAACCCAATCGATTGCAGCTTCGATCTCATCGTTGTTGAGTTCTTGAGGTAACTCAGATGAGGTGTGACTTACTCTAGCCAATAGTCCGTACGTATTGTAACCATGAGTAGTGTCGAAGTTGTACCATTCGTCAGGTTGTTCGAGTGGATCGTAAGGATTGTCTTGTGTTGTTAGGTATCGCATTGTACTTGTCACCTACCAATAGCGTCCAGGGCAGAGGCAGTTGAGATACCTAGCGCGTCTGCAATCTCAGAAGTAGTGGACCCGTTACGAGCCATTGCTCTCGCCCTACTAATAGTGTTGGGAGAAAGCTTAGGCTTGTCTTTCGGTATGGCCAGCTCTCGAAGTCTGTCCGGCTCGGCGTATCGAACGATTGCTTCAAGCATGGCGTTAGATACAGCACCCGCTTTGATGGCTTCCCATTGCCTGTCTGTTAGATGGAATTGGGAGGCTGCTCTAGATGCTCCAGTTCTTTCTCGAGCTGCCATCAGAGCCTGGTGTTTAATCTTAGCCTTATCGTCTTTACTTAGATCCGGATTTGCGGCTATCTTAGCCTTGGCCACCCCACCCGCGATCAACTGGGCCTGCCTCTCTCGAGGGGCATTCCCCAATGAACGCTTGACAGCGGCATTAAGTTGCTCCACTTCGGTAGCGTATTCCTGTGCGGCCTTAGGGGAGCGCCTAATAGCGGGGGTAGCAAGGGCCTCTCTACGGGCTCGACTAGCCAGCCCCTTCATTTCATTAGCATAGTCCGCGTATAGTCCTTCCATGGGGGTCCCGCTAGAAAGTTTATGCGCGTCACTAACCAAATCCATTTGGGGGACTTCGATCATCCTCTTTTGAATATGAACTTCCGGAGCCTTAGTTTTAAATTCCCGAATAACAGAATAACTAGACCCAGTCTCTTCATATACCTTACGCCCTGTTTTAGGATCGATAGGCCCGCCTTTAGCAGCCGATCGTAATTTGCGCTCGGGGATACGTTGAGGATTCCTAGCCCGGGAGATAATCGTAGAGGCTTTACCCCCATTCTGATACTTCTCGCGAAGCTCCTTGATTCCATTGTCCGCTTCCGATGTTTTGTAATCTAGCTTGTGCTTAACAGCATCAATAACAACCATCGAATGGCGAACCGCCCTTGCTAATTCGGCTTCGCTAGCTCCCTTTAGGGTCATGTCCGTAATAAGATTGGACACTTTACCCATCTCGATACCCTTGGTTCGTTCCGTCATCACTGGCATTCCCTCTCGACCGGGGTATGCTCGAGACGGATTGAACCCCTCCAAACCTTTCAGAGGGGATGTAGAACGAATCTTATGGACATCAGCAGCGGGAATCGCAGTGACAGTATCCCCGTCGAAGTCTGCTCCGGATAGTCGAGCAGCTACCTTAGGGTGAATACCAATTGCATCTAGTGGGCTAGCGCCTAAAGTTCGTCGGGCTCCTGCATGTTTATTGTTAACGGTAACGATAGGAATCTCGAAGGTTCCTCCATGCGGATAACGAACAAGCGCTACCTTCTCACCATCCCTAAAATGCGGAGCATACACTTCTTTAGGACTAAGTGTAGGAACCGGTAAAATAAGGAATGATGCTTGACGCGGTAGTGCAGCGGCTTGCAGGTTCAAAGCAGAACTATCGCATGAGTCAGCAAGATCAGACAACATCCGCTTCCTAAGAACAGGATTCTCAAGACGCATGATTTCATCGAATGCTTCTTGTTTTCTATCCGCTGCTTTGCGAAGTTGTTGCCTAGCCAATGTGATGGGTTGCTTGGATAAGAACTGAGAAGGTAACGCCTTCTTCCAATCTTTCCAGTTCCCTTCCTCATTGACGATGTTCAATGGAGAAAGTTCTGACTTGCCATTGACTGTCTGCATAACTTGTCTGCGAATTGTAGCGCCAAACGGATTATCCGGGTCAGGCTTCATCTTCTTAAGAACACAGTCGCCATCGTCAGAAATTAGAGGGGTACCCTTCTTCTTATTAGTATTGAAACGAATGTCAACACCTTTGGGAAGATCGTCTGCGTAAACAGCAACCCCCTTCAAATAGTGGGTGCCATCTACAGTGATGCGAACCTGTGCATAATTAGACTTGCCCAACGACAAATCCTTAGCACCTCGACGGAGCTCGATAACACCATCCATATCGCTTCCGCCGTCTTCATCATAGCGAACAGAGATTCGTTTACTTGATATGGACTTGGGCGGCAACAAAGATAGGCGGGTCCCATCTTCTGCGGTGCGTACACCAAGAACATGGATATCGCCCATGTTAACAACGGCATCACGCTTCGAAACTCCGGGGGCTAACAGCACTCGAGTTGTGGTGGTTTGCTTAGGATTATCTAGCTGAGGAATATGAATCTCTTCAACTGTATATCCTTGCTCCTTCATCATCTCGGTGTACATCTTGAGAGTGGTTGCACTGATGCCAAGAGTTAATTCAGTACCGGAACCAATATCAATGTACTTATGCTTGTCCGCCTCAGCCTTAAGAAAGTCGGTAGTCTTCTTAGCTTCGGTTGCTCGATGTTCGTAATCTGGTTTCAAATAATTACGAACGGTGCCCCCAGAAATTCCCAAACGTTCTGCAATGGCAGATTGAGACATTCCTTTAGCATCGAGCTTTCGAACCAGTGCGATTTCTTCTGCTTGGCGGGCTGTCTTAGCCGCACTCTTAGCAGCACGAAATTCGGTAGTGGTCATTCCGAAGCCTCGAGCAATGTCGACTTCGCTCATCCCCTTGGATTGAAGATCCTTAACGAGGGACTGAAATGTAACCGATCGCTGATATGGATCCTTGCCAGAACCCCAAGGGTATCTTCCAGAACGACGTATAATGCCGATGTGCGCTAACTCGTCTTTCTTAGGCGTAACAATCATTTAGAGTATCCTTCCAATAACGAATTAAATGCAACAATCTTTTGCATGATACTTTTAATTCGATCCGCATCGGGAATATGCGTAGTAACGGAATTGTTTTGATAGATTCGCAACTGAATAGGCATGTCCGGAGCCATGTCGTACTCTAGACAAAATAAAGCGGCGTAGATTTCAAGCTGACTCATGGAGGTCTTTCCGGTTCCAGTCTTTAAATCATGGATTCGAAGAAGGTCTCCATCGAAACTGATAGCGTCTGCAGTTCCGTAGCAATAATAACTATAAAACAGAACCACTTCGCTAGACATGCCATAGTCCAAAGCATCATTGACGAATTTACAAATACTATCGTCAGTGTCAGGCATTGGAACTCCAAGCCTAATATGCTCAGAAGCTAGGGCGTGTAGTTCAGTACCCAGTTGAGCAGCCCGAGAGTTTTCAAAAACCTTAAGCAGCTTCTCGTCATCGTAGTTTAACCAATGATACTTACTAGCGCTGAGAAAAGCATGGCTTCCAGAAAGCTCAGAGTGATCGAAGAATTTCATCAATGACTTCGTCTTCGTTTTCGGGGTAGACATAATATGCGGCACTCATTTCATTCATACGATCGATATAGTAATCCTGATTAGGTCGGTGCGGAGCGTTAGCCGATCGTTTCACTTCTAGAGCAAACCATCGTTCGCCAACTAGCAAAAGTAAATCAGGAATACCTTGAATGTAGTTGGGGTCATTCTTTAAAATTATACACCCTGGGATTTCTTCCTTCAGTCGCTTGATGAGCGAGCGTTGATAGATGTTCTCAGTTCGACCCATAAGATCTTTCCTAAAGTCAAAATTCCCAAGGGCAATTGGGCCCCGTTTGCATATTCTTCCATTATAGCCAAAGTTTATTCTCCTTTTCTTTACCCACTGTATCGAAAATCCATCAAAAGAGTGCTTGGCCCAAAAAGCCCACTAATTTCTATTTAATTATATATAAAATAAAAAAAATTTTTATATTAATTAAAAAAAAAGTGGGCCAAGTGGGCCAAACACCGACTTTTCCTTGAAATTGCAACGAAAAGTCTACCCACTAAAAGTGGGCCAAAAGTGGGCCAAAACCCACTAAAAGTGGGCCAAAAGATAACATTTTGATAACATTCACAGGAAATTCACAGGAAATTCACAGGTTTCCAGAATCTGGCCCACTTTTTATCACTTTTGCCAACCAAAACTGGGCCACAATTTAGAGGTAATTTTGGACGAAAATGGGCTCATTAAACGCCTTTTTTGTCTGAATTGCCTCTAAAATACCCTTGTCAATTGATGAATTTGTGGCCAAATAGAAGTATCTCAGGTTGGTATAGGGCGTATTAATACGGTCAATTCGCCCCTCTGACTGCTCCAAAATCCTCCACGAATAGTTCAAAGAGTAGAAAACAATCGTGTCAGTCAGGGTGCAATTCCAACCCTCAGCACCTGCAGTATACTGAACCAGATAAATCCATTCATCTGTATCAGGGATACTTTCATGTGCATGGCCACTCCATTCAGCAACAGTAGCCTCTCCCGCGAGCGCTAACAAATGCTCTCGCTCGTAGTCAAAATTATAGAAAACTACGATGCGCTTACTTTTCTTGTAGATATCTAATACATGTTGTACTCTGGTCGTTGGATTTTCGCAAACCTTCCGCAAAGCCAGGCATAAACCAGCAGCATTTAGCAAAGGCTCACCAGAGTCTGGATCCTGTCGAGTCTTTCGAACCAGAGTGTATATATCTTTGTCATAAGGCAAAAACAGATACTCCCTGTTTCTTTTAGTATGTCGATCTACTGGCATCGGAACGACAACCTTTCGTCGTCGAGCCTCCAGCAAATCGGTTTGAACATACCTAGACACCTTAGGATACTTAGCGAATCGATCCCATACCACATGTTTGTCTAAAAACTCAGTACGGTTTCGATAATAACCATTGGCAATGAAAACGGGAACATAATCCATCCAAGTGTCCCCAGGAGTTGCTGACAGCAAAATCCATTTGTTTCGCTTGGCGATCTTCAGGAAGGACTTGACCCAAGATCCATTTCCAATAAGACGTTGCTCATCGAAAATGAAAGTAGCTCCGTGTACTTCAGAATAGTTTTTAATCTGGTTCCACGAAGCCACTGTTAACTTGGTTCGGCATCCTCCTAAAAGATCAAACTCGGATTCCCATTCTTTGAGATCCCGTTTCCGAGCAGTGGTTATAACATACACGTCCCGGTCCATAGAAGAAGCCCAGGCCGCCCCTACTAACGACTTGCCGGAGCCAACACCACCGACTAAAATTTTGCCGTTTTCGAGACGACCTAGGGCCTCTTCTTGATGTGAGAATAAAATCCCCATTACGCCGGATCTGTAGTGTGAATCTGGATCGGCAGAGGCTCGGTCAACGAGCGATACAGAATCTCACGGTCAGCCTCAGCAATGAGCGGATTGATCACGACCATAGGCGGAATCTGGTGCTGCGGAATCATTCCCGTTTCGGTAAAGAGGTAGTAACGCGAGACGCGAGCAAGCCACTTTTCACCCTCGGGGAGGCTTTCCGAGTTCAGGTTGGCCCCATCGACATTGAGCGATGTGTAGACAACTGTTCGCTCAGAATACATTCCGTCCATCGCCTTAGCCGGGCTTCCGTACAGATGCGTAGCAAATTCGATCCCGTAATGACGCGTGATGATGTTGTACAGACCCTTGGGAGTCAGATGACCATCTTCGGTCCACCCTTGACTCTCCGCAAATTCTTCAGACGGAAGCAGCCTACCGTCGAAAAAGATGTTGAGAGTGCTGGGCTTTTCGGAAGACCAACCATATACGGAATTAATTGCGTCCAAGAGATTCTGGAACATGCTAGGTCCAAGCTTGATAGTTCCAATCTCCCATGAGCCGCCCTCCTGCCTATAGAACGGAATCTTTCCGTCACGCATAAGAGCCTTGACTTCGTCTGAAATAACATTAATCTCGCTCACAGCCGATCCTCCACTTCCTGCTTGAGAATGTTAGTAAAGAATGTGATGTCTTCAACCGTAAAACTCGGAGCCCATTCGATAGCGATAGCGGTCTCCAAGAGGCGCTTGGGGATGGAGCCTCCTGACATATGCACAGCATCCTCGACAACCGCACGGAAAATCCATCCGTCGCGGCTCGTGAAAGTGTGCTCAGACCCATCGTACTTGATCGGAATTTCCATCAAGTCATACACATAGGTACGGTAATCCTTCTTATCGGCCTTCTCGATGGTGTATGAATGAATTTCCTCGCCTTCGACAACCCCGTCAACGGAGATTGAGAAGGTACCATCACCGGAATTCCCAGGAAGAAAACCGTCGTTGTTGTGCACCCAAGCATTAATCTGGGTGTTTCGGTACTTCAACGGATTCTTCAGGATGTCCGTAACAATACCAACCAAACGGGATGATACCGGCTGAGGGAGTTCAGTCAGATGGAAACACTTTTCGAAGTTGAACGACGCGAGTGCAGCATCGTCAGGGATTTGGTAAGAGTTATTATATACAACCACGATAATAAATCCTTCCTAACTGTATTAGTTCGTACTGTTCTTGATCATGTCGACCAGGATCTTAAAGTCCATATTGGTTAGAGCCCGCTCGTTATACAGACCGACGTTCCTAGAAACGGAAGTAACATACTTACTAGTTTCCAGTTCTTCGAAATCTTGCGGCTTCGAAATATTGGCAAACACCGAGTAGATATACATGAGACTCGACACATTAACCGAATCGCCATATACAACCCCTCGGAACAACGGGCGTCCATCGGAACTTTCCAGCAGAATCTGGTTCGTTCCAGAAATGATTGGAATAAACATGAAGTCGTACGCGGCGAACTTACGATGAATGAATTCGCTATTAGCTTGGCTAAAATCCGTCTGATGAGCGAATGTGTAAATACCGTCGATAAAACCTTCCACTGTAATATCTACGGAACCATTGCCTCGAGAAGCATCGAATACGCCCTTGTTAACATCAATCTTGATGCTGAACCGATTCTTAGGATCGTCCTTGTTCCCGCGCAAGAGGTCTTGAATCAGAGTACTGGTGGTCTGGCTATCGCTTGGTCCATATGTAGTCTTCATAATCGGGCTGGGACCCGTATAGCGACTACCCGCACCAACATTGAGAGCCTTAGGCTTTTCCTTCCAAGTATTCATGTACCTAGCCAGATCGCCAGGTTGGAGTTTGATTCGTTGCAATTCTGCCATTATATATCCTTTCTAGCTAAATTGCGTGTGTATAATAATCAAACGTATTGACACGTCTGGTCTTGACTTCGCTCACAGATGATCGAACTTATCCATATCGTCCGATGATACTGTTATCAACAGTCGTTTAAAGAATTGGATATCCTCAGCAGTAAAGCTAGGCGCCCACTCAATAGATGTAGCACTATACATAAGTGTTTGCATAATCGACCCACTCATCGGGTAGAGGCTACTATATATAGCTCGGAAAATCCAGCCGTCTGGACTGGTGAAAGTATGAGTCTCTCCGCCATACTTAATAGGAATTTTATGCAAGTCATATGCATATGTACGGTAATCTTGGTTACTCGTATTCTCAACGGTATACGAATGAATTTCTTCACCCTCTACAACACCGTCGATAGACACTGAAAACGATCCATCTCCGATGTTCCCGGGAAGAAAACCGTCATTAAAATGCACTAAAGCCTCAAAGCTAGACTTTTGGTACTTTAACGGATCCCTAAGAGCACCCATGATAATACCAACCAAACGGGATGATATTGGTCTAGGTACCTCAGTTATACGCCCATAATCTTCAAAATTAAATGAAGCTAATGTCGCATTATCAGGGATATTGAATGAATTATGATACACCACGATACCTCCTTTCTAGCTAAATTGCGTGTTGGTAATAGTCAAGCGTATTTATACGCTTGGTCATGATGGCGCACCCAGGGAACTTAAACATCAAATAATCCATGATTGTTGGAATATATGAAGTATCGATAGGAAGTAGAACACCTTCATGGAGCTCGAAATACGCTTTTGTGAAATTCTCGTTGATCTCAATTTCGTACTGGAGACCGTAGCTGTGCACAACAGGATCTCTAATATCCCAGCGTATTTCTCCGTATAGCCAGCCATCGCAAATCTCAACAAAACCAGAAGTATTTCCAGTCCCGTTCTTGAGATCTGTAAGATCGGCATAATAGCCATACGATAATTGCTTCAAAACGCCAATAACGTCTATCCAATTCCGGTCGGAAAACTCATAGATCTTTCCCCCATGGGTGAAATAGTCTTTGCGGTCCTCCCATGCATGGTAATGTTCTGCTAGCGCCATGGTATCACAAACCATTTCTCCAGAGTAGTGTACACTTCGGAAGTAGTGAAGCAATCCACATGGTCTCCATTACAGCAGTCTTTATACTCACCTAAAAATATAAGCTGGCGAGCGTAGACGCTAGAGATCAGTTCTCCCCGCAAGACCCAGTGATGACCATTCGCGAGTTCGCACGTTAGAGTAAGATGAATTCTCGGTGCTCGGAACGTGATGTCTGGGTAAACGCTATCCGCCTTAAAATCGAAGAAGCGAATATATGCTGTGTACTCGCCTCCCATCTTATCCATATTGGCAGTGCACTCCGAGTAAGGAGGGAAATATTCGTACGCATCCCCTTTGAGGTTTAAATTCATCCAATCCGCAATGCTCTCCAGAACAATATTTACAAGTTCTGGGCCCGCGTTCCTCAGCGCCATCTGTGAATGTGGCAACAGTTCCATGGTTGTCTTTGCTGTGCTCATCTTTCTTTTCAACCCTTATTGTTCGTCGTCCCACGAAAGCAGTAACAGATGCTTTAGTGTGCCAACCACTTCAGACTCGTCGAACTTTTCTGCGTGTTCGCCGCTAACTTCTCCGATAAACAATGGCTTTGGAGCATACCTGCTATATACGAAATCGGCCACCAGGGTCCAACTTTCGTTGGGATCCGTGTTGATCAAAGTAAGGTGCACTCTCGGGTCTCGGGAATAGGCAGCGCCTAGGTATCCAGTTTCCATTTTATAGTTTAAGAAACGGATGCCAGCTGTGTAGGTTCCACTAGACTTATGCAGTAGTTTCAGGAATTTCGTCGAGGACGGAGGAAAATACTCGTAATCACTCTCGCCTAGGTTTGAACTCATCCAATCCACAACGCTCTCCAGAACAATATTTACAAGTTCCGGAGTTGCATTCCTCACCGCCAACTGATTCGGTGGAAACATTATCATCTGTGTTTTCGAGTTTCTCATTGTTTCTTTCCGCCCTTTCGGCTCTAGTACAAATATATTCGGAAATGGCGACTGGAATAGATAGAATGTAGTCAAGCGCATCGGCCACTACATAGAACCCGTCTATGCAACAATCCAGACAATAGTCGAAAGCTTTCTTAACTGCTCTGCCAATGTTTCGAAGTCCTAGGCAGATTTGATCTAAAAAATCATTCATTCCGTGCTCTCTTTTGAAATTTAATCGAGTCCCAAGATAGAGTTTATCTCTTCGGTAACTTCATCGATATACCTTTGATAAATGGTTGCAGACCGCCTAGCCGAAGTCCTAGCTACTTCAGCCCGCGTTCCAAGGTAAAGATTATCGATGTGGTTGTTCTCTAGGAAGCCGTCCGCATGACAAACGTATTGCCCTTTAGACGGCCATTTACGATGATGAGCGGCCCATATACATGCGGCCACAGATCGTTCTACTGCCTCCCCGCCTTTGCCGGTGTACAGTCGAACGTACAAATAATTCTTTCCGCGTTTAAACGGCTTTAGTGAATATCCGGTATGGACATTCACCACAGCCCCCTCCTCGGTAACGCCATAAGACGAAAAACCGGGGAGAGGGCGCAGTGTCGTATCCATAGTTACCTACTATCGAATTTCGAGGTCTGCGTAACGCTCGGAGAACTCATCCGGAGCAATGGTCACATACATCGTCTTGACGTATGCAGCCACTCCGGTAGAACCACCGATATCGTAGGGTCGAGGCTGGACAACGAGATCGACATTCGAAATATCGGCATTATCCAGAATACCAACAGACTCTTCGGTGAGCAGCGTCTTGGTATCCCCAACAATCATCCAGATTGCCGGAGGACGGAACCCGTAGCGAACCTTTACAGTGAGGTAAGGGCGTTCAGGATCAGGGTTTTTATCTTGATCCTTACGGAATTTAACGTTCCAACCGTCTGCTTGAAGGTCGGATACCATTTCTGCAGGTACTTCAACAGCGAAATCACGATTACCATCCTTATTGTAACGAGAGGGCTTTCCACTAAAGTTGAGGAAGAAAATGTTTGCGGACGAGATTGAGATAGGAGACAAGTTATCAGACATATTTCTACTTTCTAATTGGTTGTGAATTGATCGAAATCAATGAATTGTTCAATAGTTTTACGTGCTTCATCGGCTAAATTTTCAGCATAGGATGTATCCACATTTTGCTCTTCGCCGAGGAACTTAACGACTTCTGCTTCTTTCCAGAAATATCCTTTCGTATCAGTTACACTGTCTTTGATTTCGCCAGAGGCGTTCTCCCGAAGGAGGATACCCCCGCCGAAGCCTTCTTTAATAGGAACAAATGATCCTACGCGGCCAACATAGTGAGTGCTGCCGTCTTCGAACTTTAGGTACATGGCTGTCTTTACCTGTCGAGTCTGAGTGTAGTCTTCAAACTCGATAGGCTCGTTAGCAAATAACTTCTTGAACACATACGGCTCTTGGAATTGCTTTCCGACAGCAACCCATTCTCCAGAGTGCGGTTCTTTGTACTTAGCAATATATACTGCCTTGTTCACAAGAACCATCCGCTCATAAGTTGCCTCGTGTTCAAATGTGTAGCCATAGCGTTTACCAAAATCGAGAACCTTCTGGATGATCTCATCCGTAGCGTTCGGGATCTTGATTGAGTCTGTCTTAATATGAGCAACCGTAGCACCCAGCTCTTCCTGAACGTAGTGCTTTAGGTCGATCATAAATAAGGCGCCTCGCTTGGCAACAATATTGTCTACGTTTCGAGGGTCCCTTGCAGGATTATCGAAATGCGCAGATGTCAAGCCATACACCGAATTGATGGCAATCTTAAGAGCATACGCAAGTTTGGTATGATCGTTATTCTTTGCCAATTCCAGAAGCTGCCCATCAAAGAGTTTACCTAGAGCTTCCATATCACCATGCTTAATGGCAATACGGGCTTCTGTAAGCTCTTTGAACTTCTGCGTGTAAGGTCCGAACGCATTTAGCTCGATGAGAGACGTCGGATGCATAGAAGCCACGTCCAGAAGGGCGACGTTTTCGTAATACCCTTCCTCGGCGTAGACATATCCACCTTCGCCAGGATCCTCTCCACGATAGCTGCTGCCTTCGTATGGATCGTATTTGTATCCAGGGAAAATGGTAGACAAATCTGTGTAAACAAACTTGCTTTGCGGGTTGCGGTCCTGACCGAACAAAATAACACAAGTGTGCGTGTTTGTCGAGTCATTGACACTCCGACCACTGATTGAAGCCAGAATCTTTCTAGCCTGCCAATCATCTGCCAGATGATCAAACACCTTTTCAGTAGCGACTACGTCGTTTTCACAGTAGTCAGCAACCGTGTCCCAAAGATCTTCCGGAACAGGTTCATCCCACTTTAGACCCAGCTCCTGGTGATGGATACCCAGCTCAATTTCCCACTTCTTAAGCGACTGCTTCTTGGATGAGAAATCGTAGATATCCGTGTAGGACACCGAATAGGCTTCGCGGAACTTAGCATTACGATCACCATCGATAATGCGCTTACTCAAACGGTATAGTTCTCCGTTAGAATATCCAAGACTTGCAGCGTACAAAATATGGTTGTCGTAGTTTCGGTTGTTGAACCCAACAAGCTTCCGATCCATCAACATACGAATATCCGATGGACTTGGATTGACCAAAGACTTGGGATCACCATCAACTTCTTTGTGTACAACCACAAACAGATTAGGGAAGACCTCGACATCGAAAAATGTCATAGGTCCACCATCATCGGATTGCACTGGAACTTCTTCATCCGCAGATGAAAATGCCATCTCCTTCACCAGAGCCAGACAACGCTGAGCTTGGTTTGTGGATTTAGCTGCGAAAGAAATAACAGCCGGTCGCGCATCAGTGACATCATAAACCATCCCAGAGGATTTCGCATCATCCAAAATAGCCTTAATGAAGTCGATAGATGACGAGGTGTCCGGATGAATTTCTTTTCGCAATGCCTTAGCGATCAAAACCCGAAGATGATTCTCGGATTCGACATGCTTACTATTAATCATCTTAACTCTTTTCATAGGGAGAATACCCTCGTAGCTTGAGATTTCATGGTTATTTGATAAGGAATATCTCCTCCTAAGAGATGCCTTTCCATGGAAGCGCTTGATCTCGATCCCAGGAGAATATTCGGATAGCGTGTCCGGACCATCATACTTATAAATAAGATGCAGCCCTTGTCCGCTTCTAGATACTTCCGCATAGGTAGGAGGCCAAGCAGATGCTGCCTTTAGATTTCGTTCCAGATCTTTTTGGCCAGTTTCCGGATCCCTGAGGTCGAAATCGATGGCAATATAAACGTCGGGTAGCCGAACAAAATGTTCTGCTGTACGGTTAATGTCTCTAAGAGATGTTTGGACGTTTTCCCATTTGTACTGGGGTGCTCCGTCTTCGTTTGCGAGCTGAGCTGGTTGCTCTGCAAAAAGGCGATCGAACGCATCGTTTTCGTAGGATGCAAGTTCAAGGTAATTGCTCTCATCATGTAGAGGATCGGGAACAGGGACCACAGATACGAATAAATCTTTCCTGAATCCTGTGAATACACTACGTATCCTTCCATCATCATACCGATACCGGTCATGATACTTGTCGAAATAATGACGGAGCTCCCTGCGGAAAACATGCCGAGGAGCAACCCATCGCAAGTTTGTTGTTTCGGCATAAGTCTTGTAATCCTCATATGCTTTAACCAAACTTACGTAATCTGCTTCGCAGTAATCGTCATACATTTCTAGAACGAAATTGTAAATAGGGTCGGTCTCTTCGCGCATATCATTAGCACGATAGTCCTTATAGTAATTAGGACCCAAAGACCGGAACACTTCGATACATTGCATAGCAATACTTCCGAGTTCGCCCGAAATACCGCCCATCAACTGATGGTATTCATCAATAGAAAACAACCGGTTTGAAGGACGAATATCAACCAGACGCCTAGGGATTCCCGAGTTTGCGTCGGTGATCTTAACTGGAGAGTTAGTGCCCATGATCAGCATTGTAGTAATACGCAGCTGATACGGCTTCTTGAACTTTTCATTCACAATCATTGTCTCATGCGAAATAATGGAGTTCAATCGGGCGTTGGTCTCAATTCGACTCAAGTCACCATCGTGCTCGATCGCAACCAGAGGGTCTGCTGCAAAATCACTCATTGCGAAGCTATTACTGAGATTACCCAGACCTTCAGAATTGAAGGCAGTAGCATACTCTCCAAATAAGTCACCCATAATATTCATAATGGTGGACTTACCCGAACCAGGCTCTCCGTAAAATACAAAGAACTTTTGGATCTTACGGCTAGCTCCAGTCAACACACTCCCGATGCACCATTCGATCTTCTTCTTTTCGGATGGATCGTACAGAGTCCCAACCATCTTGTTCCAATGGTCTGGAGGAGTGTCCGTAAGAGTGTAAGGCAGCCGGTAAGAAGCATAGTCTTCTTTGCGGACGATAGAGTCCTGGAAAATAGGAGTTCGATCTAAGGGATGGTCAGTGTTAACCATATTTTTAACCCAAAGATTAAACTTCTTCCAGACCCCACTGTCATCATCGCAGCAAAGCAACGGAATAACTCTATCGTCTGGTTCTGAGCGTTCTTGCGCGAACTCGGAAACATCTCGGTCGACGTCGCGAATAACTACGGTTTCGTCAAAACTCCACAGACCTTTTTCGGCGTCCCAAACCGCAACGAAATTTCCATCACGGATCATAATATCCTGGCTATATCCGTTGATAAAATTAGGATAAGCTTGCCGACTTCTCTGAGTCTTTTTGATCTTCAAACTGTAGAAATCCATTTTTGTCACCTTGAATCATACCAATTAGCCCACTTAGCCATCTGAACGAATAATGGCATAGTTAAAGTATCTTCCCCATAAACAGGGAATAGGCCGCCCCTACCGTCTTTAGAGTAGCTCCTAGAAATTACTCGCTCAGCACTATCTAGTGCAGCTTCAGCAATTACTACTGGAGACGATATAGCGTCCATATAATAATCTACGCCTAAATTCATTAGCAAACCTTCAGAAATTCGTTCTTTGTCTAGATACATCATAGTATTTAGAGCATCTAGACTAGAGACGAAAAATTCCAAAAAGCTAGGCGGACCCGTTCTAGGGTGGGGTTTTTCCAATCGATCAGAATATTCATCCCGAATTCGAGTACACTGCTCGATACGAGGTGCATCACAATCGGGATAGTAGTCGAAAGGAATATTGTCCCACCCTAGAGCGAGTTTGGTATACACTTCAAGACAACCTTCTTTGATTAGCCATGAAGTGTAGTCCATATCAGATTTGATCCCAAATAACGCCGTCGATGTTAAAATCCAAAACGCATTCGGTCACATTATGCTTGCGAACACCGTCATAGTATCGCCAGGCACATGATTCTGGGTTGCCAAAATCAACGTAACCGTCGCCATTTTCAGAATTTGCGATCCATCCGCATACGGATCCCTCGGGCGTTCGAGAAACACCGAGCTGATCGTATACCTCATTCAGGAACAAATGGCCCTTAGTATTGAGCCTTCGGTTTGCCCAATTCTGAACCGCCGAAATATTCATGAAGAGATAGTCTTCACACGGGTCCCAGACGGTCGAAGAATCGTCGATCAGACGAGCGTATGGGGACGCCTTGAAGACATCTTCAATCATGCCGTATACGCTCTCGAGTTCGTTGATCTTCTTACAATCAGGGCTATCCAAGGACAGTTCGATGGGGTGCGCCATGATTTCGTTGACCTTCTTCTCGCCAACAGCGTCGACCATCTTTTCGCGGTAGGTCTTGAAAGCAGTCTCGAGCGACTTATAGGCTCCCGTAATAGCTACGATTTGCTTGGTAGCTAGGCGGTTGCTCCAAACAATACAACCAACGGTTGCAGCACCAGAAATCACGGTAGGAGCGAGAATCTTAGCAGTATCCCAAAGAAACTGCTTTCGCAGATTAGAAGCATCCTCAGCGGATGGATCTGGATATTCCTTCATAGCATTCTCATACTTAGTCTTTACCGAATACAGTTCGCTTCCAGCTTTATAGGCCAAATAACCAGTCGCAACAACACCTGCTGATGCAGCTACTGACAAAATAGTAGGCGCGTTGCGAACAATACGAGCGCCCATAGTATGCATGATAGTTGTAAGTGACATTTTGAATATGCTCCTTAAAATTAGCTCAGAGGTTCGGGTGAGGGCACCAGAAGTACGTGTCGACCACGATCAACCACGGATCGGAAATTGGCTTCCGGGCCCCAGCCCCATCGGTCGTCTACGTAAGACACCTTAAGACCGGCTGCTTCCTTAAGTTCAGCCACTGTCAGAACTTCGCGATCATCGAATACTTCAGCAATAAATGCTAGCATATCTCGCAAGTCCTGGTTGCTCTCGAATTCCAAATCACGGATTCGATCCGCAGTACGTGCCTGAGACCTGCCGTTTACAGGTGATGACGCACGAGTGTAACTCGAAGTTGACCGGCTTCCATAAGTAACATAGGAGCCCCGAGTCTTTGGTGCGGAATTGCCATACAGCAAAGACTGGATCCCCTGTGTTACCATGTCGGTCAACATACTTTTGGCGGTCGGGATTACGACGTCAATGACCAGATGCTCCCATACCTCAGGAATATCGGAGACCACGAAATCAGACAGTGCTCGATACACAGTCCGATCCTTCTTTTCGGATGCTTTGGCGATTACCTTGGACTCGGTTGACTTTTCAACCTTAGATCGGTCCGAATTTGCCGGGAAAACAGGTACCGAAGGAGTACCTTTAATGTCAGTCATTCTTCTGTCCTGCCAGGTTTCGAAGTTCATCGATGGATGCGTCAGGATTTGCTTCGATAAGAGTCTTAGCCTGATCCATAAGATCCTTAGGCAGAAGTCCACCAATGAAGCCCGCCGCGAAATCGACGTCTGCCATAAACTTCTCGAGAAGTGCATCGTATGCGGGAGAGGTTTCGAAATCGGCAGTCTGCTGCTCCGTCTTACGGAAACGACGACCGTCGTCACTTCGCATACCATACGCCTTTGTGATCAAATATGTCGCAAAACGGTACGTATCAGTTCCACCAGGATTTTCCTGCATACGGGATGCCATAACACTCAACGGGATGGGATTGTCGAGCTCCATCCGAATAAGTTCGGCCTTAGACAGGTTGAAGAAGAGCTCTTCCTGAACTTGGTTTCCGTCGAAGTCTTCGTAGGTGACAGTTACGCGTTGCATTATTTTGTTTCCTTTCGTTTACAGGCTAGGCAACCGCCCTGCCCGCATGGGTTTAATGGATTTCTCAACCAACTACAGACGAAACCAGTCGGTTTGAGGTGCGGGGTTGAAACTTACGGACAGAACAGGCTTTCCATCCAAATTCTTCGGTGTGAACACAGGCTCGATGACCACTCCATGAGTCCATCCCAACTCATCGCCGAACGATACCTGATCCATATCAATGTTTGAGTAGAAATCGTTAAGCGAAACTGGGCCATAGTTCAAAGTATCTTGCGAAATATCGTTACACGCCTTGCGAACCTTTTCGGGGGTCGACCGGAAGAGACGTCCGGACAAAGCGTCTTGGAAAACGATCTCGTCATCCATAAAAACGGCCATTTGCCCTTCGCTAGAGGCAGCTTCACGCACGGATTCGCGGTCCTTCTTCTTTGCCGGAGGCGCAATAAGGTTTGCCTTCTGTGCAGCCTTTCGGAGCTCCGAAAGATCTACCTGGGCAAGTCCATATGCAGCAGACAAAGCCTTATACTTATACATCCCCACGCTGTGCAGAGAAATAATCGACGCGACAGTAACTCCAAGCGACACTGCGGCAGGAACATATGTCTTCCAGTGGCGCTTAGCGTACTCGACAATATTCTTAGACGGTTCGTCGTATTCTCGTTCGTGAGCTACGGCTTCGGCATGAGCCTTTGCAGACGTTACGGCAGTCATAACACTGCTTGCAACACCAACGCTAGCAATCCAAATCTGAGGATTTGACTTAGCCCATTGGATAGCAGTCTTCGCGAAAGTTGTGATGTTCATTGTTGCTCCTTTTGTCGGATTGAGAATATGTTATCGGGTTCGGGTTGCGTACAGCCATACGCATAGACAGATAAGAACGAAAGTCAGCATGAATAAGACTCCTATCGTCGATTCATTGCCGCTGAGGCTGCCAGACCTAGAACACTTTGCGCCCAGATGGGAATATAGTGCAGGTCTAATGCTCCAGGAAAGTTCGGGATAGTGTATGTCTCTTTGTGGTGCACACAAGAGTCTACAAGAACGATAATATGATCAAATCGCTTCATTCGATCGGTCTTAATGACACGATTTGGCAGAATCGCATACGAATACGTAGCGATATCAAATCCCCACTTAGGGATTATGATCTTTTCTCCGGTTCCACCTCTATATTCCATGTCATCTCCGGAATATGGGGTGTCGGTGAGCATGATCGGAAGGTGTTCTCCGTGCATTTTGCTAGCGATAACTCCAATAGCAGCATCCACAATAGGACTTTTAGCGCCTTTGGTTTCGCCGGAAATTGCGACCAAATCAGCGTCCGAAATTTTCTCAAGTTCTTTCAAATCGGAATGAATATACAATTCAACCATATTATTGCTCCATTGAAAACCTATAACCCGTGTTAGGGGTTATAGGAGAGTCTAGTATCTCTAGGGAATATAGCTTACGCCATCATAAGCATCGGCGCGGATACCGCTTAGACTCGTAAGAATACTAATGTGACTTTTCTTCGCCATCGATTGGGTAGTCCAAAGGCGCATAATCCAACAGATAGATAAGCTCTATCGTATTGATCAATGCTCGTTCGGCCATTCGACGATGGAAATAAGATTGGTCAAGCGCTCTTAATGTACGTCCAGCAAGTACTTCCATAGCCAGGATGCAAAGCAAGAGTAGGATGGTGTAAATAAGCATGACAAGTTCCTTTCTTGAGTATTGTCTCTCATTATAAGGAACGTACTTTTTACAAAAACCTATAACCCTTGTTAGGGGCTATAGGAGAAGAATCAGCTTTCGGTCGTATCTTCCGACTCGTTTTCACCAGTGACCGAGTTATGCGCAGCCTTCCAGAACAAGAATGCCGCGGCAACTCCAAGTGCGATCGCGGGAATATATGGCTTAGCATTATTCACGAATGACTTGGCGCGACGTGCTGTCTTGCTCAAAAAGGTCTGCTGATTTTCCTCGGTATTAACTTCGAGTTCCGAAAGGTCAGAGGTCTTGGCAGAAGTCTTTTCATTCATGAGAGTATCCTTTCTTGATTATTATCTCTCATTATATGGCTTGCATTTTTTGCGAAAACCTATAACCCGTGTTAGAGGTTATAGGCGGAGAGTTCACTTTTCGTCAACTCGCGATGCTAAGCGGATTCCCAAGGTGTTATGCAAAATAGCGCCTCCATACATCTGTTCGAAATCGTCACCCTTGGTCACCCACTTAACGCACTTCTTGTAGAGTGCAGTTGTAAAGCGGGATCCAACGTAGTAGCCGATCTGAAACACAATGCCGGAAAGGCAAATTGCAGCGCCAATGGAAATATTCTTGGACATGATGAGTTCCTTTCTTGAGTATTGTCTCTCTCATTATATGCCTTGCACTTTTTTCGAAAACCTATAGCCCTTGTTAGGGGCTATAGGGGTTAGACCATACTAGAGTGCATCACACTCGTTTCGATAGTCATCGATGTGGCGCTGCATCATTCCTAGAGCCATTCGAATCTCTTCGGGATTCCTGTTGTCGGCAATCAGGGTCTCTAGTCGCTGAACGTCGTCTGAAACTAGGTTTAAATGGAATAAACTAATATTCTCGACGTGCTCGACTTTACGGATCCTACCGCACCAACAAAACAGACTGAAGAGGCTGTAAATGATCAGGAGGAGTAGCACCAGGATTACGATAATTTCGAATACGAACATGGTTGTCGTTTCCTTTCTTGAGTATTGTCTCTCATTATATGGCTTGTGGTTTTTGCAAAAACTTATCACCCACTTATTTTTTTGTGAGCGATAAGCTTTTAGAAAGTTATGGCTTTCCGAGCATACCAAATGCTTTCGATGAGACCACGTGGAGCTGTTCGTAGTTGAGTACGAGTGCCAAGCCAAGCAGATATACAGCTCCGCGGAACAAATTATCCGGAGAGGGAAGCATTCGCTTAACTGGATGCGAGTCCAGTGCAAGTTTATGTAATTTTTCCAGATTATTGACAGCAGTAGTGTATTCGGGCGTGGTAGGTTTTTCGCCATTCAACCAATTTAGCGTCTCATTTTCGAGGTCTTCATAATCGGTGAGTCGTTCGGTGTGCATCATAATGAGTGCTCCTTTCTATTCAGCGTCTCATTATATGGTGTGTTTATTTTTGCTTCTTGACATGCATCGCCACAGAATCGCCAGTACGCAATTCCTTAGGATCGGTATCAAACGATGCATATACATCGCCCTCGTCCGAAACTACGAGCGTACCACCGTTTTCCGAAGCGGCATATGTCTTAGAACTAACATGCAAGCAAGCACCCATGAAAGCACCAACAGCAGTGATTGTAGCGGTGAGTTCATCCGAATACGAAATACCCCAAATCCCACCGATAACATTCACGAAAGTGGCAAACGCAGGCACGAAAATAAGTGCAATCCACTTTAGGCGATCATAAGTCTTATTACTCATTGTTGTTCCTCTCCTGGTTTCTTCATAGGGAGATGGGAGATTTCCTCATAGAGCTTTTCGCCCATCCCATTCCCCCCGAGATCAATATACGGACGGTATAAATAGTTGTAGAAATCTTCATACTCATCCAGAGGAATATACCCCTGGGCGATGTATATCTTACCAATCATAATGATTTGATTGCGCGCGATTCCTAGAAGTAGGACGCGTGCCCGGTCGTGCCTGTTCTTCCTTGCTGAAAATAGCGCCCATAGACCAGAGCTTCCCAGCAATGCAGTAATAACCGGAACCATTACTTCAATCATTCTAGCTGCGTCCACGGCACCACTTCTCCTGTTTCCTTGTAATAAATCTTCTTAACGTGGACTTCGGTCGTAATCTTTAAACGCTCAATACCAGAGTAGTTGAATCCGGAAATTTCCCCAGCATAAATATACTTTTCATCGCACACGGTAATAGGCTCAAATATTCGAGTATTAATCAAACTAGAGTCGTAGAGCTCTGCCGTAGCAGTCACAATTTCTGCAGGCTTGATATCCACACTATTACGCTGGTCTTCACGATTGATTTTCTCGGTAGTACTGGCTTCCAGAGCAGTTTCGTATCTGGCAAAACCAGTATTATAATCAGTACCATCCCAGAAAGCCATGTGTTCCCATGGATCCGTGTTGAGCTCACCTCGGTGAAGCATTGATGGTTGGCCATAATCTTTATTTCGTTCAACCCACCAATGCGTTGGATTTTGAGGGATTTGCTTTTTGACTTTAATCGGTTTGGGACTAGTGTAGGTTTCGCTTAATACGTACCGACTACTAACTGGGTCACTAATAGCTAATGTGAGTATCCCATTATTAAAATTCATTAGCGTGCGACAGTAGGCTTTGTTAGTAGTCGCCCATTCTGAAATCCTCTCCCAAATATTCTCAGTAGTTTTCATTCCCCATAAACGAATACTGGATGTAATGGAGGCTTCCAAATTTAATGGTAGTTTTTCGTCTCGAGTACTTTGTCCACCCAAAACATGTATACGAATCTCATTCGCGCCAGCGCTATATTTCCACGCTAAGTTTTTAAGAGGCTTCCGCTTGAAAAACTCCCATAAAGAACCACATGTTAACCTATATATGTTAGTTGAGGTTCGTTCTACGGCATACACTATAGCACTACCCAGATCCACACGGGTTGCAAATGGGTAAGGCCTACTATAATCAATTGCGAAAACACTAATAATATTTCCCAACCAAGGAGGTTTCGTCGATTGGATAATTAGGTCAACGTCGAATGATGTGTTTGTAACTCTAACCGATATATCCAACACATTCAATCGATTTATGTAGGACATACGATCGATAACACGAACATGCGCAGCTTCTAATGCATATACCGTATTATTCATAGAATATACCTAACCGGAGTGATGGAAACGGTATCAATCGCTTGGAATTGGTTACTCGCATACGTATTTGAGGAAACTGAGGGTAGCGATAGGGAAAACATATCATTAATTCCTGCTAAATCGCATACTGGATCTAACATATTATTATACATAAAGCCAGTATAAGATTTCTGCTGCGTAAATACTTCAAAGTTTCCGGCTCGATATATCCTTAAAATTCCAGAAGGAATTGACTGTAGGTTTACAATCGCTGCATCACCATCCATGAATCGCATTTTCGTATAATAGGAAGTATTGCCGAGAACTACAATCTCCCGTCGCCACGAATATTCGTAGAATTCTCCAGCACGCGGATAGATTGATGGATTTAGGCTCTTTCGATTACCATAAGATAGCGCAACGGTAACCAGATTAGTAGGTTGAACGCCATGCTGTTTAAAGTAATTTCGAGTAAGCCCGACCGTAAACGTAATTCGAGGGTTTGCATCACTATAGTTATATGTGCAGGAAGTCACGATACAGGGGCACGATATGGGCCCCATCATATCATCGCGAGTAGTAATAGCACCCGTAGTTGCATTTTGCGATATTTTAAGATATTTTCCCGTATCGTATACGATGAGTTCCTTCATAGCCATGATTTCAGTGCAGATCTCCCGATAATTCAACGATGGGAGTTGCTCTGTTGGAGCTAATGTAAATGAAATAGAACGGGAATTGTCAGAAACGCTAGTTACAGCGGAGCCTGAAAAACTGACCGACTTCGATGGAATTAGGTCTCCAGAAACACTAGAAAGACACCAACCCCGAGGCGCAAAGTCAAATCCATAATCCTCTAGGCCAATCCTAATAGCTCTAATTGACATATTTAAACGACTCCTCGAATATATGCGAGTTGAGAAACTGTTTGATTATGCAGGGCTTCAAGGCTTAGCTCCTGCGGAGAGTTATTGTATTGGTTAAATACCATCTGCCTTTGACCCTTTAGTTCATCTCGCAACGCAGCAAACTCATTTCGCAACGCCACGCGATCATTGTATGAATCGAATCCGACAGAGTACTTAGCATTTTCGAAGCTTTCGTTAGCGAAGGATCGAATCGCACTATCATCGACAACCGGTTTGATTACAGGCTCATAGTCTGCATTAACGTCAAATGTATCGATGACGTCGTTTGCAATTTTACCCATTGTATCGAGAGCTTGGTTTGCATTACGCTTAGCACCGACTCCAAGACCCAGAACCAAGAACTTACCGATTTCGGCAAATACTCGGGAGGGTGAATGGATTCCGAAAATACTTTTAACCCTATTGATAGCGCCTTGAGCCAGTCCGCTCAGCCAGGAAGTAAACCTGCCCCATGCCCCCGAAACACCGTTCCAGATACCATGGACCAAGTTAGTACCCAAAGAAGTAAGACTTCCCCACAAGCGATTTCCCATACCACTCATGCCGCTTTGAAGCCAGTTGAAAATACTATTGATAAGACGTTCAACTGCACTATTAAGCTGGGGTCCATAGCGATCGAATGCGTCTGCCAGTCCATTGATAAATGTAATTACTGCTCGGAAGGCAGCATTCACAAGTTCAACCATACCATTAGCAAGGCCTTCGATGAACGCGCCCATAACTTCCAAACCAGTTGAGACTACCCGCCCAATATTATCTCGAATAGCTTCGAGCAAACCAATGAGACATTGCAATGCCGCATCGGCTAGCTGAGGAATACTAGAGATAAGAACCTGGCAGAGAGTAGTCACCATCTGCATGGCCAATTCGCCAAATTTTGGAAGTAGTTGAATTAGACCATCGATAACCGCACTAACCACAGTAACGAAAGTTTCAACCATTACGGGAATAGTTGTAATCAATTGCTGACAGAATGCCGTCACCAAAGCAAATACACTTTGCAGAAGTTCAGGAGCTCGTTGGACAATAATCGCACAAATATTACTAATGGCGGTAGAAACTGCAGGAGCAAGAGAAGCAATCAGAGCAAGCGCGGCAGCACCAAAGGACGATGCACCTTCTGCTACTGCTGTTCCAACATTCTTGAGTGCAGTCTTTAGATCAGGAGCGACTGCAATCAAAAGCTTGGATCCCGCAGCAATACCGGCTGCCATTGCAGCAAATCCGGTACCGATGGCCGTACCCGCAGCAATAACTGCAGCACCAAACAAGCCCAAAGCCAATGACAGAGCCGTTAGACTTGCTGCCAAGATCAATGGTATGAGTGCAAGAGCAGCTAGAGCACCAAGCAGAATCAAAATACCAGGTGCAACCAAGCCAGCTCCGGCAGCAGCTGCCAAGAAAATGACAAATGCTGCAGCAACCGCAATTAGTGCCTTGGCAATAGTCCCAGCACTAATATCGTCGAATTGCTTAATTGCCTTTGCAAGTAGCCATACTGCAATCGAAAGCCCAATGAAGGATAGCGCCCCAAACGAAGCTTTAGATGCCAAGAATGAAAGTCCGATTAGAACTGCCAATACAACAGACATCTTAAGAACCGACTGGAGCAACGAACCCCATTCGTATTGGGCGAAGCCATTTATGACCTTTGCGACCAAAGATAGCGAGACTACCAAGACTAAAAGGCTGAGGGCTGAAAGTCCAGCAGACTTAGGCATGAAACGGAGTACTCCGATCAAAACACCGATGGAAGCAGTCATGGCTATAATACCTTGAACTAATGCTCCCGTATCCATTTCACCAAATTGTTTGACAGCTTCACTAATCCCTCGCATTGCCTGCGCGATACTCAGTAACAAGAAAGCTGCAGACAACGTAATACCGGCTGAATTTCCAAGTTTAGAAATACCGACAATAGCTAGAGTCAAACCACCTAAAATAAGTCCTAGGGAAATTAGCCCCTGAGTCAAAGTCCCTACATCCATACTACCCAGCTCGTAGATCGGCTTAGTCATCAATCGAATGGCTAGTGCCATAGCTACGATTAACGCGGTTCCCTTAAGAATTGTTTTCTTAGAGGATCCGATTAGCTTAGCTGCCGCAGTCATACCTCCGATTAGCACCATAACTGCTGTCAATCCCTTTGCAATTTCGGAAACGCT
>ERZ772974.311-NODE-311-length-38550-cov-8.326900_pt1 | contig 38550 bp, 38 predicted proteins | sample MGYA00580671_ERZ772974 | MGnify/ENA primary metagenome ERZ772974 (study PRJEB29015, sample SAMEA2738065) | human oral metagenome | biome: human oral; feature: human-associated habitat; material: saliva | place: China | collected 2218 ... | reverse complement strand
TCTGTGCTGCCACTACCACTCCAAATAAAACCGCTACGACACTCGATACTGACGGCTCCCATTATGGCGACCCAAATTACGCCCCAACTAAAACTCTCATCGACACCCGAGACAATAACACCTATACCGTCTCAAAGCTAGCCGATGGCAAATGCTGGATGACCCAAAACTTAAGAATTATCGATAAAACTATCACTCCAGCCGACTCCGACGTCACCTCGAATTACACTATCCCAGTCTCCTCAACTTCCGGTTTTAGCGCCAGCTTCTTTGAAATCTCAAACGCCTATGTAGATAGCGACGGCGGTTTCTATAACTGGTATGCTGCTACTGCTGGTACGGGTACTACCGCACTTACCACCAGAAACCAAAATACTACTGTCTCTATTTGTCCGAAAGGCTGGAGACTGCCGACTAGTGGAGATAACGGCGAATTTAAGACTCTCTATGATAACTATAATTCATCGTCGACATTAAGATCTAATCCGGTAAACCTCACTCTTTCTGGCCACGTAAACAATAATTCGCGTAACATGCAGGGCTCGTTCGGCTACTATTGGTCCTCTACGGTAGCCACAGTCTACTACGCTTACTACCTGGGATTAAATCCCTCGAATGTCTACTCTACATACTACGATTCCAAGTATAGCGGGTACTCTGTACGCTGTATCGCTCGCTAGTTCATAACTCTTCCAGTGAGCACTATAATTATAAAAAGCCTACAATCTATTTTTTACTAGCGCTTTACAGTTTGCGACCAGCCTTGAGAGAAACGCTTCCTTTGCTGCTTCCGCGTTTTCGTTGTTACCACCCCAAGCGTTGAGAGCTGGTTCTTGCAAAGCACGTGCATATGAGAAAGTCACGTTGAAAGGGAATGGTCCGTGGTTGGTTACAGCTTGTAAATTTTCGGTTGCCTGCTCGACGCTTTGCCCACCCGATAGGAATACTACGCCCGCCAACTCTTTTGGACAACAAGTCTTCAATACCTTTGCAGTCCATTCTCCTACTTCTGCTGGCGTTGATTTAACCTCAAATTTTTTACCCGCTAAGACCATATTGGTTTTTAGAATACAGCCTTCTAGATTTACGTTATTTTTCTTTAGCTGCTCAAACAGGCAGTTTAGAATTCGGGTTGTAATTTCCGCGCAAGTTTCAATCGAATAATATCCGTCATGCACTACTTCTGGCTCGACGATCGGCACAATGCCTGCGTTCTGACAATCTTTTGCATATTCCGCTAGTATCTCGCAGTTTTTTAGAATTGCATAATCCGAAGGAGTACGCACCGTTAAATTGTCGCTGCCCACTCCATCTAACGTCACCTCAAATGCCGCTCGCCACTTCGCAAATCTTGCACCCATTTCATAGTATTCGGCTAGGCGTTCTGGTAAATCTTCTAGTCCTTTTGTCCATTTTTCTGAGGCATATTCTGGCTCGGCGAAGTTTTCTAATCCAAGATCAACTTTTATGCCAGGTACAATTCCTAGTGCGGTTAAATATGACACGAAGTCTCGTCCGTCATCTGCTTTTTGGCGCGCAGTCTCGTCAAACAAAATTACACCGTTCACATATTTATTTAAATTGCGCGTAGTGAAGAATAGGTTGCGATAATCTCTTCGATGTTTTGCGTCGTCCAAAATTCCGGCTTCCTCGAATTTTTTGTGAATCGAGCCGCCACTTTCATCCGCGGCCAAAATTCCTCGCCCAGGTGTCACTAATGTTTTTGCGATTAAGCGTAAATTTCCGTCTGCTTTTTGACGCTCCTCGACTAATCGAGTTAACTTATTAAGCGATAAACTATCAGTTAGCGTTGCATTTTCGACGTTTATAGCTGCCATTTCTAAGGCTTCTCTTGTGTTTGCTTTGTTTAGCATCGCTCCAAAAATTGTTGCCGCAATAATTGAGTATGAGGTTAGATGTGTCATTAAATCATTGCGCGATACTTTATATCTTCTGATGATACTCCCGCAACGGATTTCACGGTCTGAAATTGAACAAATTACTCCTCTTGTCGGCTCAGTTAGCTCTCCGTCAGTAAACACTACGTTCGCCAATCTCACTAATTCTTTTTCGCCCTCACAAAAAGTCTTTTTGCCACTTAGTCTTGAACGCATATCAATTTTTACGTCTTCAAAGCAATTTTTCGTGTATGCAAAAACAGCTAATTTTGCTCGAGTTAGACCGATATAACTCTTAATTTTATCAACCATTTCTCTTGAGAATTCGGCTGAACGATCAACAAAGACCCAATCCACTGGCTCATTCGGCGCTACAAAATTAGTTTTAACCCGTTCCGCTGGCACAAAGTAGGCAATCTTGTCGCCTACTGAAAAAATGTAGCGATAAACTTTTGCGTCTTTATTAACTTCAATCTCGGCGTCAGAAATTGTTGCATCCTGCCCTAACTTCTTTAACACGTCAAGCGTCACCGCCGCCCCACCGAACACAGAAGTTCTTGAAAAGAATGCGTGATCCTCACCATCAAAAGCGAGATTCATCCATGGCGTACCTTCGCCATCCAGTTCAAAATTATCTTTTCTCTCATCGAGTCCAAGATAAACATCTTTTATTACATTTCCAACAATCAAAATACGCATATTAACTCCATTATATCATAAGCGTAATCATTTAACTCATTGCTTACCCATCAAAAAATCCCCTTTCGGGGATTTTAATTATAAAGTTATCGAACTTCAACGCGAACGCGCGGTAATGATTTACCTGAGAAATGTGTCTTCTTCGTTTTTACGAAAGTAACGACGCCATCTTTTGCTGCGTGAATTGTAAAGTTACGTGACATATAAGTTCCTGCGCCAGCAATTTTGGTTGAACCAGTTTGACGTACAAGTACTTCGCCGTTCTTTACTTTTTGTCCGCCAAAGCGTTTAACACCAAGGCGTTGACCAGCGTTATTGTGGATGTTCTTGGCGGTACCGCCAGCTTTAACGTGTGACATATCCTATTTTTTCCTTAATACTATTATTTCTCGAGCCACAATCTGACCATCTCTAAAGTAGAGCATATCCTCTTGACTCAAGTGATTTAACTTACAAACATTATACCCCAGATCTTGGATTTCGTCAATAATGTTCATGCGTTCATAATGACCCTCCGGTCTCTTCCAGGCTGGCACTGCTAGGGCTAGTGGTGTACCTGCTTCAATTTGAGGTAAAATGTTCTTTAAAAAACCCAAAACAATGCGCTTACACTCTGTTTTTTGCTCCTTCAATTTTACTTCCACTGGCGGCAGAGACATTGGTGCGCCTAGATAAGTTTCACAAGCTACCGCGTCAATTTTTTCAGTCCAAGTTAAGGTTGTTGCATCTCCTACAGCCAGTTTAAATTCTTCTGAACTTTCTGAAGTTTTTGCTAAGTGTTTTTGTTGATTTTGTCCAGCAATCCACTTCAGATTTTTTTCTGAATACTCGATCATTCGCTCTGATAAATCCGTCCCGTATGGCTGAAAATCCATTAAAAATGCTTCTTGTAGTACCACGCCAGTTCCACAAAATGGATCAAGCAATCTTGAACCGGTTTTTAGTGGACCACACAAATTGATTAAAATCTGCGCTAACTTAGGCGGCAACATCCCTACCTTCGCATCTCGCGCCGGACGCACCTGATCACGATTTTTGTAAGCCGTAATGTTCTGTACGCCAGTTAAGACATACCATTCTTTTCCAACGATTAAAAATTCAACATGCCCTATTTTTTCGCCCATTTGGTTGTGGTGCGAAGTTGCAGTCGAATGTGCTGCCTCTGTGTTAGCCAAGACGCGCGCTGAGCGCCCTTGTCTTGCTATAATCTTTTTTAAGCGCATAGCTTCGGATTGCGATTTTCTTGAGCTCGCATTACGTGAATAATCCGATACACCAATCGTAAATTTACCAGTAAATTTTTCACCGCCATTTTTAAGTTGCATTAAAAAATCAATCGGATTTTCCGTTAATAATCGCCCAAATTTTAAAGTCCCACCAAAGCGATTGATGTTGACTGCGTTATCACTTTCGAATACGGCTAAATTCGGTGCAATTTTTTTCACCGATGACCCAAATTGTGCTGCTAGCTCCGCCAAAGAAATGTCGGATAAGCGGCCTAAAACTGCTAAGTATTTCATCTTGTCTATATTATATCAAAAATAGTGTATAATATGTATATGTTTAGAAAAATTTTATCTGTCGTAACACTTCTTTTGGTCGCTTTTGTCGTTTGGCAAGCCTGGCCACAACTCACCGAAACTATTGGCTGTGTCACTGGTGGTGCCTGTCCTGAAGGTGGCCACTTTTCCATCAATTTACTAGTTGTGTTGTTACTGATTCCAGAACAGCTCTTCATGTATTTTTCTGCTGGACAAATTTTCTTCTCCTATATGAAAGCCAAAAAGACGACCGACAGCATGAGCCCTTGGGCGCTAGCTCGCATCTCGTTTGAACTTAACTTCGTAAACCACGCCGTACCTTCTGGCGGTGTTTCTGGGCTTGGCTATATTGCTTGGCGTTTACGCGAATTTGGTGCTACCGCCGGTCAAGTCTCATTCATGTACCTCTTGCGCTATACGATTACTATTCTCGCCAACCAGACCCAAACCATTTTTGCCATCATTGTTTTACTACTTTGCCATGCCATTCCAGGTGATGCAATTTGGATGATCGGCTTAGTCGGGTTAATGTCTGTCGGTATCATTCTCGGTATCGCATTAGTTATAACCATTGCCTCAAAGCGCAAATTGATTGACTTGGTCTCGAAGCAATCTGCTGCCTTCTGTAATTTTATTGTTCGAAAAATTACCTTTAACAAAAAACAAAATATCTTACCATACCAAAAAGTACATAAATTCTTCCTCGATCTTCACGAAGATTTGCTTTTTGCGAGAAAAGACAAAAAGTTATTGGTCGGTCCAGTTCTTTGGGGTGTCCTCTATAATTTCCTCGAAATTGCAACCTATGAAATTGTCGCAATTTCGCTCGGACATCCTGAAATCTTTCCTCAAATCATGGTTGCAGAAGCACTCGCTAGTGTGATTGGCGCCGTTGTACCTTTGCCAGGTGGTGTTGGTGGTTACGAAGGTGCGATGATTTTTATTATCACTAAACTCGGCACTCCGCTTCCGATTGCTTCCACTGTAGTTATCGTCACTCGCGTCATCGTTCTCATGAATACTATTATCTCAGGCTACGGTTTCTACCAGGATGCTATTTCAAAAATTGGTAAGTCCGATCGCAAGAAAATCATGGAGATGAATGGAGAATAAATTTTCCGTCTCTGAATTCATCGCGTATTGTAATCAAACTTTAGAATACGCGTATACCGGCTGTACTATTGAAGGTGAAGTTTTAAATGTCAAAACTTCTCAAAATAAATGGGTGTTCTTCTCTCTGAAGGACGAAGAGGGGAGCATCGATTGTTTTATTCCAATTTGGCAGTTGCGCATTCCGATTGAAGATGGCATGAAGGTCTTGGTGCGTGGTACGCCAAAACTTACGAACTGGGGTAAGTTTAGTCTTACTGTGCAAGCAATTATGCCGGTTGGACAGGGTAGTATTAAGAAAAGTTTTGAATTACTGAAACAGAAACTTGAGAAAGAGGGGTTGTTTGACCCCGCAAAAAAGCGAATTCTACCCACCAATCTTTCTAAAATTGGCGTGATTTCTAGTACTCAAGCTGCTGGCTATGCCGACTTTATTAAAATTATTAACGAACGTTGGGGCGGACTTGAGCTTAAAGTTTGTCACACCCAGGTTCAAGGTCTAGTTGCACCAGACCAAATTATTCGCGCGCTAAATTATCTGAATGAGCATGGCGAAGTCGAGGTTATTGCAATTATTCGTGGCGGCGGTTCGGCAGATGACCTGGCCTGCTTTAATGATGAAGCTTTAGTGCGCGCTATCGCTGCCTCAAAAATTCCCGTCATTACTGGTATTGGCCATGAAATTGATGAGTCTCTTTCCGACCTCGCTGCCGATGTGCGTGCTAGTACCCCTAGTAATGCAGCGCAGATGTTAACGAAGGATAAGCAAGCAGAACTGCGAAATCTTCATGCGACAATCTCTAGGGTTCATCAACAAATTGCCTCGCGTTTTGATCTGGTGAGTGATAACTTAAAATCACAAATTGCGGGAGTTGTTTCAAAAATCTACCTCGAAATTGACTCAAAAATCAATGAGACAAAAAATTATCAGAAAATTATTGAGAGTCTTAATCCAGACAATATCTTAAAAAATGGCTACGCAATTCTGACCGGAAAACCACAAGTAGATGGTGAAATTAAAATTGAAACCTTCCGTCAGAAGATCGTTGCAAAAGTTTTAGAAATAAAGGAGAAATAATATGGTAACTAAATCAATCAATACTAAAATTGATGAGTTGAATGCTAAAGTCGAATGGTTTTACGGCGATGACTTTAAGCTCGAATCTGCTAGTGCTAATTATCGCGCTGCTGCAAAACTCGCGAAAGAAATTGAATCGGACTTAATGAATCTAAAAAACGAAATCAAACAGATTGAGGTGGATTTTTCAAAAGAATAGCTCTTGTAAAAAATCTTAAACATAAGTAGAATATAACCATATGGATCATAACGGGGAACAATTCAATCAAAATGCCAATTCTTCGGGCGGACCAGCAGCCGCTGCGCCGACCAGTTTTTCTTATCCGAATTATTCGGCTCCATCCTATCCGAATCAGTTGAATTCATCTAGTATGGCAACGCCATTAAACTCATCAGCTGCCCCAGCTCAATCTAGTATCTCCAATACTCCAACTCAACCTGGCACTTCAATTCAAACTGGCACTTCAGCTCAGAAAAAAGACCATTCTGGTCTTATTAAAACTGCCTGCCTTGTTTTTACTTCGTTAGCTGCGATTACTTTTTTGGGCCTGTTTATCTACACTTATATCCAATGGAATAACGCTAAAACCGATGTTAAGGGTCAAGTTTCTTTGGCCGTATCCGAAGCAGAAAATAAATTACGTACTGAACTAGAGACCGATTTTAACAATCGTGAAAAATATCCTTATCGTACTTTTGCCGGGCCCTCTGATTTTGGCGCCTTAACTTTTGAATACCCTAAGACTTGGAGTGTCTATGTTCCAAATGATGCTTCTAAGGCCCAAGATTTTCACGCTTACTTTAATCCAGGACTAGTTAATGTGGTTGAAAATAAAACCGTCATGGCGCTCCGTGTTAGTATTTTGAATACTTTAACCGATCAAGTCAAAGAACGTTATAGTAATAAAATTAAAACCGGCAAAATGACTGTTTCGTCTAAAGTTGTCAATAAGGTCAATGTCGATGTTTATAAGGGGCAACTTGACTCTAATTATAATGGTATTGTCTGTATATTTAAAATACGTGATAAGACTGTAGTAATTCAAACTGACGCCTATCTCTTCGAACCAGATTTTAACCGCATTCTTGAGACTGTTCGATTCAATAGTTAATTTCATTCAATATCTAATTTCCTAGCTAAACTTTAATAGCAAAACTATTTTGTCCGTGCTATAATTTTGGTATGACAACGGAGGTTAATGGAATTTTTGTCGCTGCGCATGAGCTGAAGAGTCCGCTTTCTATTTTGCGTCAACTCGCTTTGTCGATTGACTATACTGATCAAGCCTCACTAAAAGATGTTCAAACTAAAATGATTCAAGTCTCCGAGCGTGCGCTCCGTCAAGTGAATGATTTAACAAAAGTTCATCGTCTCGACGACGGCCTGTTTACGCTAGAACCGGTTTCAGTTCGTGCTATTTGTGACGAGGTGACGAGTGAGTTGCGCTATTTGTATCGCCAAAATCACCGTGACATTTCTGAAAAATATACCAATCATTCGAAGTTGGTGATTGCTAACCGCGAACTCCTGCGCTCAGTTATTTATAATTTTTGCTCTAATGCAATGCATTATTCTGATGCACACACTAAGGCTGAAATTGCTGTTCGTGACAAAAAAGGAAAGATTGAGATTGTTGTGCGGGATTTTGGCCCAGCACTACCGCTTAAAATTTGGCGAGAATTGAAGCGCGGTTTTATCAATGAGCCCACCTCAATTGCTATGCGACCAGATTCTTCTGGACTCGGCCTCTATATCGCCTCAAAATTTAGTCGTTATATGCATGGTGAGGTCTCGGCTATTCGTCATCGTGACGGCACCAGCTTTACTTTAATTTTGCCAGTTTCCACCCAGATTAGTTTATTTGGAGATTAAAATGGCACTCGCTTATATCATTGAAGATAACGAAATTATGAGCGAATTACTCGCACGCTATTTGAATGGGATTACCGAAACTAAGATTTTTCATGATGCTATTTCGGCAATTTCTGAGATTTCGGATGATCAGCCGGATTTAATTTTTCTAGATATTCTTCTGACTGGGCCAGACGGCTTTACTTTTTTGAATGAAATTGTTAGCTACGAAGATACTGGCAAGATTCCAGTCGTGATTATTTCTAGTTTAGACTTTCAGCTTGAATCACTCAAAAATTATAATGTAGTGAAGATTTTGAATAAAGACACGTTATTGCCAAACGATCTGAGGGCTGTCAATCAGGAAATTTTGGCGCTGAAGGCTAAAAATGGCCAGTAGTAATCGTCGGCGCAACGATCTAAGGACGCAAGCGATTGTGCTTCGGCGAACAAAATATGGTGAAACTGATCGTATCTTGAATCTATTAACACCAGAGGGGCGTAAGGCCTGTATTGCCAGGGGGGTTCGCAAGGAAAAATCTAAGTTGGCTGGTGGTATTGAAATTTTTACCGTGTCCGATGTGGTAATTCACGAGTCTGAGAAAACTGATCTCGGCATTTTAACCAGCGCAAAAATGTTGAAAAATTATCTTGGCATTGTTTCCGATTTAGAATTATTCGAGCTGGGTTCAAAAATTATTAAAATTGCTAATCATCAATCCGAACACGTCGATTCACCAGAATTATTTTATTTAGTTGAGCAGTGTTTCTGGGCGCTCCACCAAAATTTTAATAAGGATCTTATTGAAAGTTTTTTTCTACTCAATAGTATGCGTATTGCGGGCGAAGAGCTAAACTTGCATCGCGATAGTGACGGTCAAAAATTAAGTGCGGAACTTACTTATGCCTGGGATTCCTATGAAAGTGTCCTGAAGTCGGATTTAAATGGGCACATTACCGCTGACCACATTAAGCTGATGCGTTTGATGTTAACTTCTCCGTTAAAAACAGTTCTAAAGGTTCAGTCCGCTCAGAAATTCATGCCTGAAATCCTCTACCTCGCGAAAACATTCGCCAAAACTGCCTAAATATGCTAGAATATGAAAAAAGATAGGAGATTTTTATGGTAGCAAAACTCGAAGACATCGTTAGTTTATGTAAACGGCGTGGTTTTATTTTTCCAGGCTCAGACGTTTACGGTGGTTTTGCCGGTACTTGGGACTATGGTCCGCTTGGTGTCATGCTGAAAAAGAAAATGATGAACGAATGGTGGAAGTTCTGGGTTGATGGACGCGAAGACATTTATGGTATCGACGCCGCAATTATCATGAATCCAAAAACTTGGGTTGCTTCTGGTCATACAGCTACTTTTGCTGATCCACTAGTCGAGTGTCTTGAATGTCACGGCCGCTTCCGCGCCGATAAACTCGCTGACGGAATCAATGAATCGGTTACGACTGAAGAATTTCAAGCGCTCGGTACTAAATGTCCAACTTGCAAGGCTTCTAACTGGGGTCCAATTCGTAAGTTTAATATGATGTTTGAGACCCATGTTGGTCCAATCATTGACGACACTTCAATCGCCTACCTCCGTCCAGAAACTGCACAAGGTATCTTTACTAACTATAAAAATGTGGTCGATTCAATTTACCCAGACATGCCATTTGGTCTTGCTCAACAGGGAAAAGCCTTTCGTAATGAGATCTCTCCACGCGATTTTGTTTTCCGTTCTCGCGAATTTGAACAGATGGAAATTGAGTATTTTGTGAATCCAAAAACTTGGGAAGAGAACTTTGATAAATTACTTGCCAGTGTCCACGAGTTCCTTGAGGAAACTATGCAGCTACCAAAAGCTAAAATTCATGAACTTGAAGTGCCAGCCGAAGATCGTGCCCACTATTCTAAGCGTACTATTGACGTTGAATTTGATTATCCAAACGGCCGTGGCGAGTTGATGGGTATTGCTTATCGTACTGATTTTGACCTTGGCAATATCGTACGTGAATCTGGTAAGAATATGGACTACCGTGATAAAAATACTGGTGAAACTTTTGTGCCACATGTGATTGAGCCTTCCTTTGGTGTTGAGCGCTTGCTCATGGCTATCTTGTCTTCCGCTTACTGCGAGGAGGAAAAAGATGGTAAGACCCGCATACTTCTCAAGTTACCGGAAAATCTTGCTCCATATCGTTTCTGTGTTTCACCACTCCTGAAAAATAAACCAGAATTGGTCGAAAAAGCTAAATCCGTCTATGAAACTTTGCGTGCAAAATATGGTAATGTTACTTGGGATGATTCTGGAAATATCGGTAAACGTTATCTAAAACAGGACGAAATCGGTACTCCAAAATGTGTCGTAATTGACTTTGATACGCTTGCGGATGAGACCGTAACTGTACGCGATCGTGATACGACCGAACAAACTCGCGTCAAAATCTCTGAGCTATAACCAGTTGATCAAGCGAAAAATGGGGCTCACAAAAATAGTGACGCTCCATTTTTCTGGAATTGGTATATTATTCCCAACATTCTTTGGTGAACTCTAAGTAACCTAAAACTTCAAGCAACAAAAAACTTGCCATCAGCAAGTTTATTTTTGGTGGTCACGACTGGACTTGAACCAGTGACACGCGGCTCTTCAGGCCGCTGCTCTACCAACTGAGCTACATGACCAACTCTTTATCTATTATAGCATAGATAACGTCTCCGTCAATCTCAAAATATGCTATAATATAATTATCATGAAAAAAATCAATACATCCCCCATTTCTGGCATGCAAGAGCTAACTCCTCTAAAGCAAGCCCTTTTTGATCAGCTTAAGAATCAAGTACTTGGGGTGTATCATGCGCATGGCTTTTTGAATATCGAAACACCACTGATTGATCGCACTGAAGTTTTGCTAGCGAAAGCCGGCGGCGATACGGAGAAACAGATTTATAAAGTTATAAAAACTACTGAATCTGCCGATTCGGCTGACCAGGCTTTAACATTTGATCACACTGTGCCACTCGCACGCTATGTTGTCGAACATGAGAATGACTTAACTTTCCCATTTAAGGTTACGCAGTCTGGTAAAAGCTTTCGTGGTGAACGCGCTCAAAAAGGCCGGTTTCGTGAGTTTTATCAGCTTGATGTTGATGTGATCGGTCGCAATGAGCTTGCGCTTGCCTATGATGCTGAAATTATTAAAACTGCTTACGACGCTTTATCTACCTTTATTCGAACTCCGCTTAAAATTCGACTCTCTAACCGCAAGATCTTAAGTGGACTTTTGCAGGAATTGGGGCTAGAGGAAAAGAGCACTGCTATTTTTGGCGTGATCGACCATGCCGAAAAAGTGCCAAAAGAAAAAACTCTCTCAGCCCTGGCTGAGCTTGGTTTAGTAGATAATGAAATTGATATTTTAACTCGCTTTATGGCAATCAGTGGTAATCGCGAAACGGTTATCGCAGAACTCAATCAATTTGAGATTAAAAATGAGACATTCATGCTTGGCGTATCTGAGCTAGATGCCGTCCTCGGCCTAATCGAAAAACAGGGGCTAAGGGATATTGTGGTGGCAGATATGTTAATCGTGCGCGGGTTAGACTATTACACCGGCTCAGTCTTTGAAACCTTCTTGCCTGAATATCGCGAAATTGGTTCAATCTGTTCTGGTGGACGCTATGAAAATCTCACTAGCTATTATACTGACCAAAAATTCCCAGGGGTCGGCATCTCCATTGGTCTCACGCGCCTCTTTTATGTTCTTAACGAAAACAACTTACTCGAAAATGCAGCTGAAAAACCAATCGATATCGTGTTGATTCCATTCTCCGAGAAAGAATATGCTTATACTATTGCTCTAGCTGAAACCTTACGTAGTTGCGCTAAGAAAGTCGACATTAATTTTACCGATAAGAAGATTGGTGATAAGTTTACCTACGCCGCTAAAATTGCCAATTTTGCAGCTGTAATTGGTGAAAATGAAACTCAGACGGGGAACATTGAGATTAAAAAACTAGCAACTGGCGAGAAAATTAAACTCGAAGATTATGCCAAGTAGAAAATTTGAACTTGATCAACATTTTCTTAAATCTCCGCGCTTTGCATTGATGCTCATCGGCCATTCCAATGTCCGGAAAAATGATATTGTGGTTGAGATTGGTGCTGGCACTGGTGTTATTACTACCGCTCTTGCTAAACGCTGCAGAAAAGTTTATGCCATCGAGCCAGACCCTGAGACGGCAGATAGACTCCGCGCTAATCTTGCTCGGTATAAAATTGAGAATGTGATTGTTCTCGAGCAAGATTTTCGCACAGTTGAATTTCCGTCTGAACCCTTTAAGGTTTTTTCTAACCCACCGTTTCGTTTTAGTGCTGAAATTTTTTATAAACTGCTGGGCCTCGCTAATGAAAACGGTGATATTGTCCAAAACGGTGCTAAAAATCCACCGAAATCCATTTATCTAATCTTACAGAAGAACCTCGCTTTAAAATTAATCCCTACCGACCGTCACTATACGTCTAAACTCGGAAAAATTCTCCAGTCTAATTACGACGCAAAAATTCGTTTGCCACTGAAGCGCACCGATTTTACTCCTCCGCCAGCAGTCGATACTGTACTATTTGAAGCTAAACTCCGTTCATTGTCTAGTGAGAATCTAAAGTTAAACTAATCTAAACCAAACTAGTCTAAAATAAGCCTAGTGCCGAGCCCAGCTCAATCCAAATAATAGATAGGTCTATTTGGTTTTTAATCCAGCGTCAAGGTAGTAGCGCTTGATTTCTTCAAAGCCCCAGCTCTTGTCGAATCCAGATGTTTCAAACTTCCCAAACTTAAAATATGGCATTCCGCCGGAATTTGATTTTTGCATAATTTGTGCGGTCTTCTTCGTGTTTTCGCGCACCTTATCTAGCATCTTGTGCTCCCTGTAACACTCTCTAAATGAATCACCAAGCCCAATTTCTTGACCAATTTTTAGCCAATAATCAGCATCCATGTGGGTTATTCCCGGAGCACCTTTAGCGTTGGCAATCCCCCTTGAGTGATAATCTTCATCTAGCGAGCGCATCGCTTTGTGATAATAGTCCCAGAATCGATTTTCCTCAGTTGCGCAGAGTGTCGCCTCAGCAGCTTGTTCGGACTTTGCTCCTGCCTCACCGTACTCATTTAGGAAATCCGTTACGCGTACCTCGAACACGATGTCATTTTCCGCCAAATACTTCTCGAATTCCGCCTGTTCGCTCATAAGAGCTCTTGAAAAATAATCACAATACGGACACATAATATCGGTTGTCATGACATAATGTTTTTTCGCTTTAACATTTCCAATCGTAGTTCTCTCGTCCCAGATTGCCCCGAGATCGGTTTCTTTTGGTGTGCCAAGTATCATCGCTGCGATAATCCCGCCGATGATCAGAATCATCACTGCCATTCGCACCCATGCCCCTTTTCTGTTTATTGTCACATAGTCGGAATCGTTCATTTTTTACCTTTCTTTTTAGTGAATTCTTCTGATTTTATAATTGCATATGTTTCGAACCCCACCTTCTTAAAAACGATCAACGCTAGTATTATTGACGCAATGGTTAATCCCCAACTCATTGCTCCTGCCATTGCCATTCCCGATGAGCCCAGAATTGATATAATAATCGGTGTTAACACTGTCGTGCCGCAAGTCGGGCAGCCCGAGCCTAGTACAATTAGTCCAGTAATAATGCCTGCGTTTTGTAGGTCAGCCGTATCTTTACGGTATTTTAAAACGAAAGAGACTAATCCAATCATCGTTGCCTGCAGAATAGTTACTGCAAAAATAAAGAGAAAGTCATCAAGGTTGCGATTTACCCCAAAAGTTCCCAAAAAAGCCTTGGCTAAAATCTCCAATTTTGTTCTAAAATCAGCGCTTCTTAAGATATCGAAAGTCGCGCCACCCGAAGCCAAGAGATTTAGTAAAGTTCCAAAAAATAAAAAAGCAATTCCGAACGATAGAATAAAACGCTTTTTTCTAGTGGCTAAAAAAGCACCATAGACCGCTAGCTTGAGCTCGTCCGCCCACTTTTTAGTTTTTGTGAAAAAATTTTTACCTCCACTCATACCACTAGTATAGCATATAGTCGCATAAGAACGCTAGTTTATAGAAGACAGGCACTGGCTCCATTCAATCTGAATGACCCCAGTAAAACCGAACAAATAAACTCAAATCCGAACGATAAATAATCAAACGATAACATAAAAAATATAAAAATCAAGGTTGACAGTCAAAATCCTCGTGGTAAAATTAAATTAAGATTTGAGCAAAAGTTGAGAGATGCTCGAATCTATACAATTTGGGTGGAGTGTGAAGTTTGTTTGGCTATATTTGTTTTTAGCCGACCACCTAGAATTACTCTAGAAAATAAAAATACGCCGCTTCTTCTGTGGCGTATTTTGTTTTTTTATGCTAAAATTGTCTCATGGCGCTGTGGCGGAGTGGTTACGCAGAGGTCTGCAAAACCTTGTACACCGGTTCAATTCCGGTCGGCGCCTCCACAAAAGCCCGAATGGCGGAATTGGTATACGCGTTCGACTTAAAATCGAATGGAGAAATCCATATGGGTTCAAGTCCCATTTCGGGCACCACAAAAAATGACTTATAATTTTAAGTCATATTTTTTATGAAAAGTTTTTCTTGCCTAATTTATCAAAACACTCATGTCTTTAATCTAAAACACCGTTCCAATATATATAAAGCTGGCTTTTGTTTAAAATTTTGTAAAACGGTCCTGATTTTTAGACTAGTTATAATATCATGTTTAATGAAAAAACATATTCAAATTCATCAAAATCATTCAAGTGTACAAAGTAATCATTTTTACTTTTTATTCTATCGAAAATAGTTATATTTAACTCTTCTTTGAGAATGCGATTTTCTGCCTCAAAATCTTGAACTTCAATATCACGACAAATTAGCGCAAATTTATCATCTGAGTCATTCTTAAGTATATAGATTTTACAATCTGGCTCAAAATCTATATACTTTTCAAAAGTTAGTCCGAGGTTAATTTTAAAAAGATTTATTATGGAAAAAAGTTCTTTGCCTGATATTTTTTTCATAATTTCAGTATAGCATAAATAATAAAGTGCTATAAAATAGCCTTTTATTAAAGCTTGCGTGATACGGATCGGTCCTTTAATGATCTCATGTTATAATAAAATTATCATGGATAATATCGAAAAGATGGACAATAAAAAAATAATGGAAATTGTCTCAAAATTTGAAATGCCCGATGGAGATTATATTCTTGTTCGTGAACGTGACGAATTTGGTGAAGGTGAATTTTATTGGGTTATTGAAAATATTAGCAATCACTCTAAATTTTTACTAGTCTGTACTTACTGGCATCCTGGGGTCGAACAAGAAATAGAATTTTATCAAAAGAATGGGTTTGATATTCAAAAACCGATCCTGCGAAAATACGATACCCTAGAAGTGAGGGAAGATAAAAATAATCCTACTAGAAGGTATCTTTTTTATGATTTATATGCGTTGTTTGAAATAAGGAATTAAAAATTTTAGAAAATTCTCATCTATACACTTAGCTAACAAAGTACGTAAAGATTGCTAATGTAAAGTGTTTAATGTAGACATCTACTTATTTTTTATAATATAAATTATAAAAATATCATTTCAATTCTAAATTATCGATGATATATAACATGCAAACATCACCCGTACTAGCCTTTGTCCGATGTTTTTCGTCATCGATATATCCAACGGCTTTTTTGGGTGCATTTTCAATATACGAAAGCTGTTTTATTGCTCTAAATTTTACGACAGCATTAGAATAATAACTATATTCAAAATAATATGGCATTTTTGCATCGTCGAATAAATAGTCTGCTGCGACAAGGCAATATTGTATATTTTCTTCATCATGAAAAACATATATAGCGGTGTCTGGCTCTACCTGTCTGAAGAAATCAAAAATCAAATTGCATAATCCATAAGATTTTAATATTTCAACTAATTCAGGTTTACTAATTTTTTCCATGGCATGTTATTTCATCTCAAATAATGCGAACTTATCCCCATCCACTTCAATTACATAATCGCCATTCTTGGCACAAATCCATTTATTTATCTCGATATTAAAATTATTTTTTAATCCATTCTTCTCGTACTCTAGTTCTGACATATAATCTCTTGACCAAATCCCATATTTATTTTTAAATTCATCTTTGAAAAAATATAGTTCTTCGTCAGGGCCAGCATCAATTTTATAGTCATAAACTAGTTTCGGAGATTCAAAAAAATTTAAGATTTCTTCTATTGCTTCTTTTGTTTTAGAGATAATCATAATTACAATATATTATACCATTTTTTAGTAAAAAGACCAGTCAAAACTGACTGGTCTAAATGTACTTAGTGTTAGCTAAACATACATATGAGAATTTCCTCAAATAAAAATTCCCTCTAGGGGTATATAGTTAGAGTTGAATAACCAAAAACTAATACAACCCTGGAGGGATTATTTTGAGTATATCACAAGAAATAAATTATCGTTTAGGAGCTATAAAATGTGCTAGAATATCTTTATGATAGACGATAGAATGGTCGATAGGGTCTTTAAAGAAGGTTTTTTAATTGCTAAAAAAATTCAGGAAACTGACGATATTTCTAGCTCAGGCCCGCTTTTAGTTGAAATTGAGAAATATTGTGACTTTGTAAATGAAAACTTTGGCGTAGTAGACGATTTTAGTGAAAATAAAAAATACTGCGATATAGATTTCTATATTCATATGGCGATAAAAGAAAAAGAAGAACACTTAGAATATTATAAAAAGCATAGAGATATCACTAGTAATGGAATTTTAGATTTTCTAGACTATTTAAATTCCAAGGAATGGCTAAAAACAAAAAACGCCGATTAGTCTCGACGTTTTTAAAAGTTTTAAAGATTAGTGTCCAGGGCCAGAATAGGAATCGTCATTTTTATGTCTTGAGCTATCTTCAATCCGATTCGGCTCGTTTGGAAAACGGCTTTTATCGTTATTGCCATAGTGGCTGTGATGCTCATTGAATTTCTTGCCAGATATATGCCCGTCACTAATCAGAGTTTGGCCATCGTTATGGCCAAGGCCTTGTCGAAAAGTTACATCATAGGTTCGGTTATTAGAGTCAAAGATAACGCCTCTTTCTAATGAAGTCCATCCGCCATGAGATGGACGGTTTTTGAGAGCAGTATTTCTGTATTCAGAATAAGAATTGTAGTCACGTTTTTCGTTATCCACATAATTTTGCTTCCCATGTTCCGCAAATGCGTCACGATCGTAGGTCTTGTTACCAAACTGATCAAGTGCAGTATGCCCATGTCCATAACCATCGCCGGAGCCAATCCCACCGTGATAAACCTGAATAGTTCCATCTGATTTCTTAACAATTTTAGCATCACTACGCTCAAATAATGAGACTCCAGCTTTATCCAGAGTTGCTTCGCGTTCGCGCCTATTATTTGTTTTTATCTCATCTAGCTTTCGCTGAAACTGCTCCTTCAGCTTTCGATGTTCTGCTTCGGCACGGTGGAACTCAAGCTTAAACTGATCGCGCTCAGCTTTTAGCCGTTTAAAACCAGCCTGAAAAGCCTCATGCCTATTTTTAGCATCGTTAAAAGCCTCTTTCGCTCTATGAAATGCTGAAGAATTAGTTTTATTAGCTCTCATCTCAGCATTTTGTTTTGCTGCTTTTACTTCTCTGCATAATTCGCTAATCTGGTAATTAAGCTGATCACGCAGATTCTTATGTGAATGTCCTTGTTCGGACCAATATGGCGCTTCGGATTTATCGCCATATTGATAACAGCTACTAGCCTGATCGAAACAGCGAATCATCTCTCGATGTTCATAATCCGCCTCGCTTCTTAAGCTCTCAATCTTCGCATTATTATAGTCCCGAATACGTCCGTACTCATCCCATACTGCGCGATAGTTATTGCTATCGTTCTGCATCGCTTCATACTCGTGATTCATTACATCTCTTGCTGAAACGCGCTCATTTCATGCAGATTGCATTGCATCATGGAGTTCACTGCAGCGAGTTTTCGCCTCGTCATACTTCTTCCACGCATTTTGCTTGAGCGAGAAGGCCTCCTGCTCCCTTGTTTTTAAAGCGTCTAAATCTTGGTTTCTCATACATAGTCACCAACCTTTCTCAAAAAGTACCAGCCCGCTACGGGCTCGTCTTTATATATTATAACATATTTTTAAGTTTTGTATATAGCAAGCTTTAATTATTCTCATTAATTTATAGGGCTAATATAAAAATATGATTTTTGGTCTTGAAAACTTTATATAATTTGCTATAATATGAGTATTGCGAGCGTAGCTCAGTTGTTTAGAGCGCTTCCTTGCCAAGGAAGAGGTCGAGAGTTAGAGTCTCTTCGCTCGCACCACTAACTCCTTGCTGACCCCCCTCAGCAAGGAGTTAGTGGTTTTTTGGATATTTAAAGTTTGCTTAAAGCCAGGTTAATGTGTTAATATAGAGAGGTAAATAAGGAGACTTAAATGCCAATTTGGTTAATCGTAGTCATCGCTATCGTAGCAGTAATTGCTCTGGTCGTTCTTGGCTCATATAATGGACTAATAAAACTCAACGAACGCGTTAATGAAGCTTGGTCTGACATCACAGTTCAATTAAAACGTCGTGCGGATTTGATTCCAAACCTCGTCGAGACTGTAAAAGGTTATGCGAAGCATGAAAGCGAAGCTATCAAACAAGTTTCCGAAGCCCGCGCTAAAATGATGGGCGCTCGCTCCGTTAAAGAAACCGCCGAAGCTGACCAAAGTTTCATGGGTGCACTTTCTCGCATTATGGCCATCTCTGAATCTTATCCGGAGCTAAAGGCTGATGCAAATTTTCGCCAGCTAACTGATGAATTGACCGACACAGAGGACAAAATCCAAGCTGCTCGTCGTTTCTATAATGCTGGCGTTAAAAGCTTTAATACTAAGGTAAAACTTTTCCCAACAGTTCTGATTAATAATATCTTCCTTCATTTTGAGACTCGCGAATACTACGAAGTTGATGAAGCTGAAAAAGCTCGTATCGATGAGGCTCCAGAAGTTAAATTCTCAAGCGATAAATAATATCTATGTATAAACAAATTGCAGCCAATAAAAGAAACACCGTCTTACTGATGATTGGATTTGTCGCCTTCGTTTCTTGCATTGGCTGTCTTTTTGCCTATGTTTATCGAGATTGGACTGTTTCAGCCTACGTCCTTGTTATTAGTGCTGCTTATGCTCTGGTCCAGTATTTTTTAGCTTCCAGCCTGGCAATCGCGATGACTGGCGCACGGGAGATTCAAAAACGAGATAACCCTAGGCTCTATCGCACCGTTGAAAATCTTGCAATCACTACCGGCCTACCGATGCCTAAGGTCTATATTATTGACGATCCAGCTCCGAATGCTTTTGCAACTGGTCGTGATCCCGAGCATGCAATTGTTGCCGCTACTACTGGCCTAGTTGACATTATGGATGACAATGAATTAACTGCAGTGATGGCTCATGAGATGTCACATGTTAAAAATTATGATATCCGTGTTTCAATGATCGTATTTGGGCTAGTCTGTCTAGTCGGCTTTATTTCTGACCTCGGCCTTCGCATGTTTTATTATCAAGACCGCGACGATGATAATCGCTCGCCCGTGGGCTTTATTATTATTTTACTTACAAGTATCCTAGCGCCAATTGCGGCTAGCCTGGCCCAATTTGCCATTTCGCGCGAACGTGAATATCTTGCGGATATGTCTGCTGCTAAAATTACAAGGTATCCCGAAGGTATGATCTCTGCGCTCAAAAAACTCGATGAGCATACTCGTCCAATGAAGCGTCAAAATTCTGCTACTGCAGCCATGTACATCAATAATCCGCTTAAAAAAGGTGCAATTTCGAAGTTATTTAGTACTCATCCGCCAATTGAAGATCGCATTGAAAGGTTGGAGAATGCCAAAACCTCATTCTAAGGCATCGGAAAAGTTGGGCTTTTTTGCCAACTTAAAATTAAAAATTGCAAAAAGGAAAGACCGTCGTGCTTTTCGTGCTGCCACAAAAGTCAAGCTTCATAAAAGTTTTAAGCGTTCCTATCGTGAAGATTATCTGCGCGAAACTACGCTTCCAGGCTTAATGTCTCATGCGCACGCTACCTTTAGCTTAATTTTCAAACACCCGAAACTTTTTCTCCCACTTATTCTTATTATCTTGTTTTTAAACGTCATCTTAGTTGGGCTCATGAGTCAAGAATCTTATCAGGTATTCCAGAACGCAATTGATGAAACTAATGAAAATCTTGCTCATGGCCAACTTGGTAATCTCGGGAAAGCTGGCCTACTCCTAATCGGTACTATCACGACTGGTGGCTTGAACCGCGGTATGACCGAAACTCAGCAAGTATTTATGATCCTAATTCTAATTATCACTTGGCTAGTCACAATCTATCTAGTGCGACATCTCTTGGCTGGACATAAAATTAAGCTCCGCGATAGTTTTTATAATGCGCTCACTCCGTTTATTTCTACCTTTTGTATTGTAGCAGTAATTTTTATTGAACTAATCCCGATTTTTATTGTCATCGTCACTTATTCCGCAGCCATCTCAACCGAGTTTCTCGCTACCCCATTTTATGCTCTAGTTTATTTTATTTTTGCCTCATTACTCACCCTGCTTAGTGTCTATCTACTCTCAAGTAGTCTAATTGCGCTTGTTTCTATTACTGCTCCAGGCCTCTATCCGATGGTCGCCTTAAATACCGCCACCGACATCATTGCTGAGCGTCGTATTCGTTTTATTATTCGTCTTATTTTTATGTTCTTTGTATTGGCTATCTGCTGGATTTTTATTATGATGCCAATTATTCTAATTGATACCATGCTGAAGTCCCAAGTTGAATGGCTTCAGGTGTTACCAATTGTGCCGCTCTCGTTGCTCTTTATGACTATTTTCTCAACCATCTATATTGCGACCTACCTCTATCTTTTCTATCGCAAACTCCTTGATCTAGACTAATTAAGTCTCCTCCGCGTGCTATAATAGAGTCATGAATAAGGAAGACGCCATGAAGCGCATCTTAAAACTGCGCGAGTTAATTAACGATTACCGCTACCATTATCATGTGCTTGATCAGTCAACTATGAGTGAGGCTGCAGCCGACTCGCTGAAGCACGAACTTTCTCAGCTAGAGGCTACCTACCCAGATTTAATTACCCCAGATTCTCCTACTCAGCGCGTGGCTGGGCGTCCGCTCGATAAGTTTACTAAGGTTGAGCATGTTCAGCGCATGATTTCTTTGGCTGATGTTTTTTCTGAGTCCGAGATTCGCGAATGGGTTGCTAGGAATTATAAACTCGTAGAAAAAACTGTGCATTTCGATTATTTTACCGACATTAAAATGGATGGCCTTGCCATGTCTCTGCACTACGAAAACGGTGTCCTAAAAAGGGCCGTGACTCGAGGTGACGGTCTAGTTGGTGAAGATGTTACAATGAATGTTCGCACGATTGAGAACGTCCCTCTTAAATTGCGCGGCGCTGATGTTCCAGCTAAAGTTGAGGTGCGTGGCGAGGTGATAATTTTTAAAGCTGACTTTGAGGCTCTTAATGAAACTCAGAAGCAAAAAGGTGAAAAACCGTACGCTAATCCTAGGAATTTGGCTGCCGGTTCAATTCGCCAACTTGACCCTAAAATTGCTGCTTCTCGACCACTACGCTTTATGGCCTACGATCTTGTGTCACCAGATTTAGCGACGCATCAGCTAGCCTACGAAACTCTGCGTATGTTTGGTTTTCAAACCTCGAACCAGGATCAAGTTTTTGCTACACTCGACGAAGTTTTTGCTGAAATCAAACGGCTGGGTGAAACTCGAGCTAATTTGCCATTTGGTACTGACGGTATGGTGATTAAAATCAACGATCGCTCAATTTATCGTCAACTGGGCATTATTGGTAAAACTCCGCGCGCTGCAGTCGCTTTTAAGTATCCAGCTGAGGAGTCCACGACTAAAGTCCGGGACATTGTGATTCAAATTGGTCGCACTGGTGCCACTACTCCAGTTGCAATTTTTGATCCAGTTGAAGTCGCCGGTAGTACGGTTCGCCATGCTACTCTACATAATGCCGATGAAATTAAACGGCTCGATCTCCGTATTGGTGATACGGTCATCGTCTATAAGGCTGGCGACATCATTCCGCAGGTTAAAGAGGTGTTAGTGTCTTTGCGCGAAGAGCATACTGAGCCATTTGATTATGAGAAAGCACTAAGGCAGCAATATCCCGAACTAGATTTTTATCGTCCAGACGGGGAAGTAGTATATCGAGTTAAAGGCCTCACTTCGGAGTTAATTTTGAAGCGCGCCATTGAATATTATGCCTCAAAACCGGCCCTTAATATCGAAGGCTTAGGCGAAAAAAATGTGGAAGCCCTGGTCGACAGTGGCCTAGTCTCATCGCTCTCTGACCTCTATCGACTCACGCCAGTAGCGGTTGCTAAACTCGAGCGCTTTGCTGAACTTTCCGCCAATAACTTGGTTGAGGCGATTCAAAAATCCAAAACGCCACCGCTAGCTAAATTCATTGCTGCACTCGGTATTCGTCATGTCGGTATTCAGACGGCCTCTGCTCTTGCTGCTGCTTTTGGCAGTATTGAAAAACTGGCCGAAGCTACCGAGGATGATCTCCTGAAAATCCCTGACATTGGTCAAATTGTCGCAGAGTCAATCCTAGCTTATTTTTCCGATGAAGATAATTTAAAACAGTTATCGGAATTAAAAGAGCTTGGGCTGAAACCATATTTTGAAGATCCAAATCAATTACCCTTGCATGGTCAATCTTACATTATATCTGGTACACTGGATTCTATGGGTCGTGAAGAAGCTGAAGATAACTTGCGCAAAAAAGGCGCTACCATTACCAGTGGTGTTGTAAAAACAACAACGGCACTCATTGTTGGTGCTAAGCCAGGGAAGAGTAAGCTTGAAAAAGCAGAAAAATTAGGTATTAAAATTATCACTGAAGCCGATTTTTTGAAACTCATCGCTTAATTGAATCTATCCTTGAAATTTCTATCAAATTTCTATTAAATTTTTATTAAACCTTTATGCTATAATATGCTTATGGATAAAGAGTTAACGATTAATGGGATTAGAGCTCGACAAGTATTAGATAGTCGAGGTAATCCAACCGTGGAAGCTGACGTTTTTTTGTCAAGCGGACACGTCGGGCGGGCAATCGTTCCTAGCGGTGCCTCCACTGGTGCTGGCGAAGCCCTTGAACTTAGGGATGGTGACCCTGAATACTATGGCGGTAAAGGCGTATTAAAAGCTGTCTGGAATGTAAATAGTAAAATTAGGGATGTGCTCATCAATAACAGCGCCGACCAAACTAATATCGATCGTCTAATGTGTGAACTAGACGGTACTGAAAATAAGGCTAGCCTAGGTGCAAATGCCATTCTCGCCGTCTCAATTGCTAACGCTAAGGCTGTTGCTAAGGCTAAAAACCTACACTTTTACGAACATATTGCTGAACTGGCTGGCACAGAGGAAGAGATGTCTTTGCCAATGCCAATGATGAACGTGATGAATGGTGGCGCGCATGCTGACTGGTCAACTGATTTTCAGGAATATATGATAGTGCCGATCGGCGCTAAAAACATTAACGATGCTGTTCGTATGGGAGCTGAAGTTTTTCATGCCCTCAAGCGGATTTTGAAAGAGCGCGGTTATGCTACTACTGTTGGCGATGAAGGTGGCTATGCTCCAAATGTGCGTGAGGGGAATAATGAGCCTCTTGAATGTATCCGTCAGGCCATTTTGGCTGCTAATTATCGCCCAGACGAAGATATTAAAATTGCGATGGATATCGCCTCCTCGGAGTTCCGTGATGACGATCATTATGTTTTGAGGACCAATGGTGACTGGAAATCTTCCGATGACCTCATTAACTGGTATACCTGGATTCTGGATAATTATCCAGTAGTCTCGATTGAAGATGGTCTGGCTGAGGATGATTGGCAGGGGTGGCAACAGTTAACTAAACGACTCGGTAGCCGCCTCCAGCTTGTGGGCGATGATCTCTTTGTTACAAATACAAAGCTCCTTGAAAAAGGCATCGACGAAAAAGCTGGTAATGCCATATTGATTAAGCCTAACCAGATCGGCACCTTGACCGAAACTATCGATGCGGTTCTGCTTGCGAAGAAACATGGCTTTAATACAATTATCTCGCACCGCTCCGGTGAGTCTGAAGATAATTCCATTGCACATCTTGCAGTTGGGCTTGGCGCTGGCCAGATTAAAACTGGTTCGCTCTCTCGCTCCGAACGCATTGCGAAATATAATGAACTAATGCGTATTGCTGAGGGCAACTCAACTCTAGGGCTAGCCAATCCATTCAATAAATAAGAAAGGTCAAAATGGATAACACGGAAGATCAAAATCTTGCTAATGCCGCAAGAGCATTAAATCTTGCTGCTGAGCAATGTGATTCGCCTGCCTCCACGGAGCCTAAGGCTAAGAAAAATAAGAATCACACTAAGGCTGTACTTATCGCGGGAGGGGTAATCGCGGTTCTTGGGCTAGGCGGTCTAGGTACTGCTTATGCTATCGCTAATACCCCAGAAAACATAGCGCTTTCGGCTGTAGCTAGCGTTTTTGCTGCCAAGCAAAAACATGTTAGCAGCACTTTTAGTTTGAATCTTAAGGACAGTAAGGTGGTAGGGGTTAAATCGGCCCAGTTAACTCTTGATGCTGACATTAACACGGATAAGGAAGTGAGCACCACTGCTGAGCTGGCTGTGAATTTTTATGATACTAAAATTAAACTCAGTCTCGATACAGTCATCCTGAAGGACTACACTGTCTATATTAAAATTAACCAATTGAAAGCTGCCGCAAAAGCGGTACTTGAGCAATACAATCAGTCTGTAAAGAGCGGTGACTTCAGTGTTGACTATAGCGATTCGGATGATTACACGAGTACGCCTCCTTACGAGGATATTATCAATCAGTTGGTTGGTAAGATTGATGGCGAGTGGTGGCGTATTTCTATACCAGAGTTGATTGATGTCGATGAAAAACTCAGCGCCAAGGAAAAAGTTGAAGCAAAGAAAACCTATGGCTGTATAGTGAACTTTTTGAGTGACGCTAAAACTAAAGTTGATTACGCTGAGCTCTATCAAAAACATGCTTTCATTTCGCTTCAGCCGTATGAGGGCGATCAGAAATTTGATAGTGAAGGCAAGGCCTATATCATCCAGTTTAGCTCAAATAAAATAGCTGATTTTGGTAATGCTTTGGCTAGTAGCTTTAAGGGGCTTGGAGTTAAAGAGTGTCTCCCAGAAAATGTATTAAATGACGGGTCGGATGATGATGTTGATGGGGATGATAAACTTTCGGCTAACGATGTAGATGAGATAATCAGACAGTGGCCAACCACCATCGTTACGGTCAAAAATAATTTCTTCAGCCATGAAGTTACCGGTCTCTACTCCGACCTAAAAACCGACAGCGATTTCTATACTGGCACAGTTAAGCTTAACTTTTCCAACCAAGTGAAGGAAGTTAAAGCGCCAGCTAATGCTCAATCAATTACTAAATTTTCTGAAGAGATCAATCGATTATCTGATCTGTAACAGTGAAAGCCCCTTAAAGAAGGGGCTTTTTGGTTTTTTAGAGAATTATTATATAATATATAGTATGAATGAAGCTCTTAGCGCGAAATTAAAGACTCTGCCGAGCTCGCCTGGCGTTTATTTTCATAAAAATGCTGACGGCGAGATTATTTATGTCGGCAAGGCAGCTGTTTTAAAAAATCGAGTTCGTCAGTACTTCCAGCATTCCGAAAAAGACACTAAGACCGCGGCCTTAGTGCGCGAAATTGCGATGACTGATTGGATTGTAGTTGATACTGAGATGGACGCACTATTTTTAGAGTCGGAGATGATCAAGCGGTATTTACCAAAATGGAACATCTTATTGCGCGACGATAAAACTGTCTCTTATGTTCGAATTGATCTGAAATCCGAGGTACCATACGTCACCTTGACCCGTAATCCCGAAGGTGATGATGCGGAGTACATTGGTCCATTTTATGCCAAGCGCACTGTAGCGGATGCTCTCAGAATTTTGCGTAAAGTTTTTCCGTACTATATTAAGCCGTACGACGGTAAAAAAACTTTAGACACCGACCTGGGTCTAACCCCTGGCATTGAAGTCGGTAAATCCACTCCAGTAGCTTATAAAAAGCAGCTTAAAAATCTCATTCGCTATCTAAATGGAGAGCGTAAAGCGCTATTGAGGGACCTTGAAGTTCAAATGAAAGCTTCCGCTAAGGCAGGAGATTACGAAGAGGCGGCTTTGCTCCGTAATCAATTATTTGGCCTACAAGATTTGAGAAAGAAAATCGTCTTTTCCAACAAAGAGTTTATGGATATTTCGAGCGACCAGGCTCTCAATCAACTTAAAGATTTGCTTGGGCTGGAACGGCCGCCAAAACGCATTGAGGGTTACGATATTTCACACCAATCTGGTGAAAATGTCGTTGGCTCAATGGTGGTCTTCATCAACGGCGTAAGTGATCGCGCTGAGTATCGTAAATTTAAATTACATCATCAGAAAAATGACGATACGAATAATTTGCGAGAGATTATCGAGCGCCGTCTAAAGCATGAAAAATGGGAATACCCAGATCTGATTATTTTGGATGGTGGTGAAGGCCAACTTAACGCAGTCAAAGATTTGCTGGCTGAAGCCAAAATTCCTGTAATTGGCCGCAATAAATCCGGCGACCATACTCGCAATGCTGCAGTAGTGATTGTAGTTCCGGACAAAGGTAGCTTTGAAATTAATCCTAATTCACACATGGCTAAGCTTATTGCTCGCATTGATGAAGAGGCGCATCGTTTTGCTATCACTTACCATCGTTTATTAAAACGCAAAAATATGCTAAAATAATCTTTATGATTAGAAAACAACTTAGTTTATTTATTTTTCGCTGGCTGATCTCTGGAGTCGGGATGTGGCTAGTTATTAATCTTTTTGGCTCAATTGACGCTGGGGTTACGCACGGTTTTTGGCTTTATGCTACCGCCGGCCTTGTTTTTTCCTTAGTAAACAGCATTGTGCGCCCACTCACTACCTTACTTAGTCTCCCGTTAATTATCTTGAGTATGGGAATTTTTGCGCTTATGATTAACATTGCTATGATGGCGTTAACTATTTATATTTTACCTGGTGTTCATATCGATTTCTGGGGTGCTGTGCTTGGTACTATTACAATGTCACTACTCAACAGCCTAGTAAACTTTATGGTTCCAACTAGACATTCTTAGAAAAGTCCAGTATAATTGATATATGAATTTGGGAAACATTTTAGAAACAGTCACCTTAATTTCCGCCGTTTTGAGTACGCTTCTAATTCTATTACAGCAGCGTGGAGCATCGCTTGGCGCAGGTTTCGGTGCTAGTGGTGAATTATATACAACTCGTCGAGGTCTAGATAAATCATTATTTAATGCCACCATCTTTTTCGTCGTGCTATTTGTTCTATCTATTTTAGGCCTCCTCTTAATCCCGGGGTAAAAAATGAGCCGAAAATTAAGTAGTGGGCAAAAAATCGCAAGAAAGTTTACGCGTCTATCAAAAAAAGCAAGCGTAGCTACGCTTGAACACGTTGAGGAAAACCTCGTTGACCGTCTTTCACATATTCGTCGTGTCCGTTTGCTGATTCTTGAGTGGGCGCTCCTCGTCGCAGCCATTATTTTCTTAAGTATTACGCAAGCCTACTGGTACACCGATTCGTACTCGGTTAACGCTTATCGCTCTGGTGGCACTTACACTGAAGCTACTATGGGCGAGGTAAAAACGTTAAACCCACTTTTTGCTTCAACTAGCTCTGAGAAAACACTCTCAAAGCTACTTTTCTCCAGTCTTTCCACCTATGACTATGCCGGACATGCAGGCTATGATTTAGCTGAAAGTATTCAATCTGATGAAACGGGTAAGATTTGGACGGTTAAGCTCCGTAGCGGTCTTAAATGGTCTGATGGTAATCCTCTCACTAACGACGATGTAATTTTTACGGCCAGTCTGATTAAAAATCCGCTCGTCAACTCAAACTACAGCTCTAATTTGCGTGGCGTTACGGTTAAAGAAGATGAAAATAAGAATTTAATTTTTACGCTTTCTGGTGCTAGTGCTTATTTTAAGAGCGCACTGGATTTCCCGATCTTACCAAAGCATATCCTCGGCAGTGTCTCGCCGGAACTCTTGCTTGAACACACTTTTTCTAATAAACCAGTCGGCTCCGGTGCATTCACCTATAATCATACTCAAACCATTGGCACTACTGGTGAAAAAATCGTCTACCTCCAGGCTAACCAAAATTATTATAAGGGTGCTCCGCTCATGAATAGCTTTGTTGTTCATGCCTTTGTCAATAAAACTGATATTGTAAATGCACTTAATAACGGGACCGTCACTGCTTCGGGTGAGCTAGATGGTGACTACCTTAATAAGGTTGACAAGGTAAATTTGAATGAAAAGCAGACTTTAATTAACTACGGCGTCTTTGCATTCTTGAATACTGACCGCCTATCTAGTAGGGAATTACGTCAAGCTATTCGACAGGGAATTGACCTAAGCAAGATTCGTGCAGATCTAAATGGGGCTACAGCGCTAGACTATCCAATTCTTGATACTCAAATCAGCCTCACATATCCTGAATTGCCATCTTACGACCGTTCCACAGCTAAAAATACTATAAAAACTTTCTTAGAACAACATGCTGATTTTGCTAAAACTGGTCTAACGATTGCAACTTTGAACTCTGGTTCACTTCCGAAAATTACTGAAAAGATTGCTAGCGAATTACGTGAACTTGGGCTAAAAATTGAGATTTCGGTTTATGAACCAGGTCAGGACTTCGTGCTTAATACGCTGGCCCCAAGAAGCTATGATATCTTAATCTATGAGATTGGTTTAGGTGCAGATCCTGATGTCTTCGCTTATTATCACTCCTCGAACGCCACCCAAAATGGCCATAACCTCAGCAACTATAAGAATGCAGTCGTTTCGGACTTAATCCTTTCAGCCCGTAGCACCATGAATCAAGAGTTAAGAGCAAAAAAATACGAACGCTTTCTAAATCATTTCGTCAATGACGTTCCATCTATTGGTATCTATCGCTCCAGTATCAATTATTTTACAAGTAAAAATGTCCGCTCTTACTCGCAAGAAAACCGACTCGTGGCACCAGCTGATCGTTTTCAAGATGTTTATCGCTGGGGAATTGAGAGAACCACTAAAAATCGTACCCCTTAAAGCTCAGTAGAAAACACGATTAAAAGTCTGTGGAAAAGTCACAGACTTTTTTCATGAAAATTTAACAAAAATCCTATTGACTTTAAAATACTTACGGCTATAATTGAAAGTAGCTTAGGTCATATACACAAAGCAAAAACATTAAACAAAAGTAAAAACTAAAACAAAAAGGACTACTACTATGACAAAATCAACAAAAATTATTGCTGCTCTTGGCGTTGCAACTGGTTTAGGTATCGCAGCACTTCCAATGGGTTCTATCTTTGCAGATACGCTTCTCCCACTAAACTACACTGGTGCTCAAACTAGCGCAGAGGTCAAAGTTAAATTGAAGGTTAGCGAAGCAATCGCAATCGCAACTAACAAAACTGTCTGTGGTGACGATGTGACTATGGTAGTTAAATCAAACGGTTCCTGTAAGCACTTGATCGCAGGTGGTACAAACTCAAAGAACGGTTTCACTATCTCAGTTAAAGATAAAGATACTGATCTTGCTCTCGTGAACACTAACGGTTCTACTGCTGCTACTGCAAAAATCGCAGCTCACGACGGTGACGTTAACGCAACTGCTGGTACTTATGGTTGGAGCATTAAAGGTGGCGACCAAGCTTTCCAGAACGCAAAAGCTATTAAGGCTACTGCACAAGCTGTCCTAAAAACTACTGCTGCAGCTGACAAAGAAACTGAAATGACTTACAACTTCGCAACTCTCCCAAACCAGGAAGTTGGTACCTACGAAGACACGATTGTTTACACAATCGCAGCTAATAACGAATAATAGTAAGTAGTAAAGCTTAAGTTTAATTAAAAAGAGCCCCGCAAGGGGTTCTTTTTAGTGCTAACTTTATCTGTTTAGCGCCAGTATTCTTGCGTAAAATACTAATGCTAAATTTTTTATTTGACAAAACTAGTATTTTACTATAATATAATTGTATGCACCTGTGGTGAAATTGGTATACACGCTACCTTGAGGTGGTAGTGCCTTCGGGTGTGCTAGTTCGAGTCTAGTCAGGTGCACCAAAAACAATCTACTCCGGTAGATTTTTTAAATTTTCAAATTAAATTTCTAACTTTTTCACCTCGCAATTTTTTGGCGCCCAGCTCATAAAATCCGTATTAGCGTCATAGCCAATCACTGTATAATAAAGCGCCTTTAAAAAGACTCCGTGGCTCACCACTAAGATGTCCTGCTCTTCTGTTGCGCGTAATTTTGCTAAGACTTTTTCTGCTCGTGCGAGTAGCTCCTCCCAGGTTTCCGTATTGTCGTCGTAAGTATTGTCGAATCTAAAATCTTCGGCGTATGGTAAGTATTCCTGTTCCATTCCTTCCGTCTTGCCGAAGCATTTTTCGGTCAAAAGCTCTTCACGGATAATCGGCACCCGGTCCTCGCAAATAATTTGCGCTGTCTTCATTGCTCGCTTTAATGGGGAAGCATAGCAAATATCGATCTTAACGGATTTTAATTTATCCCGCAGTTCCATCGCTTGTTCAATGCCAGTCTCATTTAATTCAATATCCGTTCGTCCTTGCCTTAGCTGCCTTACATTCCAGTCGGTCTGTCCGTGTCTAACGATATAAAGATTTTTGCCCATATTTCTCCTGTACTTTTAACAATAATAACATAAAAGCTTATAAATAGAGCGCATACTCGTTGTAAAAAATATCTTCTTCTGCTAAAATAAGCATAAGTAATATAACAAGAAAAACGAGAAAATTTTTTCATGGAAGATAATAGCTTAACGCCTTCGCCAGCGCCAACTCCTAATCCGGGTACAAATATGCCAGAATTCGCTACTGCTCCAGCCGTTAAACCGGAACCAGTAGTAGCTTCGGCTATGCCGGATTTTGGCCTTCAGAAGCTGGCGGATACCATTAACCAGGTTCAACCTCAACCCCCCCAGTCCCAGTCACAGTCACAGTCCCAACCTCAACTCCAGCCTGCTCAGTCTCAGCCGGGCACTCCAACTCCAGCTGAAATGGACGTGGCCATCAATACGCAGCCTCAAACTACAGAAAATTCTGATTCCGCCGACGATCTCTCGAATTTTTTTGGCTCCTTACCAACTCCAGCTTCTGGCGAAGTTGCGATTGCTCCGGAGTATCAGCCTAATTTTGATGGCATTTCGATTGACCCGTCCGTCAACCATTCCACCTCTTCTATGAACCAGCCAGAACAAACCAAAGCCCAACCGGAATATCTAACAAATCAGTCAGCCTCAGCCGCTGGTCAACCTGAACCTAATTTAAGTTCACCTGCTCCAACTATCGAACAGCTTGCAGCCGCACAAAACTTTCAATCTGCTGCAACCGGTCTCTCTGGTGCCGACCTTAATCAGGCGAAAAATATTGCCGCTAGTTCACTGGCGCCAAAAAAATCTAATTTAAAGCTCGTCGCGCTAATTTCAATTGCTGCGCTCATTATTGTTGGCGGTGTTGTGACGGCTATTCTCTTAATGAATCAGCCAAAACCAAAAATTAACAATCCGCCAACCGTTCCGGCTCAGACTGTAACAATTAACACATCTACCCCAGTAGCAGAGTTAACTAATTCGCTCGCCCTTGAATTCCTTGAGGCGACCGCCGCTTATGAAACCTACTATCCTGAAAGCTATGCGGAAGAAAAAGTTGTTGATTTTCTCAATGATGCAAAAACTATCACCCTGCTCTTTTCCTATGCTGATAAGTCAGACGTAATCTCAGATATTAAATCCACTCCAGCTATTGCAAATTTCAAAGATCGACTCACTAAAGATAATACGACAGTCGAAACTAAGGGTGACTACTCGTTCGTGAAAATCGACCAAACTGCGATTAAATGTGGCAAAAACTGCTTTGGTCTAGCACTTGATCGCTCAGCTGTCAATTTCTTTGCTGATCCAGCCGGCATCTTCCATATTGTCTTCACAAAAAACTTAACCAAAGATTTGAAAGCGAATGCTCCGCTTGTTGCGTCTGTCTTCTTGAACGGCAAAAAAGTCTATAGTGCTGAACTGAAGGTTATTGACGGCATCACATACTATTATGTACATACTATTGAATATACTGATGCTGAAAAAACGAATGCAAGCCTAAAAACTTTCGTCTTTAGCTTTGATCCAACCACAAAAGAAATGCTCTATCGCCCAGATCTCGAAGTAAATCGCGCACTTATCTAACCAGCGGTTATGCTATAATGTAAGTATGCCAAATTTAGTTTTTGACGGACAGCGCGAGGGGGAAGTCGTTCAGTTTGTTTTCCGAAGACATCTGTTGACTGCAAAAAAAGGTTTTGCTTTTCTTGTTATCATGTTCATCGTTGGTTTTTTGCCACTTTTGATTTGGCGTGGCAACCCTCAAATCTTCTGGTTCTTTATTGGCATGTTGCTCGTCGGAATTGCTGGCTGCCTTTACTCCTATCTCCTTTGGTATTTTTCGGTCTATATTGTCACCGATCAACGTATTCGCCAAATCTCGCAAAAAGGTTTTTTTAAAAAAACTGTAGTTGACCTCGGTCTTGATAAAATCCAGAGCATCTCCTATGGTGTTCCAGGTTTAATCGCCGGTATTTTTGGCTATGGCACAATTCTAATTCAAACAGGAGTTGGCGACCTCGTAATTTCTGAGGTTAAGACTCCAGCTAAAATCTATGACAAATTGCAAAATGTGATGAAAGGAAGTGATAAATAATGAGACTTTTAAAAAGACACAATAAGACAGAAAAACAGACTGAACGCGAAAAGCTAGAGGCTCGTCGCGAGGAGGTCCTAGCGCGCGGTCGCAAGTTTAAATATCCGCTCCAATATGCGAAGCATAAAATCGTGGCTCTTACTATTATTATCTCGGCCCTAGCTTTACTTGCCGCCAACGGTGTCGTCTATTTATTACTATTTAAGTTTCAAAGCACCGGCGACCTAATCTATCGCATTTCCCAGGTAATTCCTTATACTGTCGCTAAAGTTGACGGCACTAATGTTCGCTATTCCGACTACCTCTTGCTTTATAAATCCTCCATCACGCCAATCGAAAAACAAGGCATGTCGAACGGCAATGAAGACTTTTCTGAAATGAAAAAATACTACAAGCGCGAGGCTCTTACCACCGCCGAAAACTATACTTACGCCATTAAATTAGCCAATGAACTAAACTTAACGGTTTCAAATGATGAAATTAACCAGGCTGTTGCACTTCATCGCAAAGCTGGTGGTGTCGATCGCAGCGAAGAAACTTTTTCGCGTATTCTGCGCGATAACTTCGATGTTTCTCTTGATGAATATCGTCGTATCATCTATCTATCGCTCCTGTCTCAGAAGGTTTCCGAAAACATTGATGAACTAGCAAAGATTGTCTCAAATGAGGTTCAGGGGTATTTGGATGAAGGAAAAACTCTTTCCGAGATTTCCACTCTCATGGGCGATAAAGTCATCTATGAAGAGACTGGTGGATTTGTTGATAGGATGAATATTGATGGTGGCCGTTCAACTATGGCTCTCACCCTTGAAAAAGGGAAGACCTCTCGTCGCTTTGTTTCTAACTCTGGCAACGGCTACTATTTTATTACATTGGTTGATAAAACTGAATCGAGCGTTAATTATGTTTCATTGCATATTCCTTTCAGTGAATTGAAAACTCGCATCGAAAAAATTCGTAAAGAGGGGAAAGTGACGGAAAAAATTACACTTGAGCAAAAACAAGACAACTCAGTTCAACTTGATAAAACTAACACTACCGACAAGACTCTGAAACCTAAAGCTCAATAATTATGAATGCGCCGTCCGCTTGCTTTTAGCGAGCAGGGGACGACACGCCTGATTTTTCTCATGATTACTGGCGGAGCGTATATCGTATAAAAAATTGGCGGACCTGGTGGAAGAAGTCAGCCAATTTTTTTGAGACAAATTAGTTATGGAAGAAGGTATGTATTATAATTGTTCTATTCGCTTATAATTAAAACGTTTTAGTTCTAGCACAATATCATTATATGTCTTTCCAGCTAATAATCCTCCGGCAATAAAATCTTCTTGCGTCACGTCGGCTAATGCTATGCTTGGCATTTTGAAAGTTGATTTTTCTTCTATCGTATCAAACTCAAAGTCCATCAACACGAGACCTTCTAATCCATCAACAAACACATCGATTTCGGCCATTTTACCTTCAACCATTATATTATATCTGTCTTTAGCTACTCGTTTTTTGCTGCAATTAGACAGGGCGGTAAACTCTTCTTTTGTAAGCGGTATTGTCTGTTCAATCTGTTCAGATGCATTTCCTTCCAAGACGGGCATTTTTTTAGTTATTTCGTATTTTTCGCCCTTTTGACGCAACCTAAGATGTGAATGCTCCGGCGTATCCGGAATATAGATATCAACTATACGTGTTGGCGCTATTGCCCTAATACCTTCTGGTAATTTTTTTGCTAAGAACGTCAGTTCTAGTTCTAATTCTTGGTTCATTTTTCTTTCCTTTTAATATAAAAAACTTCCACTTATGCGAAAGTCTAGAAAAAGATCAAAACTTGGTGCGGTACTCTCTATAGAGTTCACACTCTTTTATTATACCATAGTTAATTCCATTATTTCTTCTAACTAAAAAGAAACAGGGCGAACCCGCTTCCGACACGAACGAGCAGCTAAATACATTCATTAAGCGAGCTACATTAGTTTATAGTGATAGCCTACCCTAGAGCCCCCCTGTCCGGTTTGTTTGACGACACTAAACCGAGCATTAGCAAGTGTGGTTGGAGTCTTTTATAGTACTTCTCACAAAGTTTCTACCCCTGAAAATGTGTCACCGCCTGCCGACAATAAACTTCTGGGGTATATTAAATACCTTATCGCGCGAACTATTTGGAACTTTCTGAAGTTAATTTCATTTTTATTGGAAAAATGTTATACTGAAAGAGTCTTACTTTTACATATATCACAAATGCAAGCACAGATGTCTTGAAAAGGACGCTGTGTAAGCATTAGGACATTTGTCTTGTGTGATATGGAAGTAAGACACCTCACAGCGTCCTTTTTTAGCTGTGAAAAAGGTATAATTCATAAGAGGAGCAAAATGAGTAATCCTAATGATTTGAGTATATCGCAAACCGAACTACCAGAACAATATGCAGAAACGCCAGAAGAGGGTACGTCTTGGGCTAATCCTGGAGAGTTCCCAGAATTTATGTCCGGAGCTGAGAAGCCCTCTAGCGAAACAGAAAATGAAGATGACTGGAGTGGAGATGGATGGGGGGATGATGATATTGATTGGAATGACTCTTTTGAAGGACCTCCTGTGATAGAAGAAACGCCTGAACAAAAGGCAAAAAGAGAAGCTGAGCTAGCCGAGAAAGAACGTCAAGAAAAAATACAAATTGAACTTAAACGTTGGGATGAAGATGATACTCTAACGGATTTCAAAGCAGAGAATCCGGCCGTTTTTTCATCTATTCGTGACTACATCGGACGAGGCTGGCTAGGGTCGATGGATATGAGTATGGTAATTGAAAAAAGAAAAGACGATGTCGTTAAATGGTTTTCAGACGAACAATACAGCGAAGCCTTACCGAAGATGATATTGGAATTTGGCTCAACGAGAACAGAATTAGGAAAAGGACTAGACAAAACCCCGCAAGAGATGATTAACTTAGCGAGAGAACTTGAAAAATTTAACGGACTAGAAATAACAAACGAAGATGAAAGAAGAATTGCCAAAAGCCTGCGTTCAGGTTTTAGAGAATACTATAATGAAAATCTTTACACATCGGAAGCGACTGACTCATTCTTTGATTTGGCCTCGTATATGGTAAAAAATCGTGACAAGGTTTTGCGAGAGGGGTTATCGACTGCGACAGTTGATGATTTTATTAGGAGAGCCAAAAACCCTGAGGAGCTAACAGCTTGTCTACGAGGTGCAAAAGAATTGGCGGAAAGTGGAAATATAGACGGAATTCGCATTATATCTGGCTACATCGAAGCTCATGATTTCGACAGCGATAAACTAGAAGCTTTTAAAGAAAATGTTATTCCACTGATGGAACAAGATGACCCAGAGGTATCAATACTAAACAGAAAAAATAGCACTGGCGGCTCAGCTTTTGCAATTTATTATGGTCAGTATGGTGTCGGCGATTATACTGTTTCAGCTTTAATCTCAAAAATTACGCCAAGCAATATGAACGAATTACTATGCGCCGAACACGAAATCCCAACTAGCGACGCTAATAAATTCGAGCAAAATAGGCTAGATGCTTTAGAACTTCAAGGAGTATTATATAGAGCCAGAGAATTTATACACGACAACATGCCTGGTGTACATGAATTATTGAGTGCGATGCTCGACTATTATGACTCTAGGAATGACGAACAAGTGCATGCTGAAAAAACAGCTGAACTACAGAAGATAGTTGATGACCGCATGAATGGTAAATATAAGTTTATTTACACCGATTTAGATAAATACGTTTTTGACCTTTCGAATTATGAACAAAAGGTCGAAAGGCGCGTTAGTCGTATGAATAGCGATAAAAACGACATTGAAATCTCTTCTAATGTTTTAAGAAGACTGGTAGAAAACACCACGAATAGCACGCTAGAAAAGCCAAAAACTACCGATGAAGAACTCAACAAGCTATTAGACGGCCTAGATGTTAGAACAAATGAGACCACCGGCGAAGTTTATGTAGACTGGAAACAGACCGGAGAGCTAGTAAAATACATTAACGTTTATCTGATGCAACATCAAGGAGACACCGGTATTAGACCTTCCATGATTTCGGCTATTTCTTATACGGAAAAAATGGCAACGCACGCCATGAAACATATTTCTGATAAAGACTGGCACGAATTACCATTTGACTCACATTTCAAAGAATTCGTAAGGCTTCAAGAATTGATTGGGAGCAACGACAGCTACGATGAAAGGCGGTTCGATGGATTTTATGATGGACTTATTCGAGAAATGAGCAAGGATTTCGAATCCGATGATGTAGCTAGAGACACTTATGGTAAACTTCAGCAACATATATTACAAAATCTCAGAGGTTTAGCCGCAAAATACAACAGCAATCCAAATACAGCTCATAGAGCAGGTGCTCTGTGGTCTGGCAATCTAGCCCACGAACTTATTGGTTTAGTGGCCAGATAATCAGCTTGTGAGGCTTTGAGCGTCTGCTCTAGAACACCCCTGTGGTATAATAATAATGGTACATTAGAAGACAAAAAGCAGGTTTTGTCTGCTCTTGGTTCGAACCCCATTTTAACAGATGGAAGATTAAGTCTGGAAGAATACTTCTGGCTACAACCGATAAAGAAAGACAAGCAGATTCTAATAGAGAAGCTCGAAAAGGTTCGGACCTTCTCACAACAGATGAAAAACGCCTCCGAAGAGGCTGTTTATCTACACTGGTGCGGGTATGGAGAGTCGGACTCCAGTCTCATCCTTGGGAAGGATGCATAATAGCCGTTATACGATACCCGCGCTAAAATTATTATATCATAAAGAAGCCGAGTGTTAACTTATTTTTCGTGCCCACCGCCATCTTCCAACATAGTTTTGTCAATATAGTCAACAAAAAAGCCTCAAGAGAAGCAATTTTACTGACTGGTCGGGGCGACAGGACTCGAACCTGCGACCTCAACTTCCCAAAAGTTGCGCGCTACCAACTGTGCTACGCCCCGAGGACCTAAAAATATCATACCACGAACTTTTCTTCTTGTCTATACCAACAAAACCATCAATGGTTTTAAAATTCATTTAACCCAAATAGCTGCGAAAATCTAGTCAAAACGCGGCCACTTTCTACTTTAAAAATCATTCCGTTTATGGTAACATAAAAATAACTGCAATATAAAACATTTTAACTATTTAGGGAATTAAACATAATGAAAATTAGGCTCGCTGCCCACCAAAATCGGCTTTTATCAAGTCTCTCTATTTTCTCCCTCTTTCTCCTTTTTGGCTTCATCGCCGTCTCGCTTTTTGCTCCAATCATTAAATCTAACGCCTCTGAATCCTTCACCTCGAAAATCTCTACCGAGATTAACCCTGTTATTGCTATCACTAGCCCTGAAGAACTTA
>ERZ772974.310-NODE-310-length-38615-cov-4.858791_pt1 | contig 38615 bp, 29 predicted proteins | sample MGYA00580671_ERZ772974 | MGnify/ENA primary metagenome ERZ772974 (study PRJEB29015, sample SAMEA2738065) | human oral metagenome | biome: human oral; feature: human-associated habitat; material: saliva | place: China | collected 2218 ... | reverse complement strand
TAAAGTGGCACGCGAGCTGGGTTCAGAACGTCGTGAGACAGTTCGGTCTCTATCTGTTGTGGGCGTTTGAGATTTGAGGGGGCCTGACACTAGTACGAGAGGACCGTGTTGGACGAACCGCTGGTTTATCGGTTATGCCGCCAGGCGTATTGCCGAGTAGCTACGTTCGGTTGAGATAAGTGCTGAAAGCATCTAAGTACGAAGCTTGCCTCAAGATTAGATCTCATTATAAGGGTGGTTATAGACGATGACCTTGATAGGCTACAGGTGTAAAGGCGGTGACGTCATAGCCGAGTAGTACTAATTGCCCGAAAGTTTTTGCCTGAGGTTGTATACCGACTTAGCGATACGTGAGTGAGTATCGTGCGTTTTTATCAAGTCAATGATTGTCTAAATACAGAGATATTTAGGTGGTTATAACGTTGGGGTTCCACCTCTTCCCATTCCGAACAGAGAAGTTAAGCCCAATTGTGCCGATGGTACTGCGAAAGTGGGAGAGTAGGTAGCCGCCATTTTAGAAGAGTTTGGGTGTTCTGAGCGTATGCTTGGGACACCCAAATCTGTTATATACCTAGACGGAGTGAGCCGGGCTAGGTGTGAGATAGCTACGAGGGATAGCCTACGACTGCTCTACGAATCGATCTCTATCTTCTGCCTATTCATCGCCCTACTTGGATCTGTGCTATGATTATCTTCCCTCTATTCCTTTGTTGGAGGTGCTCTATTTTCTAGTACCATCCTACTTTTCCGCAGCAGGATACTATCACGTATCGTCTCTATTTAATCCCTTTCTTTTTTATACCTAGATCTATTGCCTGCTTTAGGTGAATGCCTAGTTGGTAAATGATGCTGCCAAGGTCGCTTGAATGCCCTGCTCGCTTGGAGTTGAGGATTAGGAAGGACTTTGGGCTAGTTAGACCTTCGCTCGCCTTTGTGCAGCTGTGTGCTGGAGGGTGATTTGCCTTTTATAGCGCAAAGCTCTATCTCTTTTCCCAGAAAGGTAGAGCTTTAGTATGGCAGAGGTATACCTTTAGTTGGGAGGAGCTAACTGGGTCGTCAGGGGAGAGATCGTCTGATAATCTGCTGATAATGAGCTGTGGTGGAGTGTGGTTAGACGGAAATCTTACGTAAGGTTTGGTCGGATGAAAACTTTGTTCTATCTTTGCAGTGCAAACGGGTTAGCCCAGGTGGCGGAATTGGTAGACGCGCTCGTTTCAGGTGCGAGTGTTCAAAAGACGTGCAGGTTCGATTCCTGTCCTGGGCACAGCCTTGACGCACAGCGTCCTCAGTTTGCAAGCTTCAAATACGCGGGTGGTGAAATTGGTAGACACGCTACTTTGAGGGGGTAGTGCCGGTTACGGCGTGTGAGTTCAAATCTCATCCCGCGTACATAGAAAGTGATGACGACTCCTTAAGAGCAATCTTAAGGAGTCGTCTCGCTATTGGGGCATCCAGCCTAGATGATGTCCCTGCTAATGACTCAGACTACACGATGATCGTTCGACCCAATGCTAAGCTAAACCTCGGTCTCTTCGTCACCGGACGCCGATCGGACGGCTACCATCTTCTAGAGACCGTCTTCCTACCGATACCTCTCTATGACGAGCTAGAGCTGACTTTCGATCCCGAGGGGATCGACGAGGATCAGCTGGAGGTCGTCGGTGCCGTCGATACAGGGCGTCTAGAGGACAACTTAGTCCTACGTGCTGTGCGTCTACTACGTGAGCAAGCCTCCTTTCCGCCCGTTCGTCTTCGTCTGACCAAGTACATCCCCTCGGGGGCTGGCATGGGGGGAGGATCGGCCGATGCGTCCTTTACGCTGACAGCGCTCAATGAAATGGCTGGCTTAGGTCTCTCTACGGAGAGCCTAGAGGCACTCGCCCTACGGCTTGGGGCGGACTGTCCGCTCTTTGTGCGCAACCTTCCCGCTCTCGGCGAAGGTATTGGTGAGGTGCTAAGTCCGCTGGAGCTCCCCCAGCTCTCGGGGCTTTACCTTACGCTCGTCAAGCCTAGTCTGCATATCGCTACGGCTGAAGCCTTCCGAGGACTACAGGGTTTTCATCGCCCAGCTCGACCTTTGCCCGAGCTACTCGCCCTTCCGCTGGAGCAGTGGCGTGAGGTCGTCACCAATGACTTTGAGCTAAGCCTCTTCCCCCTCTATCCTGAGCTACGGGAGATCAAGGAGTCGCTCTATGCCTGCGGGGCTGATTTTGCCTTGATGACAGGCTCTGGTGCTACGATCTATGCGCTCTCGAGACGCCCACTTGATACGCAGGTTCTCGCTAGCCCCGACCGCTTCCTCTGGCAGGAGCTACTTCCCTAACCGACACCTTTCCTCTTGATGATGCCTAAGAGCGACATGATCCCCCAATGTCTTGTGGCTGCAGCTTCGTCGGGCAGTGGCAAGACGACCTTTACCCTAGGTCTTCTGCGTGCCTTGAGCCGACGTGGGCTGGCGGTACAAGGCTTCAAATGTGGGCCAGACTACATTGATCCGAAGTTCCACCGCCTAGCTTGTGGCAGGGAATCGGTGAACCTCGACCTCTTCATGATGAGCCCTGAGCATGTACAAGCCGTATATGCTCGGCATAGCGCTGGTAGCGATGCTACCGTACTTGAGGGCGTCATGGGGCTCTATGATGGATATGTCCGTGACCAAGGCTCTTCGGCCGAGGTCGCAGCGACCCTTGGTTTGCCGACGATCCTACTGATCGACGCCCGTTCGTCTGCCTTCTCTGTGGGGGCAATCCTCTATGGGATGAAGCACTTCCGTCCAACGAGCGAAGTCGTCGGGGTGGTCTTTAACCGTGTAGCCTCGGAGAATCACTACCGCTTCCTTAGGGAGGCGGCAGAGGAAGCGGGGGTAGTCCCCTTGGGGTACCTACCGAAGACCCAGCTCCTCGAGGTGCCTTCGCGCCACCTGGGGCTCTCCTTGGAGGAGCTATCGACACTAGATGCCCTGCCCGAGACTGTGGCTGACTTGATCGAGCAGTATGTCCAGCTAGACCGACTGCTCGAGCTGATCCAGCGTCCTCGTCCGGTGCTTCGAGAAGAAGCTCCTCTGTCCGCTGTGGCAGGGATGCAGGTCGCCGTGGCAAGAGACCAAGCTTTCAACTTCATTTATGCGGAGAACCTTCGCCGTCTCTCCCAGCTTGGCGAACTGGTGTACTTCTCTCCGCTGGCCAATGAAGCCGTACCTGCCTCTGACCTCGTCTATCTCCCAGGGGGCTATCCCGAGTTTTATCTTGACCAACTAGCGACAGCTGATCAGACGCGCCTAACGCTTCGGGATCACGTCCAGCGAGGTGGGAAGGTCTTAGCCGAGTGCGGAGGGATGATGTACCTCTGCCGTGAGCTGCGAGATGAGCAAGGTCAGGCGTACCCGATGGCTGGGATCCTCGAGCTGGAGGCGACGATGGAGCAGATGCGCCTGCGCCTCGGCTACCGCAAGCTCCAGCTCGGCGGGCAAGAATGGCGAGGGCACGAATTCCATTACTCACGCATTGCCACGGGCGAAGAGCCTACGAAGGGGCAGCAACGCTCAGCCCGAGACGAAGAAGTCCCGACCCTCCTCTATGCTAAGGGGAATGTCCGAGCTGGCTATACGCACCTTTATTTTGGGGAAGCCAATCCGCTGGATCTTTTCTGCTAGATCTTTCCTACAGCGCTCTCAGTTCTTCCCTAGCAGGAAGCTAGACCTTTGTCCCCTTGAAGGCTAGCCTTTTCTCCAGCGGAGGTTTACCTCTTGCTCGATAGAGGTAAACCTTAATATGAAATAGATTTCTGCCGAGCAGAGAGAGAGGCTTCTCTCTGTATCCGAATGCACCTAAGCGAGGACGCCCCCACCCAGACGATTAAGCTCGTCGAGGTGGGGGCGTCCTGGTTTTAAGGTAGCTGTGTCTACTTCACGAGAAGCTCGATCTCATCGACGATCTTCTCTGCTGCCGAGGGGAGAGCTAGCTTGCGGATCTCCTCACGCAGGGTCTGACACTGCGTCGTGTCATGCACTAGCGCTAGGGCACGTGGGGTGAGCTGGGTCAGAGCTTCTGCATCGGGGAGGAGGATGGCTGCCGAGCGGGAGGAGAGGGCTAACGCATTCTTCGTCTGATGATCCTCTGCGACATTGGGCGAGGGTACGAGAATGGAGGCTTTCCCCAGCTGACAGAGCTCGGAGATCGAGCTGGCTCCCGCACGAGATACGACGACATCGGCGAGCGTATAGGCGAGATCCATTCGCTGGATAAAGGCAGAGCAGTAGACCGAGAAATCATAGCCCTTGAGAAGCTCTTTCGCCTTTGCCTCAAAGCCCTTCCCTGTCTGCCAGATGAGAGCAACCCCTGAGTCCGCCCAGGCTTGTAGCTGGGAGCCGATGCCTTCGTTGATACTTCTAGCTCCTAGGCTTCCTCCGATGACGAGTACGACCTGCTTGGTGTCAGCGGGTAGACCGAACTCCCGTAGAGCTTCCTCTCGGCTGGCACTAAGATGCTCTATGGCGGGGCGAAGAGGGTTGCCCGTGAGGACGATCTTATCCTTTGGGAAGAAGCGCTCCATATCGGGGTAGGCGACACAGATGCGGTTAGCACGGCGAGCGAGGAACTTATTCGTCACACCAGCATAAGAGTTCTGCTCCTGGATGAGGGTGGGGATGCCAAGACTCTGCGCAGCCTTGAGGGTCGGAGCACTAGCATAGCCCCCGACACCGATGACGATCTGAGGCTGAAACTCACGTAGGATGTCTCGAGCCGTGATGAGAGCCCGAAGGAAATCACGGATGACCCCGAAGTTGCGCCACGGACGCTTCCGATCAAGACCACGGATCTTCAGCCCACGGATCGGGAAGCCTGCTTGAGGGACACGCTCCATCTCCATACGACCTTCTGCACCGATGAAGAGAATGTCGATACTAGGGTAGCGACGGCGAAGGGCTTCGGCGATGGATACGGCGGGGAAGATATGGCCACCTGTACCACCACCACTGATGATAGCTCGTTGGATCATAAGACGCTTAGATAGATGACTGAGATAGGGCTGAAGGTTGCTCTTGGCGAAGCTTATCACTAGCGATCACCTCGTCCGAGGAGAGCGGACGGTCAACCGAGGAGACTCCTTCCGGCTCTTCGGTATAAGAGGTATTATCGCAGGGCGTAGCTTGCTTCTGTCGCTTAGGACGGTCTACACGGGAGGCTGCGATCGTGATACCGATGGCGATGCTTGAGGCTAGGACAGAGGATCCCCCATAGCTGAGGAGAGGAAGTGGCTGTCCTGTCGTGATGAGCCCCGAGGATACGACCATATTTACTAGAGCTTGCAAGGGGTAGAGGATCCCGAAGCCCTTGATCAAGTTACTGCGGTAGATGTTGGTCTGCTTCCTTGCCTCTCGGTAGGCTAATAGCATCCAGGCGATGTAGAGCCCAGGGATGAGGAGGAGACCGAAGATCCCATATTCCTCGATGATCGTCGCATAGAGGTAGTCGGAGTAGGCTAGCGGGAGATGATCACGCATCTTACTTTTCCCTGGGCCACGTCCTGCGCTAGCGACGGCCATACGTCCCATCTCCTCTTGGTGGCGCTCATCGGCATCGAACTTGGCCGTAGCACCATCCGTAGGTTGCTTGGGCTCGATCATACGATGGATACGATTGCGCCAAGTCACCGAGCGACCGATGAGCATAGATTCGGGAGCTAGCAGGAGATAGGAGGTGAAGAGCGTTGCTCCACCAATGCCAAGGATGACGAGCCAGCGTAGGAACTTCTTCGGAGCTCGGAGTGTCCAGCAGTAGAGGACGAAGAAGATCGCATAGATGACAAGCATCGAGAGGTTGGACGAAGCAAAGGCGAGAGCAAACCCCCCGACGAATATCGCATAGCCGATATAGGCACGTAGCTTATTCGGGTTCTCTGTCGTGTCTGATGCCGTGATATGTGCGCCCCAGATGACGATGAAGAGTCGGAGAAACTCTGCTGGCTGGAGGGTGAGTCCTGCGAAGTGGATCCAGCGCTCGGCGCCATTGGTGCTTCGACCTAGGACGTAGATCGCGATGCATAATAAGAACATGGCGAGTAGCGAGAGCCTCGGCAATAGGTTACGCAGGTTCTTAGCCGATATACGAGCAAAGAAGACCGCAGCGAAGACTCCCAAGAGGAGCATCAAGGCATGCTTGAGCTGAGGATTGATCGATCCGTGCGCTTGAGCCTTGTAGTACTCACTACTGATCGCACTCGAGACGGTCACCATCGAGACGATGATGAAGATCAGATAGAGTAGCCAGTAGAGACCGTTCCCTGCAAAGACATTGCGTAGCCAGTCCTTGCGCTGTGCTCCTTCGGCGCTAGGCATGCTGTCCCTCCTTCTTGATTAGCTCTTGGACGATAGAGCGGAAGCAGTCGCCTCGATGGATGTAGCTTTTGAATAGGTCGAAGCTCGCACATGCCGGACTTAGAAGTACGGTATCTCCAGGCTGTGCCATAGCACGAGCATGCTCGATAGCCTCCTCCATCGATAGCGCTGAGGCGATCTGATCGACCTTGCCATGGAAGCTCTTATATAGCTTGAGTACATCCGTCGTGAGGAAGATGAGCCCTCGTGCCCCCGAGGTGATGAGCTCTGTGATGTCTAGGTAGTCGTTCCCCTTATCTTCTCCACCTAGGATGAGGACATAGGGAGTCGTCATCGTGCGTAGAGCGTAGTAGGTGGAGCTGACGTTCGTAGCCTTAGAGTCATTGATATAGCGGACGCCATCCAGCACGCCGACTTTCTCTAGGCGGTGAGGTACATTGACGAAGTCACGTAGAGCTTGGTCGAGCACTTCGGTAGAAACTCCAAGGCGGAGGGCTGCGATCGAGGCTGCCATCGCATTCTGTAGGTTGTGTGGTCCTTGGAGGGCAAGCTCTTCGATGGGGAACTCAAACTGATGATCCTCGAAGTGCAGGCAGAGCTTGTTATCATCGCTTTTATCCGCTGCAGAGCCAGCCTGTGGATAGGTCAGGAAGGGAAGCGTCTGCATCGGCATGGGCTGGTGATCCATGACATACTGAGCGATGAAAGGATCCTCTCCCCAGTAGATGAAGGCGTCTTCGGAGGTTTGGTTCTGTAGGATACGCATCTTCGCTAACGCATACTCTTCGAAGTTGTAGTGGTAGCGGTCGAGATGGTCTGGGGTGATATTCATCAGCAGGGCGATGTGTACACGGAAGTCGTGCATATCATCTAGCTGGAAGCTACTTAGCTCGATGACGAAGTAGTCGGGTTGATCCTCTGTGATCACTTGACGAGCGAGACTAAAGCCTACATTCCCTGCAAGCCCGACCTTCATCCCTGCCTCGGAGAGGATATGGTGTAGCCACATGGTGGTAGTTGTCTTCCCATTGCTTCCCGTGATACCGATCGCCTTACCTCGGAGGTAGCGACCTGCCAGCTCGATCTCGGAGATGACGGGGATGCCCCGCTCTCGTACAGCCTGCATGATAGGAGCCTTCTCGGGGATCCCAGGGCTCTTGACGATCTCTTCTGAGCGAAGGATGAGATCGGTCGAGTGGCACCCTTCCTCATAGGGGATGCCATGCTTCTCGAGCTCTTCCTTATACTTAGGTGCGATGCTTCCGTAGTCGGAGACGAAGACGGAGATACCACGACTTTGGTACAGTAGTGCTGCACCTACTCCACTCTCTCCAGCGCCGAGGACGACGGCGTGGAACTTCTCTGTGCTCATATCTGCGTATATAGGTCTTGATGCTAGCTTATACTCGTGAGTGTGAGTGGGCTAGCGATGTCTTAATCTTGCTAATTACAATGTTCGCTAAATTCTGCCATATATGCAAGCCTTAGCGTCGGGCGAGATCGTCGTGCGTCGTCTGAAGCAGTACTTCTCCTCGAGCACGACGTAGAGACGAGGGAGAAGGCTTGTCAATGAGGGGCTTACCCAAGGCATTGTCTACCACGGTGACTCCGGTCGAGTCGATGAAGCCAAAGCCATCATTGAAGGTGTAGTAAGCGAAAGGATAGCTATAGCTACTCCCGAGGACATTCCTGCTGAAGGGGAAGTCTGTATAGGGGAGCTGTAGCTGGGCTAGTAGGGTAGCGACGAGATCGGACTGTGTGAGTAGGACGTCGATCTGCTTAGGCTGTCGAAGGGCTCCTCCGAGCAGAAGCAGAGGGATGTGCTGTGCTTCTGGTACATTACGTACGCCACGACCATCCTCGGTAAATCCATGGTCTGCGATACAGATGACAAGTAGATTCTCCCAAGCTGGAGTAGCCTTCAGTCGATCGATGAAGCTTCCTAGACTGGCATCTAGGTAGGCGAAGGCATTGGGCACAGGTCGCTCTAGACGCTGATAGGGTACATCGAAGGGTTCATGGCTACTGAGTGTCAGGAGGAGCTTATGCCATGGGCGACCTTGGGGTTCTCGTTGGATCTCTTCGTAGACGAGGTCGAGCATGGGGGCATCGGGTACTCCCCAGTTCGAGCGGGGTAACTGGCGAGAGAGGCTGTGCTCATCGGTCACCTTGTCATAGCCCGTGGAGATGAGATAGCCACGTGTATTGGTGAAGTTCGCATCGCCCCCATAGAAGAAGCTCGTGGAGTAGCCCTGTCCCTTGAGTTGAAGTGCGAGACTTGAGAGGGTGCGACTCTTAGCGGGGAGCTTCATCAGCGAGTGCTTGGGGAAGCTCGGGTAACCGCTCAGTGTCGATAGCATCCCTCGGTCGGTGCGGTAGCTATTCGCATAGCACTGGGTGAAGAGTACTCCTTCCTGGGCTAGGCGGTCGAAGTGTGGAGAGACGCCTGGCTCACCCCCGAGGCAGCCCACATAGCGAGCACCGAAGCTCTCCATAAGGATGAGGAGGATGTTTGGACGGGTCGTCTTCAGTAGGGTGTCTGTTGCGGGAGAAGGGGGTGGATAGAGCCCAGCGAATAGCTTCGCTCGCTCTTCCTCGGGGAAGAAGTTATACTCTGCATCGTAGTCCTCGAGCTTGGTCAATGAGGAGATGAGGCTGAAGGTCGGATTGACCGCTGCATGATTGAGCCATGGGCGATCACTGAAGTAAACCTGTCCGACATTAGCTGTCGCTTGGGTGACGCTCCCTCGGATGAGGAGGAAGGTGGGGGCTAGACTAAGTAGGCTAGCCGTGAGTGTGAGCCAAGGACGACGAGGCTTCTCCCAAACGCCCTGAAGGCTCCAGCGGAGAGCGAAGAAGAGCCCGATCGTCCAGAGTGCTACGAGGAGTAGGCTCACTAGGATAAAAGGTAGGTCTACACTCGCTACAGCCTCCCCAGGGGTGTCGAGGTACTGAAAGATCGTCGCATCGAGCTTGAATCCCCAGAAGGGATAGAGCCGAAGGTCTCCGATGGTCATCAGGGCGAGTAGTACACTGATCAAACCATGGTAGCCTGTGAGTACCTTGCGTAGGGGGTGGGGGGCAAGGATGCCACTGAGCCCGACCATGAGGAGTGGGAAGACTAAAAGGTAGCCTAGTACTGAGCTATCTAGACTTAGGCCATGCCCACAGACTGCTAGTAGGTCTTGTAGGGTTAGCTCCTCTCCTGCGGGACGGGTGAAGAAGAGGAAAGCGAGCTTCTGTAATATGAAGCTCGCAAGTAAGACAAGGCTAAAGCGAAAGAGGTAGCGTAAGCGCTGAAATCTCATTGATAGCAGGTGACTAGGTAGACGAAGCCCCCAAGTACCCTCTAGGAGGTCACCTAGAGGAGCAGACTTGGGGGGAGAGCGTTAGCGAGGGGAGAGCTTAGTCCTTGACGGCAATGATCTCGATCTCGACGAGACCATTCTTGGGGAGCGTCTTCACTGCGACGGCTGAGCGTGCAGGGAAGGTGCCCGAGAACTGCTTCTCATAGACTGCATTCATCGCAGCAAAGTCTGCCATGTCAGCGAGGAAGACGGTGGTCTTCACGACATGGTCGATCGTCAGGCCAGCTTCCCTGAGGATGGCGTGGATGTTGCGGAAGGACTGCTCGGTCTGTGCCGTGACACCCGAGGGGAATTCTCCGGTCTTAGGATCGATGCCTAGCTGGCCAGAGGCAAAGAGGGTATTGCCGACGAGGATCGCTTGGCTGTAGGGACCGATCGCTGCGGGAGCCTCGGTCGTGCTGATGACTTGCTTCATAGGGCTTGTGTTTATTTGAATGATGATGGGTTAGGCTACTTGGTGTTGAAGGTATTCATCGCTCGGCCGATCCCCTCTAGGCAGAAGGATTCGACTGCTTGACAGCTTCGGGTGAGGAGCTCGGGTAGGGCGGACTCTTCTTCGTCGGAGAAGCGGCCGAGGACATAGTTGATCTGCAGACCCTGTGGGAAGTCATTGCCGATACCGAAGCGCAGGCGAGGATAGGACTGTGTCCCGAGGAGCTGGGCGATATTCTTCAGCCCGTTGTGCCCTGCATCACTTCCCTTGCCCTTCAGACGAAGCGTACCAAAGGGAAGGGCGAGATCATCGACGAGTACGAGTACACGCTCTACGGGGATCTTCTCCGTGCTCATCCAGTAGCGTACCGCTTCGCCACTAAGATTCATATAGGTCGAGGGTTTGAGTAGGAGCAGTTGGGCGCTCTTGACGCGTCCGAGAGCGACATCTCCGTAGCGCTTGGTCTCGAAGCGCACTTGCATCTTTTCTGCCAGCGCATCAGCGATTCGGAAGCCGATGTTATGGCGCGTCTTATCATATTCGGCACCGATATTCCCGAGGCCGACGATGAGGTACTTCATTGTGAGGTCTATTAATCTACCAGAGTATCACTACGAAGGTACGGAAAAGTGAGGAGACCCCGCTCCCTAGCCTTGCTCTTAGCCGTGTCGGTGAGCCTTGTATGATCCGTGAGATAAAGGGGAATGAGATGGTCTGGATAGAGGTCTAGTCGGAAGCGATAGCACCTATATAGGGGTGGAGGGAAGCCTTTCATTCGAGAGTGTGTATAGGGAGACGCCGAGTCTCCGTATCTAGCGACGTTGCGTGTGCATTGGTAGTGATGGCGCTGGATGGATAGGAATGAAGTGCCTAGTTCCAACGTTGCAATTGGGAGGAAGCAACGTTGCTTCTGATATATTCCAACGTTGCTTTTGCTCCGTTACTACCTCCCCGACCTAAGCATAGAGAGGTATCGGCACTTGCTGGTGTTCCGTTCCGCTAGGCGAGATCGAAAGGTTAGAATGCCTCGATGGTGCTGAAATTCTCCAAGGGGGATAAATAGAAGAGCTCCCGCCGTCACTTCTAGAGAAGCGACGGCGGGAGCTGTATCCGTAGGTGGGCCTACTTACCTTGGAGAGGGAGGACGATCTGGGTAGGTGCTACGGCGGTATGTGCTCCGAACTCGGGGGCATAGCAGGAGACGAGCTCCGTCACTCCACCATGGAAGGTCCCTGAGCGAGCAACGCGCTCATCGTACCAGACGAGGTAGCTACCTCGAGCCAGATGGTCGATGTAGAAGTTAGTCTGCTGGTCCTTGGGCTCCACATAGTAGCCCGTGCCTTCGCCCCAAGCATAGGTGGGGATCTGATTGACTGGCTCCGCATAGCCACTGCGTGGATCACTCAGGCGGAGGAAGTCCATCGTACGGTCAAGCTGGATGGTGATCCTCGTACGTATCCGATCGCCGACACGGAGCTCGTACCCCTCTCGTAGGGGAAGAAGCACCTCCTTGTCTCCCTGCTTGTGGACAACGAAGACTTCCCGCTGAAGGCGAAGCTCCTTCCCGCTAGCCGTCTGCACCGAGGCGGTAGGTAGTGTGTAGGAGGCGATCGCTGCACCCCACACGACGCCTAGACTGTCCTGCTGAAGGATGATCTGAGGGTCGGTGCTACGGAGTCGAGCGATAGGGATGTTCGTCGTGATAGCATCTCCCCATGTATTGAGGCTTACGTTGCCTTTCAAAGGAACTTCGATGCCGAGGTGGTTGTAGTGATAGTAGCTCTGCGAGGGATCCCCGAGTAGGAGGGCGTGGATCGCATCTGCGCTGGCGAGCTCATTGCTCCAGGTTGTAGTGCGCTTTTGGTTGATGATCCAGCGGGTCATCCCGTCGATCGCTACACTGTCTTTTGATTTGAGCTGTCGGAAGAGCTGGAGTGTCTCGACGATCGTAGACATGCTCTTGTCTATCCAGCTGTAGGGAGAAGCCCCCAGGGAGGCGAAGAAGTACCCTGTCTCATCGGCTATGAGATGCTCTCGGAGAGAGGTTGCTAGTGCTCGGGCGAGCTTTACATCCCCTGAGCTCAGGAAGGCTCGTCCTGCGCTAGGCTTTAGCCAGAGGGGTAGGTGGTGAGCTTCCCTGCGTAGGCGGGAGAGGAAGTAGGCTTCGGCCTTCTCGCCTGCATGGGAAGGGGAGAAGATACCTCGCTGCTGAGCATCCTTACTGAGAGCGAGGTAGCTGAGTCCTAGATCTTCGGGAGTAGCGATGGGCTCCTTCTTGGTCATGATACGCTCGTGCAGGCGGATCGTCTCCTGCTCTAGAGCCTGAAGCCCCTTGCGGATCAGTCGCTCGAGGCGCAGGCGGTGAGCACTTTCTAGTCGCTCACTCGGGAGACGAAGGAGTAGACGTAGGACGGTCTCTGTGGTGTAGAGGTTCCCCGACATCCCTGGATACCAAGCCCAGAGACCATCTGTCCCCTGCTGTTTCTCTAGCTGACCGAGTAGACGATCACTCTCGAGCGCTGGGCGGTCATCGATAAGCTCTAAGGCGAGGTTGAGCTCGGCCTCCTGCTCCTTCGTGGTGATGCCTAGCCATGGAGTCTGAAGGAGGCGAGCAGTGCGGAGGGGATCATTGCGAAGACGCTCTCTAGCCCAGCCTGAGAGGGTGGACTGCTCTTTAAGAGCCTGGACGAGGGTCTGTGCGTAGAGTGAGGTGGCGATGGCAAAGGCCGAAGCATCCTTAGAGGTAGACAATCCCTGCAGGGCAGAGAAGGCGGAGAAGGCAGCATGACTATTCGCTTGAATAGAGAGGGTACCTTCCTCATCAAGATCTAGTGCCACACCTTTGGGAAGGATGCTCTTAAGGCTGACCGAATCTACTCCCTGTAGGTGACGAGTGAAGGTGAGGCGCTCGGTGATCGGCTGGCGAGCAGGTCGGACAGCTAGGATGTGCTGCTCTCCATCCGAAGCCTCATCACTACGAGCTAGGATGCGTAGGCCGATCGAGTCAAGGCTGCCATAGACCTTTAGGGGGAGGGTGTAGGCCTGTGTCTTCCCCTTGGAGACATCAAAGCTAGTCGTCTCGGTATGGAGCACATCCTCCGTATTGGGATTGAAGATCTCCAGCGTCAGCTCACCTTGCTGGGGCTTCTCCGATTCGTTTCGCACCTCCGTCACGAGGTGGATCGTATCACCTTCGTTTAAGAAGCGAGGGAGTGCTGGACGCACGCTGAAGGGGCGGTAGGTCTCGATCATCTGCACCTCTGTCTGATGATCGAGGCTCGCAGTATGAGCTAGGATCATCATTCGCCAGCGAGAGAGTCGCTCCGGCACCTCGAAGCTCCATGAGACGGAGCCCTGCTCGTCTGTCGTGAGACTAGGGAAGAAGAAGGCATTCTCGGCGAAGTTCGTGCGGAGGCGTGGAGGCTCTTGAGCGCTCTGATTGATGCTTCTCGAGCCAAAGAGAGCAGTCTCTATCTTGGCGCGTTTAGGACCGTTTGATCTTAACGCTTGGAGGACTTGCCTCTCACCGAGGCTCATGGTCGAGGCATCGGTGATCTCTACCATGGGGTGAAGGGAGGTTGCATATTCCGCTACGGAAACAGGTTGTTTAGCCATCCAGCGTGCTTGGAGGTCAGGGGAGGGGAAGGCGCTTCCTCGGAAGCCTCCATGCCGTTGCTCAGCCTGCCAGCGATCGAACCAAGCCGAAGCTGGCTGAAGTCCATCCTCATCATTCCTTAGATAGCTATAGTAGTCGTATCCATAAGTCTGGTTAAGCTCATGCAAGAGGCGTAAGCTAGGCTCCCAAGGAGTCAGTTTCCCGAAGGCATCTAGGGCGCTATCGTACATCCAGGCTGCTACGGCTGTCTCGGTGGCTGGCTTCCCGTCAGGGGTGTGTAGCATGAGACGACAGGTCTCTTTGGAGCCGGCTATGAGACGATTGCGGAAGCTATGCCACTGGAGCGTGAGCGTCTTCTTGGGCTGCGTACGACTTAGGTCTGTCTTCTCTTCTATGAAGTGGCCGTCTTGAACCGTCCAGAATCGCACGTTGATTTCTTCTGGGAGCTCTGTTCGCTTGCTCAGGTCAATGGGTAGTGCTTGGACTCGTCCGGGCTCTGAGCGTAATAGCCCCTCCATGAGCATCCCTTGTGCCGTATAGACCTCATAGAAGATGTAGGCCTTGGGCAAGGATGACGCCCAGTAGATGACGGGGCGCTCTGTGGCACTATAGTGTCCGCTCCCAGGAGAGAGTAGAAGAGGGGCGCGTAGATCCTCGAGCTTGCCGATCTTCTTGCTATCAAATAGGTAGAAGGCCTGAGAGCCTGCATACTCGAGGCTGTCTGAGAAGCTCGTTCGATAGTGTAGCTCATAGCGTCCAGGGGCTAGACTCTGGAGATGATGGGCTAGATCAGTATTCGCTTCTGTGGAGATGGTGCTGGAGAAGAGCTTTCGTCCGTCCTGCTCTATGCTGTAGTTTACGTCGCAGGCGAACTTTTCGATGCTAAATGTTCCGAAGGAGAGAGGGGTCTTCTCTGCGTGCTTATCAATGAAAGTGTCGAGCGAGGGAGCTATACGACTCACTTTTTTGCCTGCAGGGAGATAGAGACTCTCGGAGTGTATCTCTCCTGTGGCATCTGTGGCTGTAACTTCCAAGGTATAGGTATGCCAAGGGAAAGAGATGCGTCTTCCCTCGAAAAGCTCTATCTCTTGTGTAGGTAGCTCAGGTAAGGTGATAGGGATCTCGAAGTGCCCCTCGCTATCGGTCGTGATGGGATCCTCTCCGACGAGGTCTTGGGAAGGTTGGCCTAGAGAATACTCTTGGAAGAGGTGAAAGAAGTGACGGTTGGTCTTGAGTGTATAGTTGACCTTGGCTCCAGGGATAGGACTCCCGCTTAGGGTACGCAGCGATCCCGTGATGGTGATCTTATTCCCCGCCTGGAGAGGAAGCTGTGGCGTGTCGAGGGTAAGCAGAGCATCCATTCGCTTGTATTCGAAGACTTGGAAGTCACTACTGAAATTTACCTCCTTATCCCTGAGGCTGACTTCGACAGAATGGGAGCCTGTGAGGCGGTTGATGGGTAGCTGATAGCTCGCAGAGAAACGCCCGAAGCGGTCAGTCGTGACCGACTCGGTGTGTACGATCTGACCACTCGCATCAGAGATCGTGAGTCTGAGCGGTGTGTCGGGGACGACGACTGCTTTCTCCGCCTGAGGGAAGATGCGAGAGAGGATCCCATAGAACCGTGCCGTCTGCCCCGGACGATAGGCTGGACGATCGGGGGTGACGAATCCCTGGATGCGCTGAGGCTCCTGGTCGCTGACTTCGGAGATCTCGGAGCCCTTATTGGAGGGTTGGTAAATCACCGCAAGGAGAGGATCTCGACTATCTGCTAGGTGGAAATGCGTAGCTTGGCCTACGGGGAAGCGTCCCCAAGCATCAGCTTTGACTAGCCCGACCTTTTGTGCAGGTTGCTGCCAGTTCTCCCGCTTGTAGCTCTCGAAGCTGGCTCCAGAGAGAGGTTTGCCGGTGAGTGCTTCGAGCCACTGGAAGGAGTCTTGTCGCGCGGTCGTCTTTTTGAGGACTATGTAGTCCGTGGCATTGAGGTAGGCTGTCTGGGGGTCGCGTGTGCCATTGGCCTCCTTGTCGAGGAGATAGTTCGACTTTACGAGGTAGGCTCCTGCTTCGGGTACGCTTATCTCGACCTGCTCTGCTTTAGCAAGCTGACCGAGACTGTCGAGCGAGAGGATGATACGCTTGGTCCAGAGTGGAAGTTGTCCCTTCGTGATTGACCATTCTTCTTGAGTCGGATTGTAGCTCTTAGGAGCAGCATAGAGGCTTACTTCGACCTCTCTGACGAGATAAGCCTGAGGAATAGTCAGTGTAGCCGTTCGGCGTCCAACGAGGAGATCGGGGAGCTCAAGGGTAAGTCGTGCATCACGAGCATACTGGATCGAAGAGTTGAGTTGCTCGAGTTGTTGCTTGGAGAGAGCTTTGGCTACCTGCTTGATGTGCTCTAGCCAGCGTACCTTCGCTAGCCCTCTAGCCTGGGAGTCATTCTTGAGCCAGGATACATAGTGATTGATCACCTTGTCCTTGCCCCAGCGCTGGAGGAAGCCTTCGAGCTCGACGGGGAGTGCTGTCTCCTTAGCGGAAGGATCGAGTTGCTCTAGACGATCGATTATTGTCTGCTGGTCGATGAAGCTAGCGGTATAGGAAGGTAGGCTCGCTGGGTCGAGTGTTTGGAGAGTCTGAAGGGTCTTCTTCCGCAGTCCTGATAGGATCTTGGCAGAAGAGGAAGTGAGCTGGCGAAGAAGCTCTGATGCGAAGGTCCTTCCTTCAGGACCTTCCTTCGAGCCTTGATCAAAGAGTCTACTATAAGGGCCTAGTGACTGGGTGAGCAGGGGTAGATCGGAGAGAAGCTGATCTACATGCGTCGTATAGAAGGCGAGGAACTGCTCCTCGCGCCATTCGCTAGGATCGACAGGATCGTAGATTTTGCGTACGGGACGATTCTCATGTCTAGCATAATAGTAAGGTCTCAGGTAGTGCTCTAGTAAGAAAAGCTGGAGGGCAGCCCGATCTAAAGGTTTGAGCCAAGGGAGCTGAGATAGCTCGTGAAGGCTCTTGTAGCTGGTCGAGGGTTGGGTCGGGTCTAGACGCTCTAGTTGCTCCCAAATAGTCTTCTCTGTTTCGAGGAGGAGGGGGAAGTCCTTGGTGTCCTGTGCTTGAACTTTGAGTCCTCGAGCTTGATAGAGGGCTTCCTTCGGGCGATCCTGCTCGATGGCTTTATGTAGGGTGGTTCGGTTAATGGGGGTGGTCGGCTTCTTCTGGGCTTCGGCGGACACTGCTCCTAGGGCGAGAGCAGGGGCAAGTAGAAGTACGGCTATTAGTCGGGATGTTTTCTTCTTCATCACTACGCAAGAATATCGTGGGTGTACGATGCGTACACTTTCCTCAAAGGTACGTAATCTCTCTGCCTTAGCCTAAAGCTATGTCCTCTGATCTAGAGTGGATTAGCTAAGAGGTCTTAGTTGTGATCTCTGGGATGAGGCACTGGAAGCGGTAAGGAGATCGATCCGTAGAGACTAAGGAGGCTAAGGTATAGGCTATTTGTCTGATCCTGTGGTTATCGCTATCTTTGCACTGCTAGAAGGGAAGTACATATAGCTTCTTCCCTGCCTACAGGTCCTATAGCTCAGTCGGTTAGAGCACCTGACTCATAATCAGGGAGTCCTTGGTTCAAGCCCAAGTGGGACCACGATGGCTAAGTAATTGGAAAATAGCGGATTGGAAGCCTTCCCAGAGTGGCGACCGACCCGCTATTTTTGCCCTCGGGAGAGGTAAAAGCATATAAAAACACCCCCAATAAGTCGCCTTTACTTACAAATAGCTTACAGGTATGCCAACATTCAAAGCCAAAATAAGAAATCGCAGAGCTAATGGCTTTCACCCCGTATACATTCTATGTACCCACCACGGGAAGCCAGCCTACATACGTACCGACCTCGTTGTGCAGGATAGTGGGGTGAATGAGAAGGGCGAGGTCACAGACCCGCGCATCCTTATGCGAGCCTCCGCCATTATCTGCGCCTACTACGACAAGTTGCAGGGGAAGCGCATAGACAACCTCACGGCCAAGGAGGTTGTGGAGATAGTTACAGATAGTGCCGTGGAGGATATCCCCTTTGCGAGCTTCGCAGAGGCTTATATACGCAAGCTCTCAGGGCGTGGGGTGAAGCGAGCGGATAACTACCGATATGCACTTAACAGCTTTCTCTCGTTCGCTGGGAAGCCCTCTATCGGCTTCTCCGAGGTTACGTCAAAGCTCCTACGCCAATGGATAGAGAGCCTCGCACACACGAAGCGAGCGAAGAGTATGTACCCGACACTGCTTAAGGCTATCTTCAACGCTGGGATGGAGGAGTACAACGACTACGACCGAGGGGTGGTGCGTGTGGCAAACCGCCCGTTTGAGTTCCTCAAGATACCGAGCAGTGACACGCCCGAGAAGCGTAGCGTGAGCGTGGAGCAACTCCGTGCGTTCTTTGCGCACACCCCCATAGGCGGGCAGGCAAGATACGCCCAAGACGTGGCACGTGTGAGCTTCTGCCTTGCTGGGATGAACGTTGCCGACCTCTATGAACTCACTCCCGACAATCTCCAGTGGGACAAGCTCTGCTACCACAGAGCCAAAACCAAGGGCAAGCGAAGCGATAAGGCGTATATGGAGGTTAGCATACCCCAGCAGGCTATGGACGTACTCGCAAGGCTTACAGAGGGCGCACGTGACGGCTATCTCCTCAACCTTTCCGCACACTACTATGATAGGCACTCTTGCACCAGCTATATCTCAAGGGGCATCACGAAGCTCTGCAAGGAGGCTGGATTGCCACAGATGACCTCTTACTCCCTGCGCCACAGCTGGGCGACCATAGCACGTAATGAAGTAGGGGCAAGTGAAGAAGATGTCGCCTTTGCGCTTAATCATACCTCCGCACACAAGGTTACCGATAGGTATATACGCAAAGATTATACTCGTGTGGATAGGCTTAATGCGATGGTTGTAGATCTAGTATTTGGTAAAAAAGAAGAGTGAGGAGAATACCCCTCACTCTTGATGAGACGACCACAAAGACTTATGCCATTGTGGCTTTCCCATAACGCAACGACGGAGTTATCCGCCATAAAAGACAATACAAATGTACGTATAGTTGTCGAAAGCTGCAAACTACAGCTTACGGCATAGTGCGGATGTGAGCTTTTCTATGTGCTCCTGCTGTTGTCGTATGATAGTGTCCTTGGCTATTAGGAGTGACCTCAGTTCCTCAAGATGAGGAATGAGTCGGTCTATGCTATCTGGAGTAAACGGAATACCCTCCCCTGTCGTTATCCACTCTTCGGATAGCTCGGGGAATGCTTTTATGATTACCTCTGCGTCATACGCCTCTCTTATGCGCCACTGGCGCAGTCGCTCACGAGAGATCCCCATCACTGACGCAAGACCCGCATCTGTCGATACTCCTGCATACATCCGCAGGGTATCAAGGACGCCCTGCACGTTATTGTTTTTTACTGTTTTCGCCATATCTATATATTTTCCGTTTTCTACAAAGATAGTGAAAATAAATGACGAGAAATTGCGCTAATTGTATTATATGTAATAATGAAATTGTTTCACCAAAAATTTTGTGGTGTGAAAAACTTGTCTTATCTTTGCAGTATCAAAGGGTGAGAGACGCCCCGAGATACATAACGCAAAAAGACAAAGACAATGGACAAGACAATGAACATCGCAGGCAAGACTTTCAAGGTAGCAAGCTACAGCACCGAAAGCAACATCTACGTAGAAGGTGGCAATCTCACCGAGCTCATCAACAAGGCTAACGCATCCGACATCATCGACGAGCTAAAGAGCCTAGTCATCGAAGAAGTAGAAAAGCAGTGTCAAGCCTGCCAGAAGGCAAATGAGCTCATCTTTGGCGAATGCGAAGTACGCCTATCTTTTGAAGGTGGCGAAAGCATCACCGTGTCGGCAACGTACGACGACAGAGAGGGCGACAAGTTCACAAACCTCTCTGTATCGGTAGACATCGACGAGCTCGATGATGAAGAAGAAGGCTACGAAGAGTACAATGAGCTAGCAGAGCTCCTCCAAGATCTCGAAGAGTACAGAAGCCTGACAGAGGCTGAGACCCGACACATTTACAGAGACTAAGATCTTATCAACAACAAGCCCCCGAGATACACTAGGCATCTCGGGGGCTTATTGTATATAAAAAGAAGAACGAGGAAGTCCGAAGGCCTCCCCGCTCTATTTGACGTTGCGTGGTGTTTGCCACGTACATCTATGTAAGCAAATAACTTACCACCCCGAGGGGTGACAATGTAGAGGTCAATGACATCTACACCACAAAGGTAGGCAAACTTTTGACACTACCAAATCTCTAGGGGACTTTTAATTCGCCAGCCGTAGACCTTGAAATCGCCAGCCTAGTACGTGTATCGTCAGAGCCTTGCTATATAGCGACTTACCCATACCTCTGTTTAACTCGTCAGCCAGCCCTCGAAAAATGGGGGCTAGAGCCTTAGTACCCTCATCAGCACCGGTAGCCATAGCCGACGAAGGCGCCATCCGAGCCACAGGCCAAGTACAGATAGGGCGATCCAGAAGCCACGCATCTGCCAGCGTTGCCACTTGGATAGAGGGTAAGGTATCATCTTAACCTCGGTGCGTACCCTATCTCGGTCTCGATACACTATGCTATCCCGATAGTGTACGGGGGTATTGACGGCCTGCGGTCTAGATCCCGCCTTGTTGCTCAAGCTGTGGTGTAGCATACCGTCAGAGGTGATGCTCGCACGGCTCACAGCGTAGTCCGTCTCTAGAAGGGAGACGCTGTCACGTACCCTCGCCTCGGAGCGCTGGGCTGGTATCTCTAGTGTGATAGTGTCACGCTTGTACTCCGTGCGGTATCGCACCTCTGTACGCACGCTGTCACGCACACGCTCTACGACCTGCACCCGCTTAACCCTGCACCCTATGAGCAACAGGGCTAGCATAGCGAGGGCGATGATGGCTATCAGCTCCCACGCTGGGGGGAGGTTGCGGTTGGTATCGTACATCATAGCTTATCTGCATCTTTGGCGGGGTCTAGATCCTCAAGAGGTGGATACCACCTGCGCTCTAAGGCTAGAGCTTCCTCCTCGGGGAGGAGCTCCCAGTTGTCCTCCTCGCCCTTGGCGATCTGCAGGGTGACCCCCAGGATCTTAATCTTGCTGTTGACATACATATAGCCCTCATCGGCTATCAGCTCTATCATCTCTCTGTGTGGCATAATCATATATATGTTAGGGTTATCTGTACACGACGGAGAAGCCCTTGTCTACAGCCTTGGCACCGACATACTCAAGCGTTTCCTTAAGCTCGTCACGGGTGGACAGCTGGGAGGACAGTGTGATGACACCCCCTCTTGTTGCCGTGGCGTTGTCAATGAGGTAGCGCAAGGACTCTGCACTAAGCTTGTAGCAGGATGACAGATCTAGCTTTGATGCCGACAGCTTGAGCTTGACATCTGACAGCTCATAACATCCAGCAAAGATGTTTGTCACGTTAGATACGCTTGAGATCTCCAGCACACCGTCAATACGTTGCAGGAGGCCACATCCGCTGAACATATACGACATATCTCCTGCGCACGAGAAAGATCCAGACGAAAAGCGAACCAGACGCAACGAGGAGCAGTTGATACACATCGAGAAGCTCTTTTTGAGCTTTGGGAGCGCCCCGATGGTGAGCTCCGTGAGGCTTGAGCACCCAGATGCTAAGCTCCCAGCATCCTCTAACAAGTCCATATCACCGATGCTCACCTTATCAAGCATAACACAGCCTACGCACATATTGGCTACAGACGTGCAACGTGGGAGAGAAGGCAACCTAACCTCACCTCTAAGGGAGGAGCACCCATTGAATGATGACACCAAGCTAACAGCTCGCTCTAAGCCATCGACAACAGGTACACGAGTGAGTGCGACGTTGTTGTAGAAAGTATAGCTAAGATCCGCTTGGGTATAATTGGGATCCACCCGCAAAAGAGGAAACCACTCCTGCTTGTACCCCGAGAACTGCTGTGACCTGAAAATCAGCAACGTAGGAGGTATGTAGTCCCGTATCTTTTGCGGGAAGCTAGCTATGCCGTCGGCTTCGGAGACCTTAACGCCAACAGACGCCAGCGCATCAGCAGTATCCTTAATGTATTGGTGTAGGGCGACAAGCTCATCGCCCATTAGCTTATTTTGTGACATAGGCGCATCTTTGCCGTATAAGTATCTGTGGATAATGGAGTAATGGTAGTCATTGACCTTCGCCCACTGCTCCTCGGTGAGCTTGGGGTTGTCGGTGGTTGTGTCGAGGTAGATCTGATAGGCGGACTTGCCTTTTTGGCTTTTGAGGTATTCATCCTCCGATCCGACAAAGCCATTTCTCTTCGCCATCTCGTAGATACTTTCCCCCGTCGCTCCGTGTAGGCTGTCGAGGTAGTCTTCCTCAGACCCTTGGAAGCCCTTAAGCTCCTTCGCTCGCTCGTAGTTGGACTTTGGGATTAGTGCCTTGGCGAAATCCTCCTCTGTCCCTTGATAACCGTGCTTCACGGCTATCTGATAGTTATCCAGCCCGTCCTTACCCTTCAAGCCTTCCAGCACGTTAGCCGTGACCTTGACGGGCGTCTCGTTGCTCCCGTACTTCGTGACGTTGCAGAGTTCAACTACTATCTCGTAGTCGTGGTAGCCGTCGGCATACGCCGGGTCGGGGATGCGCCCCGTGGCGGTCAGCGTGTAGATCCCTAAGCCCAGCTGTCGGGATATGTCTGCCGTGACTTCTACCACCAGCTTGCCGTCTTCAATAGCGTAGGGGATGGTAGCTATACCCATTCCGCTCTCGCTTGCCACCTTTACGCTCAGCTCCTCCAGCTCCGCAGGGTCGAGGACTTCGCCCGAGGGCTGTTTGACCAGCTCAACGGGAATACGCTTGTCCGTTCCTCTCTGCACCAGCTGGAGCGTCTTGCCTTGCTCGCTCTTACTTCCTGGTCGCATATAGTTATGTTTTGGTCGGGGTGATTAGATGCAGGACGGGAGGTCACCCCTCTACCGCCCGCCCTGCTGTGTTACTTTAGTCGGGTGAAGTTCTTCCCATCGTTCGTCGTCATCGCCTCCTGACGTGGCATTTCGCCCAGCGGGGGGATAGCTACATGCACCCAAACGCTTTGTCCCTTGCGCTCGAAGATGACCTGCTGGAAGCCCCCATGCTTGCGGATGAGGTCGAACAGCTCACGCAGTCGCTCTGGCTTCTGCGCTGGCACGATGTCAGCGGCCTGCCCTGCGAGGTGCTGGCTGTTCTTTACTCCGCCGACGGACTTATTAACATTCCAGCTTCGGAAGCCAGAGGTCACCTTGATAGGCTCGCCGAACTCCTCACGGATGCCGTCGAGGTAGTCCATCAGTCGCAGGAGGTCTCGCTTCTGCGTGGCGTTGGGGGTGTTGTCTTTTCCGAGGCGCACGGCCGTTTGGCTTCGCGTCAGCTCCTCGAGCGTGAAATACTTGCTCATAGTCTCTATTCTGTTTTTGCGAGGTTACGTACTTCGTTCAGTGCCTTTGCCAGCTCCTTTGCCAGCTCCTGCGTCTGCTTTGCGCTGTTCTTGATCGAGGTAGTGTCGTGCTTTGGCAGGTTTTCCCACACGCTCCATCCCTCGGTGGAGACCGCACCGATCGACGCAAAGACGGTCATATATGGAAGCTCGGGGATCGATAAGCGCACCTCGAAGTCGATTATGAACAGAAGGACGTCGATGAAGCTGAACATTGCGATGACGAGGTAGTACCTGATGAGCTTGCCGAAGACACGGCGCGCGATGCTCGACTGGATCACCTGCTTATTACGCTTCGCTCGCATTACGCCAGAGATCGTATCGATGATCACGGAGGCCAGTACGATAAGCATGGCTACCGCCATCAGCGTAGCCGTCTCCTGCGCCTCCTCGGGGGAAAAGAATTTTAACATAGTTAAGTTTTTTGTTGGTGGTTATATTGTGCGGTGGATGATGCTAGTAGTTGTCGCCGATGATGAGGAAGGAGAAGGCGATATAGGGGGACTCGGTGAAACTATATCCCCCCTTGGAGTGCGTACAGCGCACGATGAACGAGTCAGCTGTCATATCCTGCACTCGAAGCGTGTAGGATGACGAGTTCTCCCAGCCATCTTTCCAGAGCGGTGTGAGCTGTACGGAGTATCGTGTATGCCCGATGCCGTGGCGGACGAAGAAGTGGCCATTACCCCGATACTCCCACTTGACATCAAAGCTCCCTGCCTTAGCGCCCCATAGCCCCTCGGGCTTACCACTTCCTCCGTTTCGATCGCTCACCCAGCAGTTACCAGCTAGGAGCACTCCTGGGAGGTCTGTCGTCCCCTTGACTTGCAGGGCGCAACGTGTCTCTGTATTACACACACGTACAAAGCCCTGCATAGCCCCGATGGAGAACGCAAATGCAGCACCCTGCTCACCTATGTAGACCTTAGCGCTCTTACCTCGTGGATCGTCGTAAAGAAGAGCTCTTGCGTCCTGGTTGAAGTAGGGGGAGATATTGCCTCCGAACTGCATAGATCCGATCTTGACAACACGCCCTTGATCCTCCACCGTCATCAGCCCCCAGTGTCCCGTGCCGTCGTGATTGATCTCCACGACACGCTTTTCCGATGGCTTACCAAAGTTGGTGACGCCAGCGGAGAATGCAGGGAGAGAGCTAAGTCCAGAGAGGTACGAGGTCACAGCCCCCGAGGTGTCCTTAGCCCCGATGACTGAGCCGAGGACTAGCCCGCCTTGGATCTCTGTACTGCCCTCCTTGATGGCCTTGTGCAGGTAGCTGTCGGGGTATGGGTGCTGGCTTCCGTCGGGGTAGACAAACGTGATCTTTTTGCTCACAATCTCGCCCGTGCGGAGGTCGATAGAGGTACTCCCGTCTGTACTTACAATACGCTCTGTGCGTACTTGTCCAGGCAAGACCTCTGTGAAGCCGTAGAGCGGTGTGAATACTCTATCTGGGGCAGAGCTAAGCATACCTAGATAGAGATAGTAGTACCCTGCTTCCTCTTCCATAGCCTTAGCTGTGTCCGAGGCTACAAACATGCCCTTCGATCCATTTCGCTCTACCTTTGCGTATAGGTGGACGGTCTTTTGGTCGGTACGCACTGCGTAGTCATAAGCGGGGAGCGCCCACGTCTTGTACTCGCTGGGCTTATGCTCGCCACTGAGAGAGGTAATGCCAATCGTCATATGGCGCAGGTATCCGCTATCAGCGTGCAGGATGCCTCTGCTTTCGTCCCACGTAACATTGTGCGTCACTGCCCCCGTAGTTGTTGGGGAAGCAACGAATACAAACTGCAAGGACTTATCACCAACCATTAGCTGCATCGTGCGAGCGGTGAGTGGGCTGATACTCTCACCAAAACGATTACGAACATCATCGGCTATCCCGTCAGCGAGACTCATAGCTTGCTGGTAGGTTCGTACCAACTCTCTACGTACCGCCTGCACCTCCTCTTTGTGCTGTACCCCGTCAGCTTCAAGCGTCCCGAGAGAGCTAGATAGACTAGGGGCTTGTATCTCATTGGAGAGCGTGATCTGGGGTTTGTATGGCTCTGAGATCTTCGTTCGTACGGAGGTGATACGCACGTAGTCGTCTACGCCTAGATTGGTATCTACTAAGCGCACATATGAGCCGACCTTGAGCTTTGCCCCTACTTCTCCCCAATTCTTCTGTGCATAGATACCATCTAACTCTGCCTTGTAGGTAACCTTGGGGAGCAGAGACTCGTGGAAGTATCGAACAGAGGCATTGAGTAGCTCCTCCTCTGCCTTCGTAATGTACTCGTCTGGCAGGCGGACACCGAAGACTGCGTACTTGTCTCCCACGGCGGGGTAGAAGGTCTTAGGCTCGGGGAGCTTCAATCCATCTTCCTCTACGCTCACTAGCTGGAAACGCTTCGTAGCGTGGTCGTACTTCAGCACGTCCTTATCTTGTGCAATGTCGAACGTGCGCCCTGCAAGTCGCCCCGTCTGGAAAGTGATAGTGGCTTTCTCCCCGGCAATGCGGTACTGCGAATAGTCCACATTGTTGTCCTTGTCGATGATGTCGTAGTCACCCTTTGGCGTGACCACCACCGAGCTAACTACACCTACACGCTGAGGGTAGATATTCGTCCCGTCAAAGCTGTCTTCCTTGCGTCCGTCCGTGCTAAGTCCTCTCACACTAAGGCTCTGGCCGTCGGAACTTACTACGTAAGTACGCCCTTCGTAGTTCATTGTGCGCCCCTTGGGCAGGTGCAGGCTCTTAGCTCCATACTTCGATGGATCAATGTTGCGTTCTGTGCCTTGGATGAAGAGCTGCCCTACGGGAGACTTCTCGCTGTCGTTGGAAGCAGTCAGACCAGATAGCAAGCCTTTACCTTTGCCGTAGGAGAGGGTAAGTGACTTAGTCTTGTCCCCGACAACCTTCCCGAGGTGGATGGTTTTACCCGTGATGTGCCACTCGGTCTTAAAGGCTTCCGCTATGCGTGAGAGTGCACTTAAGCAGTCTTCGTGCTTGAAGGAGACTGCTTGCGCCTCCGCCTCTAGACACGCCCCGATAGAGAAGCCCGCAGGCAGGCTGCGAAGTATCTGCTCAAGTAAGAAGCGGGGCTTCCCCGTCAGCGTGAACGAAAGGCGTACATCCTCTGGCTTCTCTACGATGAACTTGAACTTAGATAGTGCCAGCTGTTGTCCCTCTCCGTAGAAAGTAAGCGTGTACCGGTACTCACGTGTCGATACCTTGACCACCTCGGCAGGGGTGTAGAGATAGTACTTCTCTCCACGCCAAGTACAGTGCATACCCAAAGGGAAGGTTATGTACTTGTTGCTTACGGTCTCGATAACGAGGATAGGCACTGATCCTACCTTGTCTTCGTGATAGCTTTCTGATGATGTAGGGTAGTCCGTTGGCTTCCCACCAATGTACAGAGTGATCATATCTTGGTTATGGTAAATGTTATGTCAATCGTCCAACGGCAGCCATCACTGCCAATCCTCATGTCTTGGCTTGTGGAGGTGCTGTACACACCACTCACAGAGATCGTGTGAGCGTCAAAGCGTGGTATCATCCTAAGCCCTCGTGCCGTGAGTCGGGATAGGAGCTTATTGCGTGCTGTCCAAAGCTCGGGGAGTGAAGCCTCTTTGAGTAGCACGGGGACTTCTATCTGATACTTCGCCTTGTAGGGGCGAGAGCCAGCGAAGGAGTACATCCCCGTCTCATCCTGCACGCTCGCAATATCTTTGTTCTCGGGACTTACCCATATAGGAGAGTTCGTCACATCTCCAAGAATTACAAGCCCCATCTCCCAATTCACGTTGTCGGTAGGTGCAGGCTTCTCACTGCGCTCACATACCACTACGGCAGACCAGCCACCCGACCACTTCTGTACGCTTTCCACACCCACGGGGCGAAACTCTCCGAATTGAATACCTCCAGCCGATAAGCGCATCACGTTACTAGAGAGGATGGACGGGAAGATATTCGTGCCACGTGAGTACATCGGTATAGATACCTTCTGAACCTCTACCTGCGTAGCTGAGATCTCGTCAATCTCTATCCCGTCCTCCTCTGCCCAATCCACCGAGGGAGGTTCTTTCATCGAAGGGAGGGAAAAGAGGGCTTTTAGTGCGTCCTCACCGAGGACGACAGTAGAGGTTGCCTTGTCTAGCTGTATAGTGGCGTTCATCGCTTAATCTTGATACCGTTACTATCCATCTGCGAGAGGATGAATCGGGAAGCCTCCGTAGCGTCTGCTGTCGCCTTCGTGTTGCGGTTGATCGCTTGCAGTTCAGCGTACATACGCTCGGTGGCAGTACCGAACAGATCAAGCCCCATATCTTGAGAAGTAGGGAGCTTCTTTGCCCCTCCTAACTCCATAAGTGAAACCATTCGCTCGGTGGCATTAGCTGTACGCTCCGAGAGGAGGACGCTCGTATGCCATAGACCAGAGAGTACGTCAATGCTATCCTGCGAGGCTTGGGCTATACCCTTGGCGGTGGCACTGCGTGTATCGGTGGACTTACCAGAGAGATCGAAGCCCTTGGACTTCACTAGCTCCTCGGTTTTCTTGAGATAGTCGTTGAAGGCTGGTATCTGCGTCTTGACCCCATCGACAAGTGAGGACATAGCACGTAGCATAGCTTCCATCTGATTGTCCCTGCCCGTGAGGCGCAAGGCTTCAGACACGTCCTTCTGCGCTTTCTCCATCAGAGGGGCAAGGAACGAGGAGTACGCTATCTGCTTGGCGAAGTTGTTAAGCATATCGCCGATATTCGAGGTGAAGGCACGTGTTGCGTCTTCTCCGGTGCGGAACGCTGTGACAAGAGCATCTGTGATTGAGCTACCCAGCGAGCCGAAAAGCCCGTGCAGGTAGTCGTTCATTGCCTTGACAGCCTCCTCGCTCTGCTTGTAGAGGGCGAGCATATTCTCTAGAGCTTCCTTGCCACCCTCTCCGAACTCGTGAGTTTTGAGAATAGACTCTGCAAGGGCTACATTCAACTTACCACTCTTGTCGATAAGGTTAGGGTAGATCTTCCCGAGTTTTGAGTACTCATCTACACTCTTTTTCCACCATAGAGATCCCTCCTTGTGGCTCCCAGTCTTGATAGAGATATTCTCCAGCTTGGCAAAGTCACCACGAAGAGAGGGGAGTAGCTTAGCCTTGATGTCTCGGCGTGCCTTGTCGAAAGTCTTACGCATCAGCTTGTCTCCACCCTCAAAGCGTATACCGAGGAAATTAAGAGCACCGTCCCCCTCTAGCTCGTCCTTGGAGAATCTAGTGGACTTACGGAACTGCTCCATCACCTTACGGGCTACGCCGATAGAGTTTGTGGCTCGCTTATAGACATCATCGCCGAAGATCGTAGCCCCTTTTTCGTAGAGGAGGTTCGCCTTGAGTAGGGCGGTATTATATTCCTCTTGGGTACGAGTGAGAGCTTCTAGTGCTTTCTTTCGCTTCTCAAGCACCTCACGCTCCACCTTCTGCGCACGAGTGACGAAGTTGCCAATAACGCTCACGACAGAGGCGATACCTCCGAGCACATCTCCGCTCATAACTGATCCTATCCCCGAAGCGACACCTCCGAGATCGGACAGAGCCTGCGTAAGCCCTTCTACGGCTTCGGTCATATCTCCACTACCGAAGATAGCCCCGAAGGATTTCCCCAGCTCCTGCACAAGGGGAGTAGCGTCCTTAACACTCTTGCCAATCTTCGTTACCGAGAGACCTACACGACCAAGGGCTATATCCGCTCTCTTCTGTGCGCTTGCTCGCTCTTCGTCCGTGGTTGCACTAGTAGCTTCATTGCGTGCTCTCTTGTAGTCCGAGAGTGCTCTCTTGCCTCGGCTCAGTGCGTCCTCCATAGTGGAGATAAACGACTGCCAGGGAGAGGCATTGCCCAGCTCGTCACGCAAGCCCTTGAGGGCATCTGTGATCGCCTTGAGCTTCTCCGGGGAACTTTGGATAGAGGCGAGCTCGTTAGCACTCATCCCCCAACGCCCCTCGATCTTGTTCGCTGGTGTGTTAGCGAGGTAATCTAATAACTCTCGGGCTGTGGCTATGGTGTCACGCATCTGCGCCACAGTCCTCTCTCCCTGCTGAGCGAAGAGCTCTACAAAGAGCTGGTTCGTGCGCTGGGAATGCTCGTATCGCTCGTTGTCTATAGCCTTGAGATCGTCAGCCTCTTTCTTAGCAAGCTCGACAAGGGCGGAGGACTTCTGTTCTGCGAGTAGAAGCGTTGTGTCGTCGATGATCTTACGCTCTTCCTCGTACCGCTTCTTGATCTCGGTCTTGCGCTCTTCGTAGGAGAGATACTTATTCCGTAGCTCCTTGATAATCTTCTCTTGCCCCTCTGCTAGAGCTTGGTCTGCCAGCTCACGTCCTACTAGGATCTGGTTAAGGTCGGTGTCGCTTAGGTCAGCCTCGGTGAGCTTACGTTGCTTGTATACTTCTCTCTTGCTGTCGTGGGTAGCCTCCCACTCCAGCTTTTCTGCTTCACGAACTCTGTTAAGGCGCTCCTGCACTTGATCGTCAAGAGCCGACATCTTGCGCTTGTGCTGGAACTGAAGCTCTGCCATCTCCTTGGAGAAGCCATTTTGCATAAGAGCTATTCTCTCAGCTTCTAGGTTGAGTTCAGCGTCTCTTCGAGCACGCTCGATATCCCGTATGCGCTGTTCATCCTGCTGTCTACGCTCTTCGGCTTGTCGAGCCTTCGTGATAGCTTCGTTCTCGGAAGAAGAGGACTTACGGCTTCCTGTGCTCTTGCTCGTCTCGCCTGCGCCCTTCTCATACTCTTCACGGGCTTTCTTCTTGAGGTCGTACTCTTCCTTGAGACGCTTACGCTCCTCGTCGGGACTCCAGTTGTAGTTCCCGTTCTTGATAGCGTCCTTTCTTCGCTGGTTGAGTTGCTGAGCAGTAAGGGCGTTGAATGCCTTTAGCTCCTTGTTCGCCTTGTCCTCCTCCTTTTTGAGGTCGGTGACAGCGTCCTTGTAGGACTTGATGGGCTTCTTGCGAGATTCTAGAGATCGCTCTAGCACTGATAAAATCTTCCCCCATTCAGAGGAATTATGTGCACCAATTAGGGACGATCCTGCCAGCTCGACAAAAACCTCCTTAGTTGTCTTTTTAGCTTCCTTACTGCTTCTCGCAATAGCACTCTTCACATCAGAGATAGCCTTGCTTAGATGGGCATCAGATAGCTTACTAAGGTTTGCATCCGACAAGAAGCTGGCATCCGATAGACCTCCATAGCTTCTCTTTGTTAGCTTAAGCCTTTCTCTAGCTTCCTCTAGCTTGCCTTGTAATTCTCGCTCAGTCTTTCTTCTCTCTGTCAGATTTACATTCTTGCTCCTGTTCTTATACAGATCCTTAATGCGTTCCTCTAGAGATGATACTTCCTTCTCCGCTTTCTCGTACTCACCCTTAGCCTTGCTCACTTTCTCCTTTCCGTCATACTCGGCGATCTCACGCTTTAGCTTGGCGATGTCTTGGAGCTTGAGGGCCTCGGTGTCGTACTTGTCGAAGATCTGAGGGTAGTATTTCTGTAGCTGAGCAAGAGCACTCTGTCGGTCTGCGGTTGCGGAAGCCTCGTCACGTGCTACATTCAGCAAGCCCTCTACGGCTTCCTTGTGCTTCTGCTCTAGCTCCTCGGCACGCTTCTTCTCTTCGTTGAAGTCCTTCTGAGCCTTCTCTGCTGCACTCGTGGAGTCGCTGAATGCCCACATAGCACTGATAACCGCCGTAATGGCAACGGCGATAGTCCCGTAGGGGTTAGCAAGGAGAGCAGCGGTAAGGCGGTTGGTGGCTGCCGTGAGGGTCTTAATGGAGAGGGCGTTCAGACCTCTTGCGATGGTGTCCGCCTGAGTAGCGGCCGTCCACCCCTTGGTGAGGGCGATATTCGTAATCACGGCCGTGCGGTACACCCCGTATGTCACGATGAGCCCCGCAATGACCTTGCCGACCTTTTCGTAGTTCTCCACAAGGAACGCTACCGACTTCACACCAGAAGCAAGGACGCCTTCGGAAGCCTTACCAATCTCGTTGAACATCATATCGATGTTATCTTGGAGGTTGGAGATCTGACCCGTAAGGCTCTTGCTCTGTTCCTGCATCAGGTTGTAGAACTTACCGCCCTTGTTGGTCATATTGAGGAATGCCTGCTCAATATCCCCGAAGCCAACCTTTCCAGCGGACACGAGATTATTGATTTCACTAGTGCTCTTGCCAAGAACTCTAGCTAGCTCCTCATAGATAGGTATCCCTCGGTTGGCGAACTGCCTAATATCGATATTCGTAACCCTCCCCGAAGCCTTCAGCGTACCATAGAGATAAACAATGTCTCCTAGTGGCTGAGAGAGACCTGCTGCGACATTCCCGAGACGAACAATAGTATCGTTCACTTGGTCTGCTGCAAAGCCATAGGCCAGCATATTCTTTGCGCTGGAGGCAATGCCTTGCAGGTCAAATGGGGTGGACGCAGCAGTCTGAGCAAGCTGTGCGAGGAGTTCATTAGCAAGCTGACCACTCCCGAGCATCGTCTTGAACGAGATTTCCAACTGCTGGAACTCCCCACGGACGCTATACAGCTTGCCGACAAATTCCTGTACCCTACTAAGGGCAAAGACCCCCGTCGCTAGACCTGCAACACGAGTAAAAGCATCTCCAAGGAGATCTACCTCGCCCCTAGCTTCTCTTACTTGCTTAGAGTAGCTTGGAGCGGCCATAGTTCCTTGGATCTTCTTCTGCAAGCGGTCGAAGCTCTCTTCCAGCCTCTTCTCACCCGTGATGAACTCCGTAGGGTCTAATGTGACAGAGAATGTCTTATGCGCCATTTATTAGTGGATCTTCTTGAGTGCCGAGGTGAATTCCCCAAAGGTCATCCCACGGCTCTTCGTCTTTTTATCCTCCTTGCCCTTTTGCTTGTAGCTGGGAATAGCCTTAGAATAGAGGAGGAAGTTCACGTAGCTGAGCTCGTAGAGGACATAGTCGAAGCTCAGATGATAATACTTAGCGAAACTCCCTATTCGTGCCCATGGGCTGTCGTTTCGCTCTCCACTTCCTTCGTCGGCTTCGTTATCGCCGTCCTCTTGAGGGAAGTGGTAAGCATAAAAAGCTCACCTATGTTCGCACTCTCTAGTACATTGACAAGAGCGATAGAGAGGTCAGATACAGTGGCGGTGTGAATGAGGGTGTCAGCCATCTTACGACGATCCTCTTCGTTGTCTCGCTTTACCCCCGTGATGAATGTGGCTAGGATATGTGCGTAGATCTCAGCATCACCGCCAAGGGCTAGAAAGTCGTAGACCGACATCTCTCTCTCCTCTACATCCGTAAGCTGGGCAATGAGCGCCGATACCTCTACCCATACGGCAAGAGTTGGGGGATAGACCTTGTACTCGGTAGAACCGATGGACACGGACACGCCCCCCGAGAGGAGCGCATCCGATACCATCTGTTCAGCCTTCTTCTTGAAAAAGGGGAGCTTCATTACTAAGCCTTCTTTTCGAGATAGAAGAGTGGGCTATCAGTCTTAGCCTTGAGGATAGTAGCCGTGACATCAATCCCGTAGCCTGCGTCTTCACTGAGGACGATAACGCCCGAGAGCTTGACACAGGGAGCCTTAAAGACCTCAGCTCCTTGCGCCTCAGGGATGATGGCCAGTGCGAACTTCGTTGAGGAGACAAGGCTTTTCACCTCAAGCGTGTTGGTGCTCTCTGTGACGTTGAACACCTTCTCCATCACGCTCTTGTTGAGGTTCTTTACGTGGAACTTGACGCGGAGTGAGGAAGCGGAGGTAAGGGTATCTACGACCTCACCGCCTACAGCCTTCCATTCCTTCTTGTCGCCTTCCTCCTGCTCGATGCTCAGCGAGCCCTCCTTGACGAAGCCAATTAGGTTCATCCCAGAGGTAGGCATCTTGCTCCCATCCGTGGCGTTCACTGCGCCCACCTGGACTTCTACCTTGCCCCAAGCGGTGCTACTTGTTTCTGCGTATGGCATAATTCTTATTCTGTTATCTTGTTATACTTGTATTTAACTCGCACGTTCACCACGTAAAAGCCCTCGTCAGAGAAGGTAGTGGGAGTCCCGTCAAGGGTAAGGAGAAAGTCTCCCGTGCGGTGTGCATCTATGAGCTGAGAGATAGCGCTCTCAAGTTCTTCGCATCTCTTTACATCCTTGACTAGTAGCGGACTCCCAAAATCACGGCCGGGGACATATGCGTTGATATTGACGACACCGCTTTGGGAAAACCCATCTAGGCTGTCTCGTCCAGAAAGGAAAGAGACCACAATATCCTCCGCCTTGCTGTCAAAGGGTCGTGTGCCATTTCTATACATTCCACCGCTGATAGGCACATTGTCTTTGAGCAAGGAGAAGATATACCCCTCTATCGCTAATCCAGTCTTACGCATTGCTCAGCCACCATTCTACCATCTCTTCCGCAAGGAGCTCGCCCGAGGTCGTCACATCGAAACCCTTGGCTTCGACATAAGAGGCGTATGGCATCCCAGCCACAAGGATTAGGCGTATGCCTTTCCCTCTCGCCAGATCCGCCACAACCTCACGACCCGCAGACTGACCTACGGATGAGTTTATTCCGTTTCCTGTAAATCCCCCAGAGTGTACGATCTTCCCATCGTAGCTTATCGCCCAGCCAATGGAGCTGGCTAGACCCCCCGTGTCATTTGCGAACCGCTTCCTGCGTAGAGCTTCTTCGTAGCTCCCTTGGGCAATGAAGCGTAGGCTCTCGATGATCTCCGAAATAGTCTCCTTGCGAAACTCGTCTAAGAACTCCCGCAACTCCATCAGCTCAAGAAAATCCGTGTAAAGTTGAGGATGCGGGAATATGCCCAGCTTTGTATCGTGAACTCGCCAATAAGGCTCTTGTCGTCACGATAGAGATTTGCTCGTTGCGCTGTCACAGGCATAAGCTCGGTGTGCACCTCATAGGCATAGCGAGTAAACCCGCCATCCTTGTACACCCCTCGCTTGTCATTTACAGAAGACTGGAGCATACAAGGGATAAGATCGCCAGCTTCGGGATCAGAGAATATGGGTCGCCCCTCATCGTCAAATCCACCAGAGACGCTCTCTATCACTTGTATAAATCCGTTCTCGTAAATCATAGGAAACGCACCCTGGAAGGTTCGGAGAGCATATCGGGAAGTCCGAGGCGCCGGCACTCAAGACGGTAGTACTTGGCTATGTCCTCTTTAGACGCTCGGGTGATAGATACCCCAAGCTCACTCACAGAGCTAGGCATCAAAAGAAACTCGGGCAGGCTCTCTACGAACGCTCTGTGTACACGCTCGTGTTCGCCATTGGAAAAGTCAATATCTCTATTTGGACATATCCCCTTGCCGGCAAGCAGCGCACATACATAGCTCGCAGAGGCATGTACACCCATAACCTTGTACTTCTCTTGGATATACTCTCTCGTGGTCATACTCTCTACTTGATTGCCTTGAGGTCTACCGAGAGGATATGCTTAGGAAGGCGGATTTCTGGAATCCACGAACACCCGTACTCGATGAAGCGACCTTCGTTTGTACGCTCTGTGGAGATCATATGATCGCCTGCAAGCGAGCTGTATACCTTGTTGGGTACGGGGTCACTCAGTTCATAGGGGCGGAAGTGGCGTACCTTGCCTAGCTCTCCATCGGGGAGGAACACGATCTTATCATCGGGACAGAGCGGAGATGTAGCACCGCTAAGGTCTGTGACAATGTTGTTCACTACACGGATAGCGGGAAGACCGAGCGAGGTCATAATAGCGTTGACCGCATCAAGGGGGATGATACCAGACACTGACACATCTCCACCTCCTAAAGAGATCCTGTACTTAGCCATAAGTTCCGAACTCTTAGCGAAGTACTTGAAGAAGGTAGCTTGGCTCATCTCCATCGTCCCGAAGTTGAGGTGGCTGTACTTGTTGCGCAGATCCACGAGGAACTCCACAAGGTGATCCTTGTCGCCTGCCTTCGTCTCTGCCTTAATAATGGGGAGCTCCATATCGAGGATGGACACACCCTTAGGGTTATCGCTAATCTTCACTTCCGCCTTCCCGTGGAAGAGTAGGTCAAACGTCACCTTCTCCATACGCTTGTAAGGCGCAATAGAGAGCTCTCGGAAGTCGTCCGTGAGAGTGTTTACTACGGCATCCTGCCCCAGCTGACCTGCGTTCACTCGGTCGATAATGAACTTAAGCTTCTCGAGGCGATCGTTATCCATCTGGAAGCGGTCTCCCATATCTGCCACCTCGAGCGTAGCTTCGCCCATAGGAGCACGATTACGGAGAACTTTACCAGCATTGCGGTCAATGACCGACCCCATTCGCACAGCCGAGGTCGTTCCATAGAGTGACTTAAATAGGCGTGTGGGAGTAGCCTCGAAACTGAGGTATCTGGTGAGGATGATCTTATTCCGCTCGGTAGCAAGCGCTCGGTCAGCTACTGCCTTGACAAAGCCAGCGTGACCGAGGATGCCATCAATAGTTAGTTCCATATCTTTCGGTTTTGGTTAGTTGGTTGGCTTAGATGAAGAGGAAGCGAGCCGTGAGGCTCTTCTTGTCCTCTTCCGTTACTGGGATATAGAGCTTATCAGCGTCCACCTCAAAGGCACGACCGAGGGCGGTGAGCGTAGCACCTTCTTCCACCTTGACAGGGGCATAGGTGAGGTAGTCGGCAGACCCCTTGGCGGTGTTCCCCGTAGCTGCGGTAGCCTCAAAGAGGATTGCTCCCTTGGTGAATGCTGACACATCAGCCTTTGCCGTGATGACATCAAACTCGCTGTCAGAGGTGTCGACGCTGTCAATGGTGAGCGTTGTCGTCCCGTTGGAGAGGAACATACCGCTCGTGAGGTTAGCATACTTGGAAACCTTGACCTTCTTTCCTGACCCAGTCTCCAAGACACGCACACGCTTAAGCAAGGTTGCCTTGCGAGTGACCTTGTCCACAGAGATAGGAGCAAGGGGAGGGACATAAGACCCGGCTACGAGACCAGTAACATCGAGGTTGAAACCTCCCGAGAGGCGGTAGCCCGTCTCTACACGGTACAGCTCGTGGACGGGCATGTACGCGTTTTCGTCATACTTGATTTTTGCCATGTTCTTTTACTTCTTCTCGTTAAGGATTGCCTCTGTACCTTCATTCACCTGCTTGACAAGTGAAGCCAGCGGGTCGTCGTTAGACTGACCTCCCTCTTCGGGCTTGCCCGATCCGTTGAAGCGATTGTTGGCGGTTTCGTCTTGGAACTTCGTGTACCCCTGCTCAATAGCAGTGACGAGCTCGTCTACATTCGTATCTTCCCCGAAGGTGCGTCCGCTAAGAGCGATGGAATAGAAGGACTCGGGAATTTTCTTCTCTCCGAGGATGGATGTAATCTGAGCCACTTTACCCTCGTGGGAGCGTTGACCGATGAGCTGGCCCATCTGCGCTTGGAGCGCATCCATACGCTCCAGCAGTGCCTTCTCTCGTTCGGTAGCTTCGCCCCCTTGATTGTCCTTTGGCTTGGGATCGGTAGGCTTAGGCTCTTGTTCTTTCTTGAATGCCTCCAGCTCCTTGCGTGCAGAAGCAGCGCTAGTACGCTCCTTGTCTACATCGGACTGGTAAACCTTCAGGAAAGCCACTGCGTTAGCCACGACCTCGGGAATACGTTCCTCCTCGGTGATGGTTTTTGACAAGAAGTCGGCAACCCCATCAAATGCCTTTTCGCTCACCCCTAGATTAGAATAATCCTGTTTGAGCCGTTGTAAGATTTTAGTTTTCATATCGTTAAGCTTGTGATATACGCAAATATACAAAGGGGGAGAACGGCAGTCTACGGATAACGAGAAATGTTACTAATTCCCTATCTACCTGACTTTTATTACGCAAAAAGCCCCGCAGAGATGGCTCTCCACGGGGCTTGATGTATTATGAGCTTCGTATCTACTCCTTGGGCTTCTCGCCTTCGCTCTTCTCGTCTTCGGTGCTAGCTTCAATCGTGAATGGAACGAGCACGGGGTCTAGGCGTAGTGACTTCCCTGCACTCACGGCAGGCACTTGCAGGGCAATAGCATGCTTAAGGAAGTTATACCTGCGGGCGAGGTACTCACCTACAACCTCCTCGTGCTTTCGGACGGCTATGTGCGCACCCATAAACACATACTTGAAGGCGACACCCGAGAGAGCGCTCCCCATCCCTTGCAGGTCTTTTGGATTGATACGTGGTGTCATTGTCAACGTGAAGCAGTCATCTACAAGACGGGCAAGCTCTCCTTCAGCAGCGGTGGTGGACTGATCCCACGTAAGGTAGCTCACGTCCGCCTCATTCCCTGTCATCTGAATAGTCTGCGTCTTGCCCGATTTCTGTATGCCCAACACAGAGCCACGCACCAGCACCTTGGGGAAGAAATTATCGTTGATGCAGTCTGCGTAGTTGCTCTCCAGCTCTTCGATGCGTTTGCGCTTGCTCTGTATACGATCACATAGAGCCTGCTTCATCTCCATATACACGACGGGGATCTTCTCAAAGCCGTGAGGCTCTTGCTTGAGGAGTACCCATCCTTTGCCCTGCATATCCTCGTAGGTGTAGATGTAGGTATCGTCAATCTGCATCAGCTTCTGTACTTCCTTACCATCTACCTTAACCGAATAGAAGCGGTAGAATGCAACGAGATCTCCGTAGGTGTCTTTTATAGGGATAATCTTATCCCCATTGAACGGAGACCAGAGTTCGCATCGTAGGCGAGAGGTAGCCCCACGAGCATAGTCCTTGCCTTCGTAAAACTCGGGGTCTTTGACAGACCACCAATACTCAGCGACAATGGTCTCAGATAGGACGGAACGCATAGCCCGCTGATTGATAAAGCGGATACGGTTGCGTATCTCCGTCTCACGGATAAGGTCGAGCATATTCTTCTCGTCCTTGGTTCGGGCTTCGGCTTGTAGGTTGGGAGGTAACCCCATGGCGAAGGCGGTGTGTATCTCTACAATGAGTTGCTCAAGGGAGGAGGCTATTCGGTTTACCTTCTTCGTTTCGTACACCGCTCCCGTGCGCCTGCCGTTGATGTCTACCTCTTCGTCCTTGACCATCACCCTATCATCAGGGCGGTGCGCTTCGTTCATAACACCGTGGCGGGAGTAGTCCCACTGATCTTTCAGCTCGGCATATCTCTTCTCATTGTACCTAGCGTAAACCTTGGGGATAGCCGATAGCTTTTCCTCCAGCGTCTTGTATGTCTGTTCCATATAGTCTAAAATATGCCCTCGAAGCTCCGTCTCTGTGTACCTGACCAGCCGAGGATGTTTCGTAGTATGTAGTAGCGAGCAGCGTCTATGAGGTGGTTGTTTGCGTCTATCGGCTCGTTCGTGTACTGCCCATCT
>ERZ772974.309-NODE-309-length-38685-cov-8.348382_pt1 | contig 38685 bp, 24 predicted proteins | sample MGYA00580671_ERZ772974 | MGnify/ENA primary metagenome ERZ772974 (study PRJEB29015, sample SAMEA2738065) | human oral metagenome | biome: human oral; feature: human-associated habitat; material: saliva | place: China | collected 2218 ... | reverse complement strand
TTCTTGATAGCGTTCGATGTCTCGCTGGAGATACTGCCTAAACGCAGGAAACTCCTTGTCTGTGACTTCTAATATCGTCTCTCGAACGACCGTCGGAATACGATCCAAGCGTATGAGCTGGTCATATTCACCGAACTCAGGGTAGGAAAGGCAAAGTTTGGAATAGTCCTCTTCAGAGAGGGGAATCTCTGCCCTCTCGACACTATCACTCCACGTGCCCACTCCTCCTTTATGCTTCACTACCCCCCACGTCTTATCCTCATTAAAGGAAAACATAAAGCTATAGACCGTATCATAGTCTTGCGGATGCTTGGGTTGGAGTCTGATAGTATCCAAAAACAACGTCTTCCCTTCTTGTGTGAAGTCTCTAAATATAAAAATGAGAAAGTTTTCAAGATCCTCTCTCAAGAAGTCCACCCCAAAGTATCCCACATTGGACTCAATGGCGCAGTAGGGGCTGTCATCCTCATTGAGAATCGTTGCAAAGTAAACATTTTGTTGCTCATGCGCTTCGCGAGAGGCCAGTTCCAAAAGGCCTTCCTTATTCTTCCGACGAGAATAGCGAGTCTTGTTGTAGCCATCTAAAACCTTAAGTGCTTCTTCATCCGTCAATGGACGAAGCCATATCGTATTCCAACGATTTAGTAGAGTCTTCATTTGTTGTATATATGGTTGTTAGTATCTCGAATCTTTATTCCTTTGAGATTTGCATAATCTATAACATTCTTAGGTACGGCTTCGTGCTGCACAGGCACCTCAAGAATCATTTGTCCACGCAGAACATTGTCTCCGTTAAGCTCAAAGATTTTTTCATTTGACCCCGTTTTATTTGAAGGCACATCGGCAATGATTGAGCCGGGAGCGTACTTCTCCTCTAGCTCCTTGAGGTAACGAATAGCTGTCTCTTCCGACACCTCATCGAACTGGGTATACTTACGAGACACAATCTCTTTATTGGGGACGTATGAATCTAATCTTACATACTTGCGTTTAGCCGGCGAATCTTCTGCCAGCTTTGTCGCTTTCTTCGGTGCTTCTAAATAAACCTCATTGAAACGGTAGAACCCTCATTAATAACTTGTCTCTCGGCCCTCAAAGGTCCACTCATACTCATCCGCTCCGTAGCTATCATTCTGTAGCTTAATGATGACAGGCGCGGTCTTATCCTCCGCCACCTCAATAGAGAAGGAAGAGGATATGGGAATAGCGTTCTCCTTAAGACAAGAGGAGAAGAGTATTATCAAGAGACCTGCTATTATAATACTTCTATATTTCATTATCAACGATTTTAAGCTCTTTCATCTTTAGTCTATAAAGACTTTTCGCGTTCTTACAATCCTCACTATACATTTCAGATTTTGCAGTGTCTACAAGCATACGAATCCCCCAACCAGAATCATATATTAAGACAATATAGCAGACGCTTCCATCTGTACGTCTGTAGTAGCTTATTTGACCTAATCTATCTTCATAGTGATTTCTCCAATCCATTGTATTATCCCAATGGCTATATACAGGATTATATTGCCCACCCTCTTTAAAGTCCAAAGTCAAATACTTGGTTTTTCTATAAAAATAGATCTTATACTTTTCATATCGCTCCAAAGAATCCAGACACACATTCTTCCAAAAATACGTCTCTAAGCATTGCCTTATATTATGTTCCAGATACGGAGCATTATCAACCAACATTATGTGGTATACTGATTTTATTCCTGAATCCGAGACTGTTGTATCAGCCTCCAAAACATCACACCTTATTGGTGCGACAACAATATCTCTTCTAAAGTGAAAGATTACGCCCATCACGATGAAACAGAGAAATGCCAGCCCAATAAAAATCTTCTTATGTCGCATTATATGTCACTTTAATTGGCCTTGTAATATAAATTCTTTCGACATCATTGTCACGAAGGGTTTATACCCTCTCATGTATTGCAAGATAAACCACGCACAAAAGCCTTCTGCTGCTTTTCTGATTGAGTTAGATACACCCAAAGTATGCCCTTCTCACAAGTGGCTTCGCTGTAACAAGAAGCCACTTATGCCATTTTGTATGCGTCGCTTCCTTCTACTATTCTATCAGACTATATCATCGTTTTAATATGTTGAATTCTCGACATTTGCAGTAAAACAACTCATCGATCGATTTGTAAGTTTGAGCTTTTCTTTGATGAGATGTAATATCAACTAAGCACCTTATACCTAATGCTGACGAATATGTTTTAACGCAATAACAAACAGTACCATCTTCACGCGTCCAATACATTACGACTCCAAGACGATCTTCAAAATGATTACGCCAGTCCATTACATTATTCATTGGATCAAAAACAGGAGAGGTCTTGTCCTTCGATAGAGAAGGAGGATATAGGAATGACCGTCTCCTTAAGACAGGAGGAGAGTACTATTGAGATGCCTGCCATTACTTGTCTACCGAGAACACTTCTATATTTCACTCTTGACATTATATCCTCAGCTCTTTAACCATCAGATGGTAAAGGCTTCTCACGTTCTTACAATCTTCAATATACATTTCAGATTTTGAAGTGTCCACGAATGTACGTATGCCCCAACCAGAATCATAGATAATGACAAAATAGCAAACACTTCCATCTTGGCGTTTGTCTAATATTATTTTACCTAATCTATCCTCATAGTGATTTCTCCAGTCCATTGTATTATCCCAATAGCTATATACAGGATTATATTGACTCCCTTCTTTAAAGTCTAGAGTCAAATAGCTAGTTTTTCTATAAAAACTAATCTGATAAGATTCATATCGGTTCAAAGAATCCAGACACACATTCTTCCAAAAATACCTCTCTAAGCATTGCCTTATATTTTGTTCCAGATACGGAGCATTATCTACCAATACTATGTGGTATACTGATTTTATTCTTGAAGCCGAGAAAGTTGTATCAGCCTCCAAAACTTCACACCTTATTGGTGCAACAACAATATCTCTTCTAAAGTGAAAGATTACGCCCATCACAATGAAACAGAGAAATGCCAGTCCAATAAAAATCTTCTTATATCGCATTATATGTCAGTTTAATTGGCCTTGTAATATAAATTCTTTCGACATCATTGTCACAAAGGGTTTATACCCTCTCATGTATTGCAAGATAAACCAAGCGCAGAACCCATCTGCTGCTTCTTGTAAAATTAGGTCTGTCTTTCCATAACTTGTCATTGCGTTTAGTGTTTCATTACGAGGTCTTGTGACTTGGCTGAGGATTTCTAGCAACACAGGATACTTACTTTTGACTTTCTAATACTGCCCCCAAAACGCATGAAAGCTCCAAAGTTCTTTTATATTGGTGGTGAAAAAGCGAATCAAACAAAGAACAATGAAGCCAACAACGGAACAAAGATCGGAAATTATTTCCGAAATGCCTCGAGTGAGGCAGGTTTTAATGAGTTGATGCGCGTATTTAGGAATGGATTTTCCAAGCAGGAGCGCCTGTAGAGTCAACCGGCAAGTGCTGATCTTCTCATTTCCGCTTTGAGCTGCCGGCGCGCGTGCATCCAGTGCGAGTCCTCGCGCGCGCGTCAGGAGGTTTTCGTTTTTTACCTTCACATCTTCACCGGCAAGGCGCAACTCATTTGTGCACAGCGCAATAAGGGTGAAGACTTTTGCCCTTCGACCTTCACGCTTCGCTTCACTCGCGAACGAGAAAGCGCAATGCCTCCTCTCTTGCTTCTCGACATGCATAAATGCAGACCTCAAATTGCCTATTCGCGTGAAGGGACTGGTGAAGATCCGGGTGAAGGGGAAAGGCCCTTTTTGCGAAAAACCTTCACCCCTAATTCATTGATCCATTGCAAGATGTAAAGGGTGTGTGAAGAGGTGAAGGCAAAAAACGAAAAGTAGCTGACATGTGCGCGTACGCGCAAGGGGAAAACGAGCGAAGGGCGGCACGTTACGTAGACAATCGACGTATAAAATTCCGCACTCCAATCTTCTCGAAAAAGATGCGCGATCGACGAAAAAAGATGGAGTGTTTTTTGCATATCCCCCCATGTTTTGTCGGTGACGAGCGGATGCCGTGCGAAATAATCTCGACGGATGTTGCACATCCCCGACGAAATGCTTATTTTTGTAGTTCTTGCATCAAATACGATTGATCAGCCGCAGAACTTCTCCCCCTTTCATGCTGACTGTGTAGTCGAGAAAATGCGTTTCACCCCAGAACGTACACGACCTGCTCAATGGCAACGCGCACGCCGCGTCCCACCCCACCCTCGCGGCGAATTGCTGTGATGCGGTGAGCGGCGAGTGCACAAAGGTACGGATCACGGAGTGCCGTGGCTAGACACTCCACGACGAAAAGAGCCTCATCTCGATTCCCACTCCGCGTGAGCGCGACCACGATCGGCAGCACAACATGCCCAACCGGTCAGCTTGGCCACCACTTCGCGACTACGAGACACCGCGCGCCGTGCGTCCACTGACGCAGAACTCAATCTCTAAAAAACAACTCGACTTCCGGACACACGCCCCACCGGCGCGCAGTGTCCGCGAACCGACTTTTTCGAACTCTCACCAATGAATCGATCTTTACTCCTCCTCTTCCTCCTCCTTTTGCCCCCCATGCGGATCGGCGCGCAGATGCTGTTTTCGGAAAACATGACAATGAGCATCGACAGCGCGAAGACGCTGCAAGGCACGATCACCCCTTCGCTCAATTTCCAAACGGAAAAGGAAAATGCGCTGACCTTTAAGAACAGCGCCAACATCAACCTCCTGATTCATCGCGATCGCGTGGTGAACCTACTCAACAAATTCGAGTTCTCTTCATACGGCAAGGAGGTAACACTAAGCGGCGGCTACATCCATGGGGAATATCGCTATCTGCTGGACCACGCTTTCGAAGTGTATCCGTACGCGGAATCGCAATGGGCGGGAAGTCGCGGCATGGTTTTCAAATTCTCGTCGGGACTGCAGTCGCGCTATCGTTTGGTGCACAGTCCGTCGACCCTGGTCTTCGCAGCCGCAGGCCTGTTCTACGAATACGAGGAATGGGAACGCGCGACGCCGACGCCTCACGGGGTGAAAAATGCATACAGCCACCGCATCAAGAGTCACCTCTCCGTGAGTGTGAACAGCAAACTGGGCGAGAACTGGGAACTCACGGCCACGGCCATCCACCAAGCAACGCCCGACACCTATTTCAGTAAAGCCCGTTTCGGTGCGGCAGTGGATCTCAAATATCGTATCACGTCTACCATCGGTCTGCGCGGGACCTATCGGCTGATCTACGACACGGCGCCCATTGTGGAAGTGCGAAAAAGCTACACGTTGGTCGATGCCGGTCTGGACATCTCATTCTAAGAAAACAGGTACAAGTCAGCGTTAGCTGATGCGCACCTTTTTGTGCGCTGTCGAGACGCGCTATCGCTTTTCCCGCCGATTTGTCAAATGGACACGACATGCAGCCCTCGAAGGCGGAAACATTGTGTCGGCACAGCGAAAAAACAGGGAGTGCGACTTGTTCGGTTGACAGAAAATGGTACTTTTGCGCGCGCATTCCGCCTCCCTTTCGTGTCCCTTGGATACGAAAAAGAGAGGGCGAAGGTGAGAGCAATCGGGCGCTTGCGAAGCGACGCTTACTCTTGCGGTCAAGAGAAGAAAAGAACTCAACAAAAAGAACAGCACCGACGGCCTGCGGGCGGCCGGAAAATAGAGAACGACCAATGGCTTCTGCGGAGGCCACGTCCCAAACAAAGACTAAGTATGAAGAATGTAATTCGGTTGACTTGTCTCGCGGTATCCTTGCTCCTGTGTGCATGTCAGGCCAAGAAAGAAGCAGAAGTGGTGCCGGTTTATACTGCAACGACTCCGCTGGTGCAGGACATTGCGCTGCCACGCTCGTACGTGGCGAACATCGCCTCGCTGCGAAATGTGGAAATACGCTCACAACAAGCGGGCGTGTTGCAGCAGGTGTATGTCAACGAGGGGCAGTATGTGAAAGCCGGCCAGCCCCTTTTCCGTATTGCGATTTTCGGTGCGAACGAAGAGGTGACAAAAGCCAAGGCCGCCGCCGAGCAAGCGCGAATCGACCTGCAGAACGTGGAAAAGCTGGCAGAAAGCAAGGTGGTGTCGAACAATGCGAAACGCATGGCTGCGGCAAAACTGAAGGGAGCTGAGGCCGACTATCGGTTGGCCGTGATGCGCAAACGGCTCTCGCTCATTCGTGCGCCCTTCTCCGGCATTTTGGGTCGCATCCCCAACAAGCAGGGGAGTCTGATCGAAGAGAATAATTTGCTGACCAGCCTGTCGGACAACACGAAGGTGCTGGTTTATTTCAACATTTCGGAAACAGACTATTTGGACTTCCGGCTCCACCCGGAACGCTATGCCCAGAATCCCTTACAATTGGTATTGGCCAACGGAGAGGTATTCCCGGCTCATGGCAAGATTTTAGACCTCGGCGGACAGTTCGACAGTTCGACGGGAACCATCGCCATTCGCGCGAGCTTCGACAATCCCCATTCCCTATTGCGCAACGGGGAAACGGGCACAGTGAAGCTTTTCGTGGAGAAAAAGCAGGCTATGCTGATCCCCCAAGAAGCGGTGTATGAGCTGCAAGATCAGAAATACGTCTTTGTGGTGGATCGCAACAACGTGGTGCATCAACGTGCCATCAAAATTGATGCTGAATATACAGGAACCTATGTCGTGTCTTCCGGTCTGCAGGTGACCGACCGGTTTCTCGTCGACGGCATACAGAAAGTGAACGAAGGAGACAAGGTGCGCGTATCGCAAGTGTCGCCCCGGGCCGCTATGAAGTTGAATAAGCTAAACGCAGATTAGGATGTTCAAGATCTTTATTCGCCGACCGGTGCTCTCCATCGTCGTCTCACTGGTCATCGCCTTTATCGGAATTTTGTCGCTGTTTAATCTTCCCATTACGCAGTTTCCTTCCATTTCTCCTCCTAAGGTGAATGTGATCGCCAACTATCCCGGCGCCAACAATGAGCTATTGGTGAAATCGGTCATCATTCCTTTGGAACAGGCCTTGAACGGAGTACCCGGCATGAAATACATCGAGAGTGATGCGGGTAACGACGGCGAGGCGGCACTTAATGTGGTTTTCAAGTTGGGAACGGACCCTAACGTCGATGCGGTGAATGTGCAGAACCGCGTTTCGTCGGCAACCAACAAATTGCCGCCTGAGGTGATCCGCGAAGGGGTGAAAATTTCGCGTGAGGAACCGAATATTCTGATGTATGTCAATCTGTACAGCGACGATCCTAAGGTGGATCAAGGTTTCCTTTACAACTATTTTGACATCAACATTGCGCCGGAGCTGCAACGCGTCGACGGTGTCGGCGATTTGGACATTCTCGGTACGCGCAACTATGCGATGCGGGTGTGGTTGCACCCCGACAAAATGGTGGCCTACGGATTGTCGACCGACGACGTGAGCGACGCGCTGGAAGATCAGAACATAGAAGTCTCGCCGGGTAAGTTGGGCGAGAGCGGCGGTTTGCGTCCGCAGGCCAAAGAGTACATCCTGAAGTATCCCGGCCGCTACACCACAGAGGAAGAATACAAAAACATCATTATCAAGAGTAGTAATGGTGGGAACGTGGTGCGTTTGAAAGACATTGCCGATGTGCACTTAGGCAGTGAGGTCTATGATATCTATTCGACCTTCAACGGACGACCTTCCGCGGCTGTCACGTTGAAACAGGCTTACGGCAGTAACGCGCGCAACGTGATCATGCACGTAAAAGAGACCATGGCGCGCTTGCAAAAGGACATGCCTAAGGGCATGCACTACGAAGTGAGCTACGACGTGAGCCGATTCCTCGATGCAAGTATCGAGAAAGTGATCCACACGCTGATCGAAGCCTTTGTTTTGGTGGGTATCGTGGTGTTCATTTTTCTCGGCGACTGGCGTGCTGCCGTCATTCCGATTTTGGCCATCCCGATTTCGTTGTTGGGCAGCTTCATCGCGATGCTGGTGTTCAACATCACGCTCAACATGATCTCGCTCTTTGCTTTGGTCATGGCAATCGGTATCGTTGTGGACGATGCGATTGTGGTGATTGAGGCGGTGAATGTTGAGATTTCACGCAATAAGCTATCGCCGGTCGAGGCCACCGAGAAGGCCATGAAGGAAATCAGTGGGGCGATCATTGCCATCTCCCTCGTGATGGCATCGGTATTCATCCCCGTGGCCTTTATGGGCGGTCCGGAAGGCATGTTCTATCGTCAGTTCTCCATCACAATGGCCTCGAGCATTCTCTTCTCAGGTTTTGTGGCCCTGACCTTGACCCCGACACTGTGTGCGCTCATCCTCACCAAAGAACAGGAGCACCATGTGCAACTCGGCTTCGTGGGGCGTGCCCTGCAGCGTTTCAACGCCAAGTTCGACTCCGGCAGCCGGAGATACGAACGACTCGTTCGGCGCACGGTGCGCAACAAGGCTTTCACCATGATTTTGACGTTGCTCTTCTGCGGCTTGGCTTATTGGATCAACATGGGACTCCCGTCTGGTTTCATTCCGCAGGAGGACCAGGGCATGATCTATGCGGTGATCGAAACGCCGCCGGGGGCCACCATTGAGCGCACAAACGAGGTCGCACAGCAGCTGCTCAAAATCGCAGAAAAGGAAGAAGGCGTCGAAAGTGTGTCTTCGTTGGCCGGTTTCGAAATCCTCTCTGAGGGAACGAGCGCCAACTCGGGCAGCTGTTTGATCAATCTAAAGGACTGGAAACACCGAAAACGTACGGCGAAGCAGATTATCGAAGACTTGGAAAAGAAGTGTGAGCGCATCACACAAGCCAACATCGACTTCTTCGAACCGCCTTCGGTGCCCGGCTACGGTGCGGCCAGTGGATTCGAACTGCGTCTGCTGGACAAGACCGGCAACAATGACTACCACGAAATGGAGCGTGTGAGCAAGGCGTTTGTTGCGGAAGTGAACAAACGACCGGAGATCGGCAACGCGTTCACCTTCTATTCGGCAAGCTATCCTCAATACATGTTGCACGTGGATGATGACAAGGCGCTGCAAAAGGGTGTCAAACCCGGCAAGGCGCTGAATAACCTGTCGGTCTTGGTGGGTTCGGACTATGAGACCGGATTCATTCGTTTCGGCAAACCCTACAAGGTGATCGTGCAGGCCGCTCCGCAGTATCGCGATTTCCCGGAACATCTGTTAGGGCTTTACAGTAAGAACGAAGACGGGCAAATGGTGCCCTATGCCGACTTCATGTCGCTGAGCAAGACATACGGTATGAGTGAGATCACGCGGCACAACCTCTACAACTCCTCGGAAGTGACGGGCGCGCAGGCGCCGGGATATTCCAGCGGACAGGCTTTGCGTGCCATTCAGGAAGTGGCACAACGCACTTTGCCCAAGGGCTATGATTACGACTGGGCCGGTATCTCAAAAGACGAAGCGGAACAAGGCAACACAGCAATTGTCATCTTTGTGGTTTGTCTGGTCTTTGTCTACTTCATTTTGGCTGCTCAATATGAGAACTTCCTTCTCCCGCTGCCTGTGATTGTATTTTTGCCTGTGGGCATCTGCGGTGCTTTCCTTTTCCTGAAAGTTTGCGGGCTGGAAAACAACATCTATGCGCAAATCGCGTTGGTGATGCTCATTGGTCTGTTAGGAAAGAACGCTGTGCTCATGGTGGAATACGCCGTTCAGCGCAAGAATGCGGGAGAACGGATCTCGCAGGCTGCGATCTCTGCAGCGGTGGCTCGTTTCCGCCCGATTCTCATGACGAGCATTGCCTTCATCGCCGGCTTGATCCCCATGGTATTTGCCTCCGGCGCAGGTGCTGTGGGCAACCGAACCATCGGAACGGCTGCTGTGGGCGGCATGCTCATCGGTACGCTGGGCGGACTGGTACTCATCCCCGGTCTTTATTACATCTTTGCCGGAATGGCCGATAAATTGGTGCACTACCAAAAGGAGAAGCCTTTGAGCGAAGAGAAAGACAAACGCTATTCGAACAAACGGATAAAGGAAAGCAGTCATGACGAAAACGAATAAGATGCTTTACCTCGCGGTGGGACTTGCCACGCTCCTCTGCACCGGGGCATGCAAGACTCCACAGGCGACAACCCTCCCCAAAGACACGCTGAAGGCCTCGCTGGCTTCGATGTCGAGGGATAGCAGTGTGACGGTGTCACCGGCCTGGCGCGATTTCTTCCAGGATTCGGTGCTCCGGTCGCTGATCGACACGGCGCTGCAAAACAATCACGATCTCAAAATCACGTTGCAGGAATTGGCGATCGCCAAAAGTGCAATCACGGCCAAGCAGGGGGCATTGTTGCCTTCGATCTCGGCCAATGTGGGAGCCGGCATCTCCAAAGTAGGGCGCTACACTGCCGAGGGCGCCGGCAATGTGGGCACGGAACTCACGCCGGGACGCAAGATTCCAACGGTGATTCCCGATTTGGCTCCGACGCTGCAAATGGATTGGACCGTAGACCTATGGGGTAAGCTGAACAGTGACAAGAAATCGGCCGTGGAACGCTATCTGGCTTCAGAGGCGGGACAGCGGGCTGTCAAAAGTCAGCTGGTGGCCGACGTTGCAGAGAACTACTACGTGCTGTTGGCCCTTGACTATAAGTTGCTCGTAATGCAACAATACATTGCTTTGCAGAAGAATGCGGTGAGAATTGCGCGCATTCAGAAAGAAGCAGATGCAGATACGCAGTTGGCCGTCGAGAAGTTCGAAGCAGAATTGGCCAAAGCGCAGGCCGATGAGTATGTGTTGCGTCAGTCTATCATAGAAACGGAGAACAACCTCAACTTGCTATTGGGTAGATTGCCTCAACCCATCGCACGGGCAAAGTCCGATTTCCTACAACTCCCGATGCCGGCGACTGCCCACGCCCTGTCTACACAGCTTTTGCTGCAACGGCCGGATGTGGTGCAGGCTGAACATGCACTCGAAGCCGCCAAATGGGATGTTGAAACCGCTCGCAAAGAATTTCTCCCCTCGTTTAACCTCTCGGCCGCGGTGGGACTGAATGCTTTCAACCCCAAGTATTTGGTCAAGCTGCCGGAATCGTTGGTCTTTAGTGCGTTGGGAGGTCTCACAGCGCCGCTGATTAACAAAAAAGCCATACAGGCCAATTTTTCTCAGGCGGATGCGCTGCAAATAGAAGCGCTGTACAACTATGACAAGGCGCTGATGACCGCCTACATCGAGACCAGCACGCTGCAGTCGAAAATAGCAAATCTAAAGCAGCTCCGCCAATTTAAGCAGAAACAGGATGAGGCGCTGATGCGTGCCGTTTCTGCCGCACAGAAGTTGTATCTCAATAATAGAGCCACCTATCTTGAAGTGATCGACAGTGAACGCGGGCAGTTGGATTGCAAGATGGAACTGATCGACACTAAATTGCAACAGCTTTCGACGCTGATCGACATGTACCGTGGCTTCTTTTAGCAGACGTCATCCGAGATAGATCCAAATGCCGGCGCGAACTGAACGAACATGATCGGCTTCACGAACTCTCTCTGCGAGTTTCCGACTTTCCTTTCCCCTATGCGATACGATGCGCTTCACCCTGTTTATGTGTGTAGCTCACCGTATCGCTGTTTTATTAGGGCAGCAGGAAGGAATACACATGATCTCTCTCTTGGGGGACAGATATTGAGATTTGTCTGTCGACTTCATGACGCGTTATCTCTACAGATAGGAGAAAAATCAGCGTGCGAAACTTGTTCGTTTCACACAACTCGATTATTTTTGCCTACGAACTCAAACTCAGCACTAAGCCACACCGCATCATGCAAGACCGCATAGACCAACTCCGGGCAACACTGCACCACCATAACTATTTGTACTACGTAGAGAACCGACCGGAAATCACCGACCGGGAGTTCGACGAACTCATGCACGAACTCCAGGCACTCGAAGCTGCACACCCTGAACGCTACGACCCCAACAGTCCCACTCAGCGCGTGGGCAGCGACCTGAACCAAACGTTCGAACAGGTGGAACACGAGCGACCGATGCTCTCACTCGGCAACACGTACAACCGCGACGACGTGCGCGAATTTTATGAACGCGTGCAGGCGGGACTGGACGGTGAACCTTTCGCAATCTGCTGCGAACTGAAGTTCGACGGTCTGAGCATTTCGCTGCACTATGAGGACGGCGCGCTGGTGCGTGCCTTGACACGTGGTGACGGGGTGCGCGGCGATGACGTGACGGCCAACGTGCGCACCATTCGTTCCATCCCGCTGCAACTCCCCGCGGGGGGAGACTGGCCCCGTCGCTTCGAAATTCGCGGGGAGGTGCTGATGCCATGGAACTCGTTCGACCGCCTCAATGCCGAACGCGAAGCGCGCGAAGAACCGCTCTTCGCCAATCCGCGCAATGCCGCGAGCGGTACACTCAAAAGTAAGGATAGTCGTGTGGTGGCAGCACGCGGACTGGACGCCTATCTCTATTATCTGCTCGGCGACGAACTGCCCGGAGACACCCACTACGCCAACCTTATGAAAGCCCGCAGCTGGGGCTTCAAAGTGAGCGAAGGTATGCGGCTCGTCACGTCGCTGGAAGAGATTTATTCCTTTCTCGACTACTGGGACGAGGCGCGCAAAGAGTTGCCTGTGGCCACCGACGGCGTGGTGCTGAAGGTCGACTCACTCCGCCAACAGGAGCTATTGGGTTACACGGCTAAATCACCGAGATGGGCCATAGCCTACAAGTTCCAAGCGGAGCGAGCATTGACCCGCCTCAACGAAGTGACCTTCCAGGTGGGACGAACCGGTGCGGTCACTCCTGTCGCAAATATGGAACCGGTATTGTTGGCGGGAACGATGGTGAAACGTGCTTCGCTTCACAACGAAGACATCATTCGGCAACTGGACTTGCATCTCGGAGATCGGGTATATGTGGAGAAGGCCGGTGAGATCATTCCGCAAATCGTCGGAGTAGCCAAGGAACAACGCGATGCGCACCTCGGCGCACCGGTGGAATTCGTGCATGAATGTCCGGAGTGCGGTACCCCACTCGTACGCTATGAGGGCGAGGCGGCCACCTACTGTCCCAATGATGCCTGTCCGCCGCAACGCAAGGGGCGCATTGAGCACTTCATTGCGCGCGATGCGATGAACATCAAGAGTTTGGGACCTGAAGTAGTGGACAAATACTACGAAAACGGACTGGTGCGCGACATCACCGACCTCTATCGTCTCCAACTCACGGAATGGGACGGACACTGGTTCCTGTCGCGCGGCACCTTCACCCCGCCCACCCTGGGCGAAGCGCTCGAAACGCAGGCGCCTGCTATGCCCGTGACGAAAGTGGCGACACAAAAGATCGTCAAGGCCATTGAGGACAGCAAGTCTGTGCCCTTCGACCGCTTACTCTTCGCCTTGGGTATCCGCTTCGTAGGTAAGGTGGCGGCCAAAGCGCTGGCGGCACAATTCAAAACCCTGGCAGCACTGCGAGTGGCCTCGTTTGATGAACTGACTGCCGTGGAGGGCATCGGCGACATCATCGCCGGCAGCGTGCGCGCCTACTTTGCCAACCCCGACAACGAACGCATCGTCGATACCCTCGCCGAATTCGGTTTGCAAATGGCGCTGCCCGAAACGATACAGGCCGGTACGCAGCTCGAAGGCCAGAGCATCGTGATCAGTGGTACCTTTACCCACCATTCGCGCGAAGAATATAAGGAAATGATTGAAGCCCACGGCGGAAAAAACGTGTCGAGCATCTCGAAAAAGACCTCGTTTGTGCTCGCCGGCGCTAACATGGGCCCCTCGAAACTCGAAAAGGCCGAAAAACTCGGCGTGCCTCTCCTACGCGAAGACGAGTTTCTTGCTCTACTCGACAGCGAAAACTAAGTGCGCGCTTTGTACACTTGGATTTTAATCGTTACTTTTGCAAATAAACGTCGGCGTGCGGGTTTCCGCCCCACACCGCGCAACGAAAGCCTATACAAACTCCCCACCTATGCGAACCAATCCGTTTCAAGGCACCGGCGTAGCCGTCGTCACCCCCTTCACAGCCGAAGGAGAAGTCGATCTACTCACTTTGCGCGAGCATATCCGCCATCTCGTGGACGAAGGCGGTGTAGACTTCCTCTGTGTGCTTGGCACCACGGCCGAGACGCCCACTCTCAGTCTGCAAGAGCGCGAGCTGATCATCGAAACGTTTGTCGACGAAGTCGGTGGACAGGTTCCCCTGCTGTTAGGCTGCGGAGGAAACAGCACAGGCAGCGTTTGTTCCTATCTCGAAGAGAGCGACTTTGAGGGGATCGATGGGGTGCTGATCGTCACACCTTACTATAACAAACCCACGCAAGAAGGGCTCTATCGGCATTTCCGTGCCGTCAGCCAAGCATCGCCCGTGCCGGTGGTGCTCTATAACGTGCCGGGACGTACCGGAGTGAACCTCAACGCCGATACGACTTTGCGACTGGCCGAAGATTTCGAGAATATCGTGGCAATCAAAGAGGCAAGTGGCAATCTGGCACAGATCAATGAGCTCATCGCGCACGCACCCGCCGGTTTTGAAGTGATCAGTGGCGACGATTCTCTCACCTTTGAGATCGTTTCGCTCGGCGGTGTGGGAGTGATTTCGGTTGTGGCCAATGCTTTCCCTGCCGAAATGACGGAATTGGTGCGAAGCATGAAGAATGGCGACGTCTTCGAGGCGCTGCGCATCCACCGCGCGTTTCACGACGTTTTCCGCTTGGCATTTGTGGAGGGCAACCCGGCCGGCATCAAATGTATGATGGCTGAACGTGGAGAATTGGAAAACGTGTTGCGACTCCCGCTCACCGAAGTGAGTGAGAACACCCGCCGTCACATCGCACAAGCCCTCGAAAATTTCACCCTATGACGAAGATCTTCTCGCGCTTCCTTCCTTCTTTTTTTGTGAGCATCGCTTTGGCGGTGCTTTTTGCCATTCAATGCAATGCACAGCGTCCACTCGGTAGTTTCACTGCGCGCGAGAATGACCGACTGCGCACCGGCATTGGGCACTTCGCCCACTCAGAAAAAGATTCTATCGACCCCAATTCAGTGCCGAAGGGCTATTTTACCTGGACACTCGACGAGCGTTTCGGTAGCGTACGCCCACAACGTCCAGACACGCTGAGCTACTTGTTCCAAAATGTCAATAATACTGATGGACTCCACGGAGAATACAACTTCACCGGGAGCCTCGGCGCACCGCGCACCGCGCGTATCTACAATGGACGCGGCGACTTTATGATGGGATCGCAATTTGTGTTCGAACGCCCCTACAATTGGTTCCTCGTACCCACCGACCGCTTTGTCTTCACCAATACCAAATCGCCAGTAGCGCGGTTGGACTACCACTCCTCGGGCAGCAAAACCGACGGAGACGACCATTTCGTGGCGCGATTCTCAACCAACATCAACAAGCGCGCGGGCATTGGGTTCAATGTTGACTACGCTTATGCACGTGGGTACTATAAGAACCAGAACCACTCGTCCATCGACGGATCGATCTACGGGTATTACCGCGGAGATCAGTACCAGGCACACGGATATTACGAGACGGGCTTCATCAAGAACGTGGAGAACGGCGGATTGCAAGACGAACGCTACATCACCAATCCAAATTTCTTCCCCACACGCTACGGCGCTTCCGACATGCCCGTACGCTTGGAGGGCGTACGCAACACGGTAAGCATCGACCGTGCCTTCTTCACACACCGCCTTTCGGCAGGGTATGTCCAATATCTGGACTCCGCCGGCAGAGAGGTGCACCGAGCTGTGCAAACCCGGGCGGGGAAAGCCGACACAGACAGTGCGGCGCTGAAGCAACTCCAAACGTTGTCGCAAGATTCCACCCTCGTGCGGCGCTTTGTGCCCGTGGCTTCGCTCATTCACACGCTGCGTGCCGAAAGCAACTACCGCAATTTTACCTCGCGCAAGAAGTTGGACGACTTTTTCGCCAACTTCTTCACCAACGGCGATGCGGCTGCCGACAGTACTCACTACCTCTCCGTGCAAAACACCCTGGCGCTCGAAATGAACGAGGGCTTCAAGAAATGGGTGAAGACCGGTATGCGACTTTTTGCCAAGCATGAATTTGCGCGCTTCACGCTTCCCGATGTAGACCTGCACCAAAAGGCGACCATCTTCAATTATTTCACCGTCGGCGCACAACTGCTGCGCGAAAACGCCCACACCTTGCGTTACAACGTGCTGGGCGAAATGCGCACCACCGGCAAAGACTGGGGAGAGTTTAACGTGGAGGGTAACATCGGACTGCATTTCCGCATGGCACAAGACACCTTGGCGCTGGTGGCCGGAGGTTTTGTGCGCAACGAGAGCCCCGCTTTCTACTACAACCACTACCACGGACGCAATGCTTGGTGGGACAAGGACCTCAACCACGTGTTCCGCGCGCGCATTGAGGGCACGCTGTCCTATCGTGCCACTTCGCTGAGCGTGGGCGTGGAGAGCGTGCAAAACTACGCCTATTTCCGCGAGACCCAATCGACTGATGCGACAACACCAACCTTGGCAAAAATGAAATATGGAGTGAACGTCGACCAATACACGGGCAATATCCAAATTGCCTCCGCCACGTTCGCCAATCGATGGGCTTGGGGACCGCTACATTGGGACAACCAACTCACGCTCCAGAAGAGTTCGAATGAAAGCGTGCTCCCGGTTCCGGTCTTCACCGGTTGGACCAATCTCTATCTGCAATTTAAGATCGCGCACGTGCTCGCCACGCAATTGGGCGCCGATGTCCGCTATTTTACAGAATACTACGCACCGACTTATTCGCCCATCATCGGACAATACGCCGTGCAGGATGCCACCTACCGCACGAAATTGGGCAACTACCCCTGGATCAACGCCTACGTCAACTTCAAATTGAAGGGCGTACGCTTCTATCTGGCCTACACGCACGTCAATTCGTCGGAAGGTCGGTCGTTCCTCGTACCGCACTACCCCACCAACCAGCGTTTGCTCCACTTCGGCATCAGTTGGACCTTCTTCAACTGACGACTTCCCCAAATTCTTTCTCGGCTTTTCGCCGTGTGCCCGTGAGTACACGGCGAAAAGCCCTTTTTCTTCCACCGTTTCTCTGTCTCTTTCCTCATGATACCCTACGCTCACTTACACGTTCACTCTTACTACTCCCTGCTCGATGGGCAGGCTTCCATTGCGCGCCTAGTCGACAAAGCCTTGGCCGACGGAATGCGCGGTATGGCACTGACCGACCACGGGAATATGATGGGGGTGAAGGACTTCTACAACTACGTGAACAAGAAAAAGGGGGCAGCTGCCAAAGAGAAAAAAGCAGCGGAGGCAAAATTGACGGCATTACGCGAGGGGACGTACGAAAACGCGCCCGACAAAAATGGGGTCAATCCCGACGCCGGCAAGACCAACGAGGAACTCATCGCCGAATGCGAGAAGCAGATCGAAAAGGCACAGCGCGTTTTGGACTTCAAACCCATCTACGGCTGTGAGATGTACTGCGCGCGCCGAACCAAATCGGACAAGAAGGACAAGACCGACCGCAGCGGCTGGCACCTCATCGTCTTGGCCAAGAACGAAACCGGCTACCACAATCTCATCAAGCTCGTGAGTCGCTCGTGGGTCGACGGCTTCTACATGAAGCCCCGCACGGACAAGGCCGATCTCGAGCGATTCAAAGAGGGACTCATCGTTTCGTCGGCCTGCTTGGGCGGAGAAATTCCGCGCAAGATTCTGAGTGGCGATCTCCAAGGCGCCGAAGAAGCGGTGCGATGGTTCAAGCAAGTTTTCGGCGAGGACTATTATCTCGAACTCCAGCGGCACGAAGTCAAAGATCCGGCGCAACGTGCCAACCGCGAAACCTATCCTTTGCAGGTGCAAGCCAACAAAGCATTGCTGCAACTCGCCGAGAAATGCGGCGTGAAATACATTTGCACCAACGACTCGCACTTTGCCGACGAAGAAAATGCCGAGGCACACGATCTCCTCATCTGCCTTTCCACCAACCATTTCGTCAACGATCCGTCGCGCATGCTCTACACGAAGCAAGAATGGTTCAAAACACAGGCGGAAATGAACGAAGTCTTCGCCGATCTGCCGGAAGCGCTTGCCACCACCCAAGAGATCGTCGACAAGGTGGAGATCTACAGCATCGACCACGGCCCCATCATGCCCAACTTCGACATTCCCACGGAATTCGGAACGGAAGAGGAGTACAGAAAACGGTTTACCGAAGAGCAACTCTACAATGAATTTACGCAAGACGAAAACGGCAATGTGGTCATCGACCGCGAAGATGGCGAGGCCAAGATCAAGAAACTCGGCGGATACGACAAACTCTATCGCATCAAACTCGAGGCGGACTATCTCGGCAAGCTGGCTTACGAAGGAGCGAAGTGGCGTTACGGCGATCCGCTCGACGAAGAAACCGACGCGCGCATCAAGTTTGAACTGCACATCATGAAGACGATGGGCTTCCCGGGCTACTTCCTCATCGTGCAAGACTACATCAAGGCAGCTCGCGAGCAACTCGGCGTCTCGGTCGGCCCGGGACGTGGATCGGCCGCGGGCAGTGCCGTGGCTTACTGCCTGCGCATCACCGACATCGACCCGATTAAATATGACCTCCTCTTCGAGCGCTTTCTGAATCCCGATCGTATTTCGCTCCCGGATATCGACGTAGACTTCGACGACGACGGACGCGGACGCGTGTTGCAGTGGGTGACCGATAAATATGGAGCCGAAAAAGTGGCCCACATCATCACTTACGGAACGATGGCCACCAAATTGGCTATCAAAGACGTCGCCCGCGTGCTCCAGCTCCCTCTTTCGGAATCCAACCGCCTGTGCAAACTCATTCCCGACAAGCTGCCGGCGGGACCCGACGGCAAGGTGCCCAAGATGAACTTGCCCAATGCCATCAAGGCGATCCCCGAACTGCGGGAAGCCGAAGCCTCGCACGACCCACTCATGCGCAACACCATTCGCTACGCCAAAATGCTCGAGGGAAATGTGCGCAACACCGGCGTGCATGCCTGTGGCTTCATCATCTGCCGCGACGACATCAGCGACTGGGTCCCCGTCAGCACCGCCGACGACAAAGAAACCGGCGAAAAACTCCACTGCACGCAATATGAAGGTAAGGTCATCGAGGAAACCGGACTCATCAAAATGGACTTCCTCGGGCTCAAAACGCTCTCCATTCTCCGAGAAGCCGTAAAAAACATCCGCCACTCGCTCGGCATCGAAATCGATGTCGACGCCCTCGACATCGAAGATCCCGCCACCTACGACCTCTATTGTGACGGACGCACCGTGGGTACCTTCCAATTCGAGTCACCCGGCATGCAGAAATACCTCCGCGAATTGCATCCCAGTACGTTCGAGGACCTCATTGCCATGAACGCCCTCTACCGGCCCGGCCCGATGGAGTACATTCCGCAGTTCATCAAGCGAAAACACGGGGAGGAACCCATCACCTACGACCTCCCGTGCATGGAGAAATACCTCAAGGACACTTACGGGATCACCGTCTATCAAGAGCAGGTCATGCTGCTCTCGCGCGAGATTGCCGACTTCACCCGCGGCGAAAGCGACAACCTGCGCAAAGCGATGGGTAAAAAGCTCATCGACAAGCTGAATCACATGTATCCCAAGTTCGTGGCCGGCGGAAATGCGCACGGCTACGATCCGGCGGTGCTCGAGAAAATCTGGAAAGACTGGACGGCCTTTGCCTCCTACGCCTTCAACAAGAGCCATGCCACCTGCTATTCGTGGGTGGCCTACCAAACGGCCTACCTCAAAGCCAATTTCCCGGCACAATACATGGCCGCCGTCATGAGTCGCTCCATCGGCAACATTGCCGACCTCACCAAATTTCTCGATGAGTGCAAGGCGATGCGATTAGTCTGCCTCGGACCCGACGTCAACGAGAGCTACCGAAAATTCTCGGTCAACCACCTCGGCGACATCCGCTTCGGACTCGGCGGCATCAAGGGACTCGGAGACAATGCCGTGCAGGCCATCATCGATGAGCGCGAACGCGGCGGGAAATTTACCTCGGTATTCGACTTCTTCGAGCGCGTGAACCTCAACATCTGCAACCGAAAAAACCTCGAATGTCTCGCGCTCTCGGGGGCTTTCGACAGCTTCGGCGAAATGCGCCGCGAACAATTCTTCGGACAGAGCGAGAGTGGCTTGCCCTACCTCGATGCGTTGCTCACCTATGGCCAGCGTTTCCAAATGGAAAACGAAGAGAGCACCAATTCGCTCTTTGGCGACAGCGAAGCCGTGGAGATCAGCAAACCACAGCCCCCGACCACCTTCGAGCGCTGGAGCGATCTCGAGAAACTCAACCGCGAGCGTGAACTCATCGGCATCTACATCAGCGGACACCCCCTCGACGACTATGCCATTGTGCTCAACAATCTCTGCACCATCGGCATGCCTGCAGTGGCCGACCTCAACCCTTTCATCAATCAAGAGATCACTTTCGGCGGAATCGTCACCGCGGCCGAAGAACGCATCTCCAAAAGAGGCAGCGCATTCGGCAAAATCCGCATCGAAGACTTCAAGGGCGGTGGAGAATTTCTCGTCTTCGGCGACACCTGGGCGCAGTTCAAAGGCTATCTCGCCGTAGGCAACTCCGTTTTCATCACCGCCGGGGTGCAACCGCCCCGCTGGGGAAAGGGCGATCCCGACCTGGCCATTAAGAAAGTGGAGTGGTTGGCAGACGTCAAGGACCGAAAGATCCAAAGCATCACCATCAATGCCCGACTCGAGGAAATCGACGTGCCTTTGGTCACCGAAATCCTCGAACTGGTGCGCAATGCCGTCGGAGAAAGTGCACTGCAATTCAACATCTACGATGCCTCGAGCGCACAGAAGGTGACGCTCAGCAGCAGAAACTCCCGCATCGACGTCACGCACGAGCTCATTCGCTACATCGAAGCGCATCCCGCACTCTCCTACTCCATCAACTAATCTTGCGTCGCGATCCGGCAGGCGAAACGTCGCCACGACCGGATCGCCCCACGCTTTTTTCGGTGCCGATTTGCCGTGCGCCCCTCATTTCCTCACTATTTTTATGCAGCCTCTGCGTCTTTCTCTGCTCATTTGCACCATCAACGATCGCATCAAGAGCGTACCTCAGATGCTTTTGCCACAACGTAACGATGTGGAATACGTGGTGAGCTTCCAATACACCGACCCCATGTTTCTCGACATGGTGCCCGACGCCTTGCGCCGGCGCAGCGACGTGCACATTCTTCCCTTTCTCGGAGCCGGCCTCTCAGCCAATCGCAACAACGCCCTCCGCCACTGTTCCACCGCCCTGGCTGCCATCGCCGACGACGATGCGCGCTACACCGAAGCCGACCTTTCGGCCGTAATTCGTCTGGCAGAGGCGCACCCCGACGTCGACATTTTTTGTCTCCAAGCCAACACCTCCGACGGGAGGCCCTTCAAATCCTACCCTCCTTGTGATTTTGATTACGCACACGCCCCTCGCGGCACCTACTTCACCAGTTTCGAAATCGTGGTGCGCACCGATGCCGCACTGCCGGCCTTCGACACACGCTTTGGCTTAGGCGCCGAATTTCTGTCGTGTGGAGAGGAGGAGATTTTTCTCTACCAGGCCTACCGATCCGGGCTACACGTCCATTTCTTTCCCCAACTGCTTTGCACCGTTCCCTCCCGCGAAACCACCGGTTCGCGATTTGCAGCCGACACCAAGGTGCGACGCTCCAAAGGCGCGGTGCTCTACATGATGCACGGCATCGGCAGTGCCCTGATGCGCATCACACTCACCGCTTTGCGCCACCGACCTTGGCACGACGTCCCGAGGGTGTGGCGCGACATGGTCGAAGGTGCTCGCTACGTGCTCACCCATCCGCTCAATGAGGGAGTGGGCGACGAAATACCACTCGACTTTCAGCCCATCGACGTACTGAAACTTCCTTAATCCTCACCTCTCTGTCCGCCGACGCGCGATGAGCCCCAACGAAAAAGAGCACCTGCCTCTCGAAAGAGAAGCAGGTGCTCTTTTTTGTTGCGGGTTGTTGAATCCCGATTACTTGCGGCTCTTGCCGTAGCGGCTCATGAACTTGTCCACGCGGCCGGCAGTGTCCACGAGCTTCGACTTACCCGTGTAGAAGGGGTGAGAAGTCGACGAGATTTCGAGCTTCACGAGGGGATAAGTTTCACCTTCGAATTCGATCGTCTCCGTCGTCTTGCAAGTGGAACGCGACAGGAACATGTCACCGTTGGACATATCTTTGAAGACAACGGGACGGTAGTTTTCGGGATGGATACCTTGTTTCATTGTGTGGTGGTTGTTTTTATGTTCGTTTATTAGGAATTACACCGCTCTCCTGAGTGAAGCCGAGCGAACACGGACTTGCCCCTCAATGGTGGTGGAGACCGGCGGCGGAACCCGCATAGGAGTTCCAGAGAGAGTCTGAATCGTGCGCAAAGTTAAGCATTAACCGCCTAACGACCAAGGCATCTCCCACTCAAAATCCATTTTCGGCGTAAAAAATTGAACAGACCGTGCGCTTCTCCTCCTCTTCTTCGTGACAAGCGGCGCGCTGCCCTTCCTGCTCATCACGCAGCGCGTGGATGCTGCGAGGATTGAACGCAAGGCACAGGGCGGTCTGCGCCGTTGCATGCAGCCTTTTGCGGCGCAGCGCGCGCCTTGCATCGCTTGCCTCGGGAACTACAATATAAAAACGCGGAGCATTTCGCAATTTGCTCCCCATTTTCGGGAAATAGCTCCCCACTTTTTCGGCACAGCTCTCCGGTTTCCAACGCGCGCCTCCTTGCTCGCACGAAAAGCGCCCGGAACGGTTTTGCCAAACGACGCTTCCCCTCGATCGCTTCCCCGATTTACCCGACGAACTGCCCCTCCGCTTCATTGCTTCTCGCCGTTCGCAACACAACACGGGGACAAAGGGCATTCTCCTTTCCGAAAAAGTTTCATCTTTTTTGGGGCGAATGCTTTTGCGAATAAAACCTTTTTCGTAGATTTGCAACACCAAGCTAGCAAATAAGGTGCAGGTTTTGCCGCTGCTACTTGGCAAACAAAGGATTTATCAACCCATCGCCAAATTTTATAAGACAATGGATACTCAAGCTCTCTGCGGATTGAAAGCCGCCGACTTCCAAAAGGAAATCGGAGGCAAGAAAACGGATTTGTATATCCTGCGTAATGCAAATGGCTGCGAAGTTGCCATCACAAACTATGGTGGTGCACTCGTGGCCATTATGGTGCCTGACCGAAAAGGCCAATTTGCCAACGTGATTCAGGGACACGACAACATCGACGACTGCGTAAATTCGCCCGAGCCCTTCCTTTCCACACTCGTGGGACGCTACGGCAACCGCATCGCCAAAGGAAAATTCCAACTCAACGGCAAAGAATATCACCTCGCGGTGAACAATGGACCGAATCACCTCCACGGAGGACCCACCGGTTTCCATGCGCGCGTTTGGGATGCCGAACAAATCGACAACCACACCCTCGTGCTGCGCTACGTCTCGGCCTACTACGAAGAAGGATTCCCCGGCGAACTGACGATGACGGTGCGCTACACGTGGACGGACGACAACGAACTGGTGATTGACTACCGCGGTACGACCAACAAGAAGACGGTGGTCAACATGACCAGCCACGGTTTTTTCTCGCTCCAGGGCATCGGCAACCCCACCCCCACGGCGATGGACACGATCTGCGAAATCAACGCCGATTTCTATGTACCCATCGACGAAACGTCCGTACCCACGGGCGAAATTCGCAAGGTAGAAGGCACGCCCTTCGACTTCCGCACACCGCATGTTGTGGGCGAGCGCATCGACGATCCCAACGACGAGCAAATTAAGAACGGCGCCGGTTATGACCACTGCTTTGTCCTCAATAAAAAAGAGGAAGGCGAACTCTCCTTTGCCGCTCGTATCACCGAACCGGTGAGCGGACGCACCATGGAAGTCTACACAACGGAACCCGGCGTACAGTTCTATTCCGACAACTGGGCCGATGGCTACCGCGGACAGCACGGCGCCACCTTCGGACGCCGCTCTGCACTCTGCTTTGAGGCACAGCACTTCCCCGACAGCCCGAACAAACCCCATTTCCCCAGCGTGGTGCTTCGTCCCGGCGAGGTCTACACCCAGCGCACGGTCTATAAGTTCGGAACCGACAAGTAAATTCGTTCAACAACCCATAAACCTCAAAACCTCTTACCCAAATGGCTCAAAAGTCGAAACAATGGGGCGCGATTATCGTGATGATTGCTCTCTTCGCCATGATTGCCTTCGTCACAAACTTGTGCACGCCCATGGCGACCATTATCAAGAATCAACCCGGCGGTGTGCCGAATGTGCTCGCACAAATCGGTAACTACGGTAACTTCATCGCTTATCTCGTGATGGGTATCCCCGCAGGTATGCTGATTTCCAAATTCGGTTACAAGAAAACGGCACTCATCGGTCTCGTCATCGGTAGTGTGGGTCTGCTCATCCAGTGGTTGAGCGGTGTCCTTGACAATGGTCACAACCTCGGACTCGTATTCGGTGTCTACCTCTTGGGCGCTTTCATCGCCGGCCTCTGCATGGCCATTCTCAACTGCGTGGTGAACCCCATGCTCAACCTCCTCGGTGGTGGCGGTAACACCGGCAACCAGCTGATTCAGATCGGTGGTGTGTTCAACTCTTCGGCAGCTGTGGCTTGCTACATCCTCATGGGCGCGCTTATCGCCGACGTGACGAAAGCCAAGATCGCCGCTGCCACTCCCGCTTTGATGATCGCTCTCTGCATTTTCGTGGTGGCCTTCATCGTGATCTCCTTCACCAAGATCGAAGAACCCGAACAAGCTCCCGTGCGTGTCGACCTCATCCAGGGCGCTATGTCGCACAAAAATTTCGCTCTCGGCGCATTGGCCATCTTCCTCTACATGGGTATTGAAGTCGGTGTCCCCAACTTCGTACAGCAATATCTCGTCGAAACGGGCATTCCTTCCAGTACGGTAGGCCTTCTCGTGGCAGTCTACTGGTTCATGATGCTCATCGGCCGCTTCGCCGGTGCCGCCATCGGCAACAAAGTCAGCAGCCGCGCCATGGTAACGGCGGTTTCCATTGCCACCCTCTGCCTTGTTCTATTCGGTATGTTCTTCACCAATGCCGGAACTGTGAACTTCCCCGGTGTCGATTGGGGAACCCGTACACTCATTTGGCAGGAGATTCCCGTAGGTATCTTCGCCTTCCTGCTCGTTGGTCTCTGCACTTCCGTGATGTGGGGCGCCATCTTCAACATGGCTGTGGAAGGTCTCGGCAAATACACGGCCATCGCCAGCGGTATCTTCATGACCATGGTCTTCGGTTGCGCTGTGATGATGTTCATCCAGGGCCTTGTTGCCGACCTCACGCACAACTACATCACCAGCTTCTGGGTGGTTGTCTTCTGCGCTGCCTATATTCTCTACTATGCGCTCGTGGGTAGCCGCGTGACCAAAAGAGAAGAATCGGAAGATTGCCCCGAAATCAAATAAAACTCTCCTTGCATCGACTCGTCCGTGGCACTGCCACGCGCAGGCCACGGACGTTCGTTGCGTTAACCCTCACCCTCTCAAACACATCTTCATCATGAAACTCACAATCGACGACGTTCGCAGCCGGTTCACCAAACATTTCGACGGAACTACCGGCACCGTATATGCTGCTCCCGGCCGTATCAACCTCATCGGCGAGCACACTGACTATAACAACGGATTCGTTTTCCCCGGCGCCGTACAACAAGGCATCATCGCCGAAATTAAGCCCAATGGCACGCGCACAGTTCGCGCTTATGCCATCGACTTGAAAGACTACGTGGAGTTCTCGCTCGACGATGAAGCGGGTCCCGCTGCAACTTGGGCGCGCTACATCTTCGGCGTTTGCCGCGAAATGATGGCGCTCGGCGTACCTGTTGAAGGATTCAACACGGCTTTCGCCGGTGATGTGCCTCTCGGTGCCGGAATGAGCAGCTCGGCTGCACTCGAATCGACCTTTGCTTTTGCAATCAACGACCTTTGGGGCGAAAACAAAGTCGAGAAAATGGAACTCGCACGCGTAGGCCAGCGCACAGAACACAAGTATGTGGGCTGCAACTGCGGCATCATGGACCAGTTTGCCTCCGTTCACGGTAAGAAGGGCTCCCTTATGCGCCTCGACTGCCGCAGCGGTGAGTTCGAATACTTCCCCTTCGACCCCAAAGGCTACAAACTCGTGCTCGTTAACTCCCAAGTGAAGCACGAACTCGTGGGCTCGCCTTATAACGATCGCCGTCGCAGCTGCGAACGCGTCGCTGAAGCCATCCACGCCCTCCACCCCGAAGTAGAATCGCTCCGCGATGCCACCATCGAACAGCTCGAAGAAGTGCGCGGCACCGTGTCGGAAGAAGATGCACTCCGCGCTTTCTACGTCATCGGCGAACGTGATCGCGTACTCACTGTGTGCGACGCACTCGAAAAGGGCGACTACGAGACCGTAGGCCAGATGATGTACAAAACGCACGAGGGCCTCTCGAAGGAATATGAAGTGTCCTGCGAAGAACTCGACTTCCTCAACGACGTTGCCCGCGAAGAAGGCGTCACCGGTTCGCGCATCATGGGCGGCGGATTCGGAGGTTGCACCATCAACCTCGTGGCCGACGAACTCTATGACCACTTTGTGAAGACCGTCAAAGAGAAGTTCGCTGCCAAATATGGCAAGGAACCGATCATCATCGACGTAGTGATCGGTGACGGTGCCCGCAAACTCGAAGCCTAATCGGCCGTTGCTCAACTCATTCCACCGCAGTCTCTTTCTTTACGAGGCTGCGGTGTTTTCTTTCTCCACGACTCATTTCTCTCCCACTCCACTATCGAGACACCCCATACCGCCATCGTAGCATTCCGCTCCACAATCGAGACTCCCTACACCACAATCGGAACGCAAAAAAACGCGTTCTTTCGTTTTAATCCGTTAGGGGCTTTTCAGTTTGGCGAGAAATGACGAACTTTGCGGCATTATGGTAATTGATCCTTCGATACAAGTCTTCTGGAACGAGTTCAGTAGCACCCTACAACTCGTGTTGAAAGGCCTCATCATCGGCATCGTCGTATCGGCACCTATGGGGCCGGTCGGCATTTTGTGCGTACAGCGCACCATGCACAAGGGACGCCGCTTCGGACTCATCACCGGTTTGGGCGCCTCGCTCTCTGATTTGTTCTACGCCATCGTAACCGGCGCCGGAATGACGGTGGTGATGTCCTTCATTGAGCAGAGAAACAACATCTTTTGGATGAAAATCGGCGGCAGTGCCTTACTTTTTGTCTTCGGCCTCCACACTTTGCTCTCCAATCCCATCAAGGCCATGCGCCAACCTTCGGGCAAAAAGGGAACACTTGTGCAGAATCTCATCACTTCCTTCTTCCTCACGCTCTCCAATCCGCTCATTATATTCCTCTTCGTCGCGTTGTTCGCGCAACTCACCTTCACCGTGCCCGAAAACCCCTTCGGTGCGATGTGCGGCTACCTATCTATCTTCGCCGGCGCGATGTTGTGGTGGATTCTCCTCACGTATCTCATCACAAAGATGAAGCATTCGTTCGGACTCCGGGGCATGTTCGTCATCAATCGCACGATCGGCACCATTGTCGTCGTGATCAGCGTGCTTTACGCCGCACTTACGCTCTTCAACATCCACAATCCTCTCGCTGTACCCACTGATCATGCTTATAGCCAACCGACTCAGAGAAAATAATCGCGCAGAATATCTCCTCTACATGTGGCAAGTGGAGGACATCATCCGAGCCAACGGCTGCGACCTCGACCGGTTGCGCGAAAACTACCTCTCCCAATTCCAACTCACGGGCGAAGCGCAGCAACAACTCGAACAGTGGTACGCCGATCTCTGCGAAATGATGCGCTCGGAGGGGAAAATCCAAAGCGGGCACCTACAAATCAACCTCAATGTCGTAGAAACGCTGGCAGAACTCCACGAAGCGCTCCTCCGATCCGAGAAGTTTCCCTACTATCGCCAGCTCTACTACAAAGTGCTCCCCTATCTTGTCGAATTGCGCGCCAAGAACGGCGCGAAAGACAGCGCCGGCATCAGAGAAGAGCTCAATTTGTGCTTCGAACTGCTCTACGGAGTCATGCTTTTGCGCCTGCAGAAGAAAGAAATCAGCGCACCGACGCAGCAAGCTGCCGAAGCCATTTCCAAATTCCTCGGGCAGCTCTCCGATTACTGGAAAGCCAACAAAGCCGGACAGCTTGAATTGGACTGATTTCGCGGCACCTTCATTTCGCATCTCCGGGCAATCGATTCCGCGCGGCAGCCATTCCCGCTCTACTCCCCCGATTTGCCCCACTTCCTTCAAGACGCTAGACTAAACGACGCGCGAACTCCGCTCTTTCACCCGAGTTCGCCCTCTTCGCCCAGCAGAAAGCACATCGATCTCCCATTTTCTGCCCATGTCTTTCGAATTTCTACGGAACAAACGCACCAAAATCATTTTTCTCAGCCTGTTTTGGGGCGTTCTTTCCCTCCTTCTCCTCCTTTGGCTTTGTTGTCCTGCCTGGTTGCAGCGGCATTTTTCCCCCATCGCGGCCTGTTCTTCCGACAACTCGGAACAGGCCGTCGACAGTATCGGCCTGCACAGTCTGCAAGTCGACAAATTGCTGCGCGCTCCCCGCAACATCGAAGCGCTCGTCGCCGGCCGCACACGCAAATCCCCCCACTCCATTTCGCACATCGACGATTATGCCGGCACTTTTTCGGATCTCAATCCGCAACACCTCGCCACAGCACGCGAAATCGGTATCCCTTCGTGCCAAGATCGCAATGCCGCCACACGCAGAGCCGACGAGTTAGTGTACATCGGCGACAATCCTTACTTCCACGTCCGCCCTCTCAACTACAGCATCCCCTATCTTGTGCCGCGTGCCGCTACTCTGCTCGAAGAAATCGGGCACTCGTTTCTCGACAGCCTGACGAACAAGGGATATGCCTTCCAACAACTCGTCATCACCTCCGTTTTGCGCACCGATGCCGACGTGGCACAGTTGAGAAAGCGCAACCGAAACGCAGCAGCAGCGAGCGCACACAGTTTCGGCACCACGTTTGACATTTCCTACGTCCACTTTCTTCCGCTCGTTGCCCCATCTGAGCACCGGCGCAACGCCGATCCCTACACACTCAAATGCATTCTCGCCGAAGTGCTGCGCGACCAGCGGCGCAACGGCACCTGCTACGTGAAATATGAGGTACACCAATCTTGTTTTCACGTCACCGCGCGCTGAGTCTGCGCAGCAAACCGGCGGTGCACCCACGTTTTCAAATTCTCCCCTCCCCTTCTTCTTCATCCATCGGCCTTCGCCGGTCCGAACTTCGGCGTCGAAGCCGCAATTCCCCCATGCCATGCCAGGAGTCTTCCAAAACATCACCGTAGCGCCCGAGTTTCGGCAACTCGTACCCACCTTTCTCGGTGCATTCATCGAAGCCGAAGTGCGCAACAGCCCCACCTCGCCCGAACTTTGGCAAGAAATCGAAGCCGAGGGTCGGCGACTTTGCGAAATCTTCACCCCCGAAACCCTCAAACAGCAACCGGGCATCGCCGCCACTCGCGCCGCCTACAAAGCCTGCGGCAAAGATCCGTCGCGCTATCGCCCCGCTGCCGAGCAACTGGCCCGCCGCTTGCTGCAAGGCAAAGCCCTCTACAGCGTGAGCACGCTCGTCGATCTCGGCAATCTTGTCTCCTTACGCAGCGGATACGCCACCGGTCTGCTCGATGCTCGGCACATCGACGGCGATCTCACCCTCGGTGTCGGCCGCGACGGCGAACCCTATGAAGGAATCGGTCGCGGTGTGCTCAATATCGCTGGCCTCCCGGTCTATCGCGACCAAAGCGGAGCGGCAGCAACCCCCACTTCCGACAGCACCCGCACCATGACCTCGCTCGAAACCCACCGCCTGCTCTTCATCATCAACGCTTATGACGGCAACCGGGCGCACACCGAAGCCGCAGTGGCCTATGCCCTCGAGCTACTGCGCCGTTACGCTGACACACACGACGAACGCGTCGTGTATTTCTGACCTCGTTTGATTCAACACAGCACTTACATTCACCCTCTTTCGGCCTCTTTCTAGCCGGCATCGCCCTGTCCTGCGCTTCTCACGCGGCGACAGGGCTTTTTTTATGGGACATCTGCGTGGAAAGTCCCCTGCTTTCGCACAAAATCGCCCTTGTTTGTGGAATTTCCTCCCCTTTCTCGCCTCCTGTCTGGGATGCTCGCTCCGCCCGACACGTTTTTACACCCGCCCCTCCCCAAAATTCGGCAAAAAGCGGAATCCGAGAACGAGAAACCGGAGCTCGACAACGGGAAATGGGAGAAAAATCGCATCTCGTGTAAAAAACACACAGAAAAATTTGGTGGTACGGGAAATTACTCGGATCTTTGCGGTGTAAAATCAACACCGGTAGTAAAATGAATCCACTTCCCTACTGCTATGCCTACCCTCATCCGGCGGTAACCACCGACTGTGTGATCTTCGGATTCGACGGAAGCCAACTGAACGTCCTGCTCATTCGCCGCGGCGTCGAGCCCTTCAAAGGGCGCTGGGCCTTTCCCGGCGGTTTTCTCCAGCCCGATGAAACTGCGGAGACAGGTGCGCTGCGCGAACTGCGCGAAGAAACAGGTTTGGAGTCTGCCTATCTCGAGCAGCTCCACACGTTTACAGATCCCGACCGCGATCCTCGCGAAAGAGTGATCACGGTGGCCTATCTCGCCCTGGTCAAAATCAGCGAAGTGCAAGGCGGCGACGACGCAGCCGAGGCACAATGGTTCGCCCTCGACGAAATTCCACAACTGGCTTTCGACCACGAACGCATTTTCCGCATGGCGGTGGCGCGCCTACGCGAACGCATCCACTTCCGCCCCATCGGTTTCGAATTGCTTCCCGAGAAATTCACGCTCCGCGAGCTGCAAATGCTCTACGAAGCCATTCTCAACGTGCATTTCGACCGTAGGAATTTTGCAAAGAAGATGCAACACCTCGAATTGCTCACCGAACTCGACGAGACGGTGCGCGCCACCCCCAAACGCGACGCGAAACTCTATCGATTCAACCTCAACAAATACGAGGAACTCAAACAAAAAGGTTTCAGACTCGAATTCTGAACTCGGCTGCGGGGCCACCTTATCCCAACCTTGACCTGTTCAACATCACAAACACAATTGATTTCGCCCCCACCGCCAACTCCCCGAATCTTTACCGGGAAAACTCCATTTACACTCACCCTCTTCAAACTTCAACCTCATGATCGGCAGCTTTATCGGCGACATCGTAGGCAGCATCTACGAGTTCAGCAACATCAAAACCAAGTGCTTTCCCTTTTACGGACCGACAGAAGGCGCACTCTTCTTCACCGATGATTCGGTATTGACGGGAGCCACCGCCTACTGGATCCTCCACGGCGGGAACATCGGTGCGCACTACGCACAATTCGCGGTCTCCAATCCCGGGAGAGGATACGGCGGACGATTCTCAAAATGGATCCGCGTGTATCGCTACACGAACGAAGTGGCTGCGCCCTACAACTCGATGGGTAACGGCAGCGGCATGCGCGTCGGCCCTGTGGGTTGGGCTGCGCAAACACGCGACGAGGTGATGGAAATGGCCAAAACCACGGCCGAATGCACGCACAACCATCCGGAGGGCATTGAGGGAGCGCAGGCCATCGCTTTGGCCGTTTGGCTGGCACGCCACGGGGCTTCGGCAGCCGACATTCGCAGCGACATCGAAAAGACCTTCGGTTACGACCTCTCCATGAGTGTAGACGAAATTCGTCCACGCTATTCCTGGTATGGAATGGACGGAGAAGGCAACAGCGAAATCTGCAGCGACAGCGTGCCGCAAGCCATCACTTGCGCCCTCGAAGCGCATGATTTCGAAGACGCGGTGCGCAACGCCGTGAGCCTCGGCGGAGATTCGGACACCATCGCTTGCATGGCGGGCGCCGTCGCCGAAGCCCTCTTCGGCATTCCCCGCTCCATGGCGGATCGAATCCGCAAGGTGATTAAGCCGAGCTTCCTTTCCATCATCGACGAGTTCGAACAGCGCTTCGGATCGAACTACATCGAAGACTGAATCTCGACGCGGCACGACACACAGCCCCAACTTTCGCTCACTCGCGGGAGAATGGAGAACCGTCTGATGCAAGCCCGCAAGCAATAGGTCGCAAACACACAAAAAGGCCGACTCTCTTTTCGGAGAGTCGGCCTTTGTCGTAGTCGTTGTGTGTCGTTTAGCGCAAAATGATCTTCTTCCCACCGGAGATCACGACGCCCTTGGCTTCAGCCGCGTTGATGCGTCGACCGGAAAGGTCGTAGAGCGGAGCCGCTTTCTCGTCGGTCTTCACCGCTTTCACCGCCGAAGGAGAGGCGCCGAAACGGAAAGTGAGGCTGCGCACGCTGCCACTCGCGGCAGGAAGAGTGTAGAACGCGCGGTTGCCGGGGATATTGACGTGCTCCTTGATGCGACGGAAGAGGAACTCTTGGGTGTCGGCATCGCGAGTCAGTCCATAATAAACCAAGCCCGTGCTGTTGCGATCGGCCGCCGCGAGACGCAGATTCGTACCGCTGAGCAGCGTGTTAAGCGGCGCGCGCCACTGCGTGGGACGAAGCAGGAAGGTTTTTGCTTCGGCACTCAAAAGCACCACCGGCGTGTTGGCGGGAACGATCGAATCACCGATGGCTTGCAGCGTCAGCTCCTTGTCGCCGTTGGCATTTCCGTCCTTGTCTGTCACAGCCGTCACGAGATAGGCTGTGAGCCCCTTGGGGAGTTCGACAGCAAAAGGCAGTTGCAACGAAGCGAAATTACCATTGCTACCCGCATGCGTGGTGACCGTGAAGGTCGCCTCCTTGACCGTATCGAAATAGAAGCTGGTGCTTCCGGTCTTTCCGCTGTCATGCCACACGGGTTCTGTGTCCAATCCGCCGTGTCCGCCCACCGCATCGTCGTTCGTCCAACCGACGAGCGTGAGACCGCCGTTGCGAATGTAGAGCGTGCCGACTTTCTGTTGCTTGTTGCTGTCGTATTGAATGTGGCGTGCCGTTCCGAAGGTGAGGGCTGCGGGCAGATTGCTCAATCCTCCCTTGCTGATGTTTTGCATACGGCTCAAATATCCCTTACCCGTGAGGGAAGCCAGGTATTCGTTGCCGTTGGCATCTTTTTGAAGCACCCAGAGTGTGGCGTTGTCTCCCCGCCGTGTCATGCTCACTTCGGCCGTTCGGCCATCGTGCGCCGACCATGCCGGTTCGCTCGTGACGTATCGGTTGTCGAGGTAGCCACGCAAGCGATAGATCTTGCCGTCTTCGGGCATATAGTAGGCGTCGGCATCCTTAGTGATCGAACGAACGTTGGCGGGGCCCGCCCAAGCATCGATCAACAAATCGATGTAGGGTTTCATGCTCCAATCGGGCGCTTCCACATCGGCCACAGGTTGCAAATAATACTCCTCCAAACCGGCGGCGGCCTGGAATTTTCTCAACGGATAGCCGGGGTTGGTCAAACTTAGCAGGCTATCGGCAGAAAGTAGCATCCGGAAGTAACGCCCGTAATCCTTGAGGGAATCAATCTGCGTGTCTTGTGTGTAGTCCTTTTCGATGAGTTTCGAGAAAGGTACACGGAATTTCGTATTGAGCGGATCGTTGTAAGGCGGGATCTGCACCAAACTATCGGCGCCGCGCCACACGGGCCAAGTGAGCAAACGTTGGTTGAGCGCTGCCACGTGGTCGGGCTGAGTAGCGTTGGTGGTTTGAGTGGAAGTCACCAACGCGGTGAAGGCGTTGTAGAATGGACGACTATGCTTGACCTTCTGCGCATCGCGCACCAGCACCTCGTCCGCCTTTTTCCATGTGTGCCAGGCCTTGATCAGCTCTTGTGCTTCTTCGAGTCCTTGTGTGGACGATGCCAGCGTGAGCGCGGCCAGTTTCGCCTTGAAATCGTTCAGGAAGGGTTGGATGTGCTGCACCGAAGCGGCGTCGGCTTGAAGCGTACTGTCGGCCGTGCGCCAAACGTCCCAAGCAGCCAATTGCGATTTGAGCAAATCAATGTCGGCCTGCGTTGCCGTGGTGCGCTGCGATTCCGTAGCGAGATGGGCACGGAACGCTTGATGATAGCTATGGGTGGAAACCGCCTTCGCGGCGTCGCGCACCAGCACGCTGTCGGCATGCTTGACAAGCGCCAGATACTCCGTGAGGGCATCGGCAGGAATCAGTTCCCAATGGGAGTTCGCGTCGTCGGGCGAATAGAATCCCATGGAATTCTGGGTCACTCCCACACCGCCGTGCCAGTTCCAGGCGTGAGCGCGCGCTCCTGCGGGTGAGATATTGTAGTAGGACGTCGTGCCGTTCTGGACATGCTCGATGTTCCAAGGCTGAGATGCGGCAAAATCATCCGTCCATGAGAGCATGTTGCGGCCGTCGCGCACGTTGGAATACGTGGCCCATCGTTGCGTAGCAAGCGAGTAGATGTGGTAATCACCGCTGTTCTTTCCGCCCACAAAGATGTATTCGCCGGCTCCGCTGCGCCCCTCAGTGGGACGGGTCTGCGCATCGGCATAGTAATATTTACCGTCGAACATGCGATAATTGCGAATCACATATTTACCCATCGGGTGGTCGGTGCCGGTCGATACGGTGAGCCCGGCGGGGTTGTCGAACTTGAGCGGTTGGTTGTAGGCATCGACGATCTTTCCGTTCTTGAAGATCTCGACTTCACCGCCGTCACCGCCGGCCGCCATTACGGTGATTTGCGAGAGATCCAGTTCGGCCGGGATGGTGAACGCATGGCGGTTGGCCACCATCACGAGTTGACCTTGCGCATTGTACACCTTGTAGCCCACAGCTCCCTTGCCTTGCACACGCAACGAGCGCCCTTCGAGACGAACCGCCTCAGGCTGTGCCGTCGTACCGGGTTCGGTGCCGGTACCGAAGTCGGTGTAGTGACCCACGTCGCCAAACACGCGGCTGTCGCCGGGGTTCAAACCGCCGATTGTGGCCCAACGCGTTTCTCCGGGTTGGTGGCCCTCATAGGTGGCCGGTGTTTTGCGGATGCGTTCGTCGATGAACATCAAGTTCTTCGCCTTTTTGCTGAATTGCGCCATGGCGGCTTTGCAGTCGTCGATATCCGCTTGACTCACCGAAATCGTGGTGGGGGCATAGACCTTGTCGTAGAAACCGTCGTTGTATTTCAGCGGGAGATTGTTGCCCACTTTGTCGAAAAATCCGTAGAACGTGAAGAACTCGGTCAGGTCTTCGCCGGCCGCTTCACTGCAGAAACGAGCAAATCGCAGATAGTCGCTCTTGGCCTCGCGGCTGTCGATGGGTTGCTCACGGAACTTGGCAAAGAGATCGCGGAAGAACGTCGGTTTGTGACCGAGCTCCACATAGTAGAGCCACAATTGCCAATACATGCGTGTGCGATCGCCCAGATCCATGTCGAACCAAGTTTGGTGACGATTGAATCGGTTGAAGAGCTTTTGCGGTGCATCGAGACGACTCACACTCGCACCGCGCTTCCACACGGCAATGTTCGACCACAGGTTGTTCGAACTCTCGAGGCAGCGCGAAAGGTTGAAGAGCTTCTGGTAGTGGTGGCCCGTTTCGTGCACCACGGCCCAGAGGTTACCTCCGTTGTCGCCCCCGGAGCCTTTGACCCACTCAGGGTAACTGAACGTGGTGCTGACCGTTCCGATGAAGGTGCCGTAGGGGAAAGCATAGAGACCGGACGCGTCGGTGCTGAACATGAGACAATTGAAACGATCGGCGAACTGCTCCGGTTTGAAGAAGTCTTGCTCGATTTCGTGCACCCAGTCCCATTTGCTCAGCACACCAGTGATACCTTTATACTGCCCGTTGTAGTTCCAGTTGCCGTTACGCTGCTGCTCCTCGACACCGCGCAGGCTGAGACTGTGGATGGTGTGTTTGGACTTCAGGCGAATCACGTCGTCGGTGAAGAATCCGTAGGGTTTGAGGTTTTCGAGGTTGTCCCAATCCTGGTTCTGCATCTTCGTCGCATCAAAATAACCATTGGCACGCCCGCCTTCCACGTGAATTGAGATTTGCGGTTGCTGGGTGTATTTGAGCGCCGTGTCGTTCATCACGTAATTGATGTACAGGTGCGACGCATCGTTGGCATAAACCACATTGAGCCCCTTGTGAAGCGCAATGAGCTTATCGCCCGTTGTGTTTTTTCCCTGCACCAATTCGGCATTGAGCGCACAACCCACCGGTGCCTCTTCGCCCACAAACACCAGCGCCAATTCCTTTTCGGGGATCGTGATACCGGTGGGGTTCGTGAGTTGCGAGTATTGTCCGAAGCTCGTGGGCATCAATTTATTGTCGCGGGCCCACTTTTGCGGATGGCTGTAGGCCTGGTAGGGCTGAATACGGAAATATTTCTCATATCGGTTGGCCTCGGCGTTCGCTCCGTTCCACGTATCGGTTCGCACGCGCACGGCCACGTCGATGAGTGACTCGGGCAATTGCTCGGCACGAAGGGCGGCTTTGAGCGCATCGACGCTCATCGAAGCATAGGGTGCGCGCAACTGCGTGCAAGCATTGTCCGCGAAATAGCGTTGCAATTTCGTGTTGAGTTCATCGCGATGCGCGGTCAGTTCCGCTTGTTCGTTGAGCCGTTGCTTGTACGCGTTCAGGGCCGCGGCGTCCAACGCCACTTCTTCCAACTGCCAAAACGAAGCGGTGCTCGTTTCGTCCCAATTGACCACATTGTAACCGGCGGAACTGGCGCAATGCAAGCTCGCGCCGTTGCGCACCACAAAGGCAAGGTAAGGCAACCACTTGTCCATCTCTTTGAGCGTGAACGTGGCTTGTGTGTCGGTCATCGTGTAGCTTTGCGTTCGAGCGGCGCTGTTGCCGACATACTTTTGGTTCACCACACTGCGAAGGGCCCATTTGTCGCCCACTTTTTCCAACTGCCAGAGTTGTCCCATCTCGCGTTCGTTGCGCACTTCGCCGCGCACCACGTTGTCCGACGCGGGACGCGTGGTGAGCACGCGCTCGGGATAGGCCACATTGCGCACTAGGTAGTATTTTCCCTCCACTGGGGTGTACACACCCGTGGAATTGCGGCGCACGCTTTCCTTCACATCGGCCTCCGACACATCGGTCACCGGTTCAAACTGCCATTCTGCTGCCGGGTTGGCGAAGAAAGTGGTGTCGGTCACCTTGCGCACTGTGTCGGCCTTGGTGCGAAACGAGCGGGCATTGCCCCCCACCACGTTCTTGTCCGCCGACTCGGTGAAACACGAACCGTCGGTGAAATCGGCATTGCCGCTCACGTTGAAAAAGCCGTTCGTCGTTTGCAGGAAATTCAGCCAAAGCCGATTGTTCCCCACGCCCGTGCTGACACCGCGACCGGCTTCGGCCGACGAGGCGAAACGGCCGGTCGACGCATTGCGCAGGGCAAAGCCGTCGCCGTTGCGCTCCACCAACCAAACGGTCGAAAGGTCGGACGAACTGACTTGCGCAGTGGTTTTCAGGTTGTGTGCGGCTGCGTCGACCGTCCAATAGTGCTGCGCGGCATTCTTCACGCGGTAGAGACCGCCGGTGCGCAGCCGGTCGAGGGTCTCGAAGCCTTGTTCCAATTGCGGCCAAGCGGCGTTGAACTTCGCCACGCTCTTCAGCTCCTCAGTCGTGAGGGGAACAAACTTCCAGTGGTTGGCTTCGGTCGAAACGCCTTCCCAATTCTGCACAAGGCCGCTGCCCCCGTTGTGCCAGAGCGTTTTCCCGCCGAAATCTTCGGCCGTCGAAATCACCCAATAGCCGGCGCTGCCCGCACCGGAGGCTCCCTTGATGTAGTAGTGTGCGGCATTCGTGCCCACGGTGAAGGTCTCGTTGAGCCGGTCGAGCGGCTGGACGGCCAACTGCTCGCCCACGTTCACGATCCGGTAGGTGCCATTCACCTGTTTCACCTTCCAATACTGCGACAGCTCATCGTTCCGGCCGCTGCTCCCCGAGTGTTCGGAGACGTAGCCCAAGCGATGATGCTGCACCAGCACGGGAAAATTGTTTTTCCGGCTCACGATGCGGTAAAACCCGTCGGCCAACGCGCCGCTTTGCGCGAGAACCGAAGGGAGACACCCCAACATGACGAGCAGGAATACGAACATTCGTCTCAAAAGTTGGTACATATCATTTTATATTTTAATTGGATTCAAAAGAATGGAGGGAGTTTTCATCCGGCCGTGGCTTCTGCCCCGAGCGTGCTGCCCAACGATGGGGTCACTTACGCATAGGAGAGACGCCGGCACACGGCAATCAACGGCCTGCGGCGAGACCGGAGGGAAATCATTGCGGAGTTCGATGCTTGTTTTTTCACTCTTTCTGTCGTCACGTGAAAGCCTCACCGGTCTCTGTCCTGTCGATGCATGCCCTGTGTCCTGTTGGGTTCATGTGCTTTCCCATCGGGACGTCGACCCACGGATGCGAACAGCAGCACCCACTGCGGGGATCACGAAAAGAAGGACGTCCAATACGGTATTCGGCGATTAAGGGCTGAGATGCAGCGCATGTTTCGCCATCTCGTTTAAGCATTCCTTCGGCAAAGTTAGCGATTTGATCTCATTCTGCGGACTTTATCTCTAAATATTTGACGTGTCCGACCTTTTTTCTC